>Ga0126307_10001046_pt1 | contig 18244 bp, 18 predicted proteins | sample Plot28_FD_89955 | JGI IMG/M metagenome (GOLD analysis project Ga0126307, IMG submission 89955) | Serpentine soil microbial communities from UC McLaughlin Reserve, CA, USA - Plot28 | ecosystem: Environmental > Terrestrial > Soil > Grasslands | place: USA: UC McLaughlin Reserve, Lake County... | reverse complement strand
CGGAGAATCGGGCATGCTGACGAGGCCGGGCGTCGACGACGCGGGCGCCCCGCTCGATACGCTGCTGACCGACGGGGCGTCCGGGGCCAGGGAAGGGAGCCGCCATGACCTCCAGGACTTCTGCCCCTCGCGATCTGGCTGCGTTCGGCGGGCCTCTCGCTGCTATCAGCTTCGTGGCGGGTGTCGCGGCGGGGAATGGGCTGTCCGACGCGCCCTATCCGCGGCCCGGAACGTCGCCGGACGTCATCAAGCGGTACTTCTCCGACAACGCCGGTCCTGCCCGCTTGAGCGTCGTGGGTCAGTTCATCTCCGCGGGCTCGCTCGGCGTGTTCACGACCTCGGTCGTCGGGTTGGCCCGGCGAGCCGGTCCGGGCTCGGGCGGTCTGCAGGCGGCCGCCGCCGCCGGCGGGGTGCTGAGCGTCGCGACGCTGGGCGCGTCCGCGCTGACCAGCCTGCAGCTGACCGGGGGCAAGGCCGATGATCCGAAGACCGCGGTTCCGCTGCACCGCCGGGCCTTCCTGGCCGGAGGTCCACTGCACGGACCGGCGATCGGCCTGCTCACCGGCGCCCTCGGACTCGCCGGACTTGGGACGAACGAGTTGCCTCGGTGGCTGTCGACGGCGAGCCTGGCGACGGCGGTTGCCGGCCTGCTCGCGCCGTTGTCGATAAGGACCGAGAAGGCGGTGTTGCTGATCCCGGCCAGCCGGTTCACGGGACTCCTGCTTGCCGGCATCGCCGGGACCACCCTGGGTCGACGCCGCCGCTGACCGTCCTACCTAGGCCGACCCTTCCGAGGGAGAGGCCTGCGGCGAGGTGCCGAGCCCGATACTCGTCGCCATGGAGATTGCGTTCGACATCGCGCTCCCCGGCTACGACATCGAGCAGGTGGATCGGCTGCTCGAGCAGGCGCGCCGCGCGATGTCCCCGATCCAGTCGTCCCGTTCCTGCAGGTCGGCGACGTAACCCGGCAGGGCGCCAGCGAACTGCTGGATCTGCCGCGCCAGCACCGGGATCAGCAGGGCCACGAACAAGGCCAGGAACGAGGCGAACCCGACGAAGATGAGGGCCACCGCCCACCCGCGCCGCACACGGAAGCGACCGAGCCACCGCACCGCCGGATCCAGGCCGACGGCCAGCACGAACGCGATGAGGACGAGGAGCAGGACGTGGGTGGCCCGGCGCGCGGCGGCGACCACGGCCAGCGTGGCCACCACGGCGAGCGTGGTCTGAATCCAGTACGTCGCCGGGGGCCACCGAGGCAAGGTCTCCGGCGCTAGCGGGGGACCGGTCGGGCTCGACGAATCGGGCTGGGCCGCCCGGTCCGGGCCGGGTCCGGTGCCGGCGTCGTCGGTCGAGCCGGTGGCGGTCATCGGTCGGGCTGGCTGGCCGGCCGGGTGGCGGCACCGCCGGGGGACTCGGGGCCCGCCGCCTGCCCGCCGCCCGCTGTCGGGCCGCGCGATGACGGGTGGAGGAAGAGGAGGTGCCGGCTGTGCTCCCGGACCGAGCTCGGAATGGACATCCGCCAGCTCCTCACGGCGTGCGACAGTCCTGTCCTGGAAGGCCGCCCGGCGGCCGCGACCCTACGCCGTCATCGCTCACGTCGTCCTTCCTCCGCGGCGAGGAAGTCGGCGACCAGGGCGGCGATCTCGGCCGGCCGCTCCAGGAGAAACAGATGGCCACCGCCCGGCACGATCTCCAGCCGTGCGTCGGGCAGCAAGCGGGTCAGGATGCGGCCGTTGGCGAGCGGCACGATCGGGTCGTCGTCCCCGGCCAGGACGAGCGTGGGCTGCCGCAGCCGCCGCAGCCAGGGCAGGCTCGTCCAGCCGGCGATCGCATACATCTGCCCCACGTAGCCGCGTATGGTCGGGCCTTCGGTGAACCGGGCGACCGAGCCGTGCAGCAGCGCGTCCGGATCGGTGCGCGCGGCGCCGCCGTACAGCCTGCCGGCGCTCCGGCGGTAGTAGTCGGGGGAGCGGTAGCGGCGTGGGGTGGCCAGCGCGAGCAGGACGCGTGGTGAGGCGGGGACGCCGCCGACCCCGGGTCCGGTGGCGGCGAGCACGAGCCGGCGCACCCGCGGCGACGCCTGGTGGGCGAGCTGCTGGGCGAGCACCCCGCCGAAGGAGACGCCGAGGAGGTCCACCTGCCGGTAGCCGAGCGCGGCGAGGACACGCTCGATGGTGCGGGCGAGGCTGGACATGCGGCGCGGGCGGGGATAGGGGGCCGACTCGCCGGTGCCGGGGGCGTCGAGCGCGATCGTCTGGATGCCATAGGGGTGCAGCGCCCGCTCGAACGGCGCGGCCAGCTCCAGGCTTGCGCCGATGCCGGTGAGCAGCAGCAGTGGGCGCCCGACGCCCTGGATGGAGGTCCGCAGCCGCAGCCCGTCGACGGTGACGTATCGGATGCCGGTCTCGGTCATGCGACAGTGCCGCAGCACGAAAGGCCGGGGCCGACCGTGAACAGGCGGCACCGCTCAGGCGAACGCGCCGACACCGGTGATGTCCTTGCCGACGATGAGCGTCTGGATCGTCTCGGTGCCCTCGAAGGTGTGGATGGCCTCCATGTCGGCCATATGCCTGACCACGTGGAAATCGAGCAGGATGCCGTTGCCGCCGAGCAGGTCGCGGGCCTCGGCCACCACCTCGCGGGCCTTGCGGGTGTTGTTCATCTTGGCCAGCGCGGCGATGGTGTCGGTCAGCCGGCCCTCCTCCATGAGTCGCCCGAGCCGCAGGCAGTACAGCTGCATCGAGCAGATTTCCGCGAGCATCTTGACCAGCCGGTCCTGGATGAGCTGGAAGCGGACCAGCTGCTTGCCGAACTGGATGCGCTCCGCGGCGTAGGCGGCGGCGATCTCGTACGCGGCGGTCGCGTGTCCTAGGGCCGCCCAGGCGACCGTGTTGCGCGTGCCGGCGAGGACCCTGCCCGCGTCCTTGAACGTGCGGGCGTCGGGCAGCCGGTTCTCCTCGGGCACCCGCACGTCGGTGAGCGCGATCTCGGCCTGCCATACCGCCCGCAGCGACGCCTTGCCGTCGATGCGAAGCGCGTCGTACCCCGGAGTCCCCTTCTCGACCAGGAACCCCTTCACCTGTCCGTCGCCGGTGTCGCGGGCCCAGACCACGATGACGTCGGCGAGCGTGCCATTGCCGATCCACTTCTTCTGGCCGTTGAGCACCCAGCTGTCCCCGTCGCGGCGGGCCGAGCTCTCCAAGGCGATCGAGTCGGAGCCGTGGTTCGGCTCGGTGAGCGCGAACGCGCCGAGTTTGTCCAAGCTGGCCATGCCCGGCAGCCAGCGCTGCTTCTGCTCCTCCGAGCCGAGCATCGCGATCGACTGCATGGCGAGTCCGGCCTGCACGCCGAGGAACGTGCCGATGCTGCCGTCGCCGCGGTTCAGCTCGAGGTGGATCAGGCCGCGGGAGAGGGGGCTCATCGGCGGGCAGCCGTAGCCGTCGATGCCGTCGCCGACGATGCCCAGCCCGCCCATCTTCTCGATCAGCGGCCACGGGAACTCGGCCCGCTCCCAGTAGCCGTTGATGACCGGCAGCACCTCGTCGTCGACGAAGTCCCGGGTGCGCCGCCAGTAGTCCCGCTCCTGCTCGGTGAGCTGGTCGGCGATGCGGAAGTAGTCGGTGCCGAGCGAGCGGCCGAGTCCGTCGTACATGATGATCACCTCGCGGGGTCAGGTGTCGAAGACGTAGGTGCCGGGAGCGTCGACGAGCGGGGTCAGCCCGCCGCCGCCGAGACGCTGGGGCGCCGGCTTGGACTTCCCGCCGTGGCGGGTGAGCCAGCGGACGAAGTCCGGCCACCAGCTGTCGGGGTGGGACTCCGCGCCGGCCAGCCACTCCTTCGGTGTGGGCGGGTTGATCTCGTTGGTCTGGTGGCTCGCCTTCGGGTTGCCGGGCGGATTGACCAGGGCCGCGATGTGACCGCTGGTGGACAGCACGAAGCGGCTGGTGCCACCGAGCAGCTGGGTGGTGCGGTAGCAGTTCTGCCAGGGGGTGAGGTGGTCGGCGATGCCGGCGACGACGTAGGAGTCGACGTCGACCGCGGACAGGTCAACCGGCACGCCGAGGAGGCTCGCCTCGCCCGGCCTGGTGATCCGATTGTCCATCGCCAGGTCGATGAAGTCGGCGTGCAGCGCGGCCGTCATCCGAGTGGTGTCGTTGTTCCAGAACAGCACGTCGAACGCCGGCGGCTTGCGGCCGAGCAGGTAGTCGTTGACCCAGTAGTTCCAGACGAGGTCGCCCGGGCGCAGCCAGGCGAAGACCTCGGCCAGCGACCGGCCGTCGAGGTAGCCCCGGCGGCGGGAGGCCGCGGTTGCGGCCGCCGCCAGCCGGCGGTCGGTGAGCGCGGCGCCGAGGCCGGCGCGCTCGTTGTCGAGGACGGTCACCGCCAGACCGAGGCCGGCGAGCCGGTCGAGCGTTCCGGTGCCGGCGAGATAGCTGGCGACGAGGCTGGCGATGATGCCACCGGAGCACATGGCGAGCAGGACCGTCTGGTCTGTGTGGCAGACCCGTTCGGTCCCGTCGACGGCCTCGAGGACGGCCCGGGCGTAGCTGTCCAGGCCCCACTCGGCGTGCCGGGCGTCCGGGTTGCGCCAGGACATGATGAGGACCTGCTGCCCCGACCCGACCAGGTGCTCGATCAGGCTGCGGCCGGGGGCGAGGTCGACCGCGTAGTACTTGTTGATCGTCGGTGGCACGATCAGCAGCGGGATCTCCCGGACCTGCTCGGTCCGCGGCCGGCACTGGATCAGCTCGAACATCTCGGTGCGCAGCACGACGGCGCCGGGAGTGGCGGCGATGTTGCGGCCCAGCTCGAAGCCGGCCGTGTCCACCATGGACGGTGTCCGTGGCGGCGCGGCCATGTCGCGGGCGAAGTTCGCGCCACCGCGAAGCAGGCTCAGCCCGGCGGTGTCGATGGCGGCCTTGGCCGAGGCGGGGTTGACCATCGGGATGTTGCTCGGCGCGGCCGCCTCGACCAGGTTGTCCACGAGGAACCGCACCCGCTGGTCGTCGCGCCAGTCCAGGTCGGCGTCCTCGACGAGCTGCTCGAGGGTGCGGCCGGCTGCAAGGTAGGCCTGCGTGAGGCGGCGCAGGAGCGGGTTCTCGCTCCACGCCGGGTCGGTGAACCGGCGGTCTCGGCGGGACGGGGCCAGCGTGGACCTGCCGGCGGCGACCCGCGCGAGCTCGCCCGCCAGCCCGCCCAGCCGCCGGGCGGTGGCGCGCGGCCGGCGGGCGAGCCGGGCCGCGAACGTGGCGGTCGACCGGTCCGGTGCGAACCGGCGGACCGGCCCGAGCGCGGCGTCGACGAGCAGTACGTCCAGCGGGGCCGCCTGGTCGGCGGCGGCATCGAGATCGGGTGGGGCGCTGGCGCTCGCACCGCTGGTCGTCACGGTCCTCTCCCGCCGGCGAAGGCCACGTCCCAGTCCACTACCTCCGGATCGGCGACCGTAGCGCCGGCGGCGGCGCGTTCCGCTGCGGGCACGTCAGCGCCCGGAACCGGCGGTGCTGCGGGCGTCCCGGTCCTGAGGCACCGGCGGCCTGATCTCCCGCTTGAGAATCTTCCCGGTGGGGCCTTTGGGCAGCGCGTCCATGAACCACACGACCCGCGGGTACTTGTAAGCCGCGATCTGCTCCTTGACGAAGTCGCGGATCTCCTCCGGAGTCGCCCGCGCGCCAGCCTTCAGCGTGACGGCCGCGCCGACCTCCTCACCGAGCTCGGGATGCGGCACCCCCACGACCGCCGCCTCCGCGACCGCCGGATGCTCGTGGAGAACTTCCTCGACCTCGCGGGGGTAGACGTTGTACCCGCCCCGGATGATCAGATCCTTCTTGCGGTCCACGATGAAGTAGTAGCCGTCCTCGTCGACCCGGCCCACGTCGCCGGTGTGGAACCAGCCGTCCCGGACGGCCGCCTGGGTCGCCTCGGGCATGTTCCAGTAGCCCTTCATGACGTTGTGCCCGCGGACGAGGATCTCGCCCACCTCGCCGGTCGGCAGCTCGCTGCCATCGTCGTCCGCCACCCGCATCTTTACGCCGGCGATGGGGGTGCCGATCGAGCCGGCCTTCCGCTCGCGGTCCGCGTGGTTGAAAGAGGCGACCGGCGACGTCTCGGACAGCCCGTATCCCTCCAGCACTGCGCACCCGAAGGCCTGCTCGAAGGCGCGCATCACCTCGACGGGCATCGCCGCGCCGCCGGAGACGCACAGCCGGACGCTGCTGACGTCGTAGCGGTCCCGGTCGGGATGGTGGAGCAGCGCCGTGTACATCGTCGGCACGCCCGCGAAGATCGTGACCCGGTCGCGCTCGATGATCTCGAGGACCCGGCCCGGGTCGAAGCGGGGCAGCAGGGTGAGGCACGCCCCGCGCAGCACCGCCGCATTCATCGTGCAGGTCTGCCCGAACGAGTGGAACAGCGGCAGCCCGCCGAAGATGACGTCCTGCTCGGCGACACCGAAAAGCTGGGGGCTCGCGACGATCGCGACGTTGCGCCCGAGGTTCGCATGGGTGAGCTCGGCACCCTTCGGCCGGCCGGTCGTCCCCGAGGTGTAGAGGATCACCGCCGTGTCGTGGTCGTCGCGCGCCACCACCTCGTGCGGCTGCGCGGGGGCGTCGGTCGCGGCCCAGGCTGTCGCCGGGTCCACGATGACGGAGCCGGCGTCCGCCTCCTCGGCACCGACCTGCGCCTCGTCCGCGATGGCATGCCAGGCGAAGACGAGACGCGCGCCCGAGTCATCCAGGTAGTACGCGACCTCGCGGGCCTTCAGCAGTGGGTTCATCGGGACGACGACGCCGCCCGAGCGCAGCACCCCGTAGTAGACGACCGGAAACTCGGGCACGTTCGGCATCATGATCCCGACGCGGTCCCCCGGCTGCACCCCGCGCTCATGCAGCAGCCCGGCGATCCGCGCGCTGGCCTCGTTCAGGTCGCGGTAAGTCAGCTCCGACGAACCGAGCCGCACCGCCGCCAGCTCGGCCCACGCATCGGCCGTGCGAAGCAGAGTGGCGGCAAGGTTCACGGCGACCACCTTTCCCGGGCCGCCCTCCGAGCGGCGGCGGCGTTCCGTCGAGTCTCCCGCCACCGGCATCCTGGCCGCCAGAGGCTGCCGGAACGGAACCGGGCGGTGCCTTGTGCGCCTCGCACAAGCCACCGGGGGAGCACGGCGAGCATCGGCAGGTCGGCCGCAAACCGTCCTGTTCCTCGGCGGGCGGCGCGGCGGGCCCGGCGGGTGAACCCGCGGGGGCGCAGGAGCGGACAACAGGCGGGATCGTTGTCCGAGCCGGAAGGTGGCCGATGAGACGAGGGACCGGGTGAGCCGGGCCGGTGCGGCGGCGCGCCCGACGCTGACCGCGATTCCCGACGACGCCGCGATCGTCCTGCGCTCGCGCGGAGAGCCGGAGGCGTTCGCGGAGCTGTTCGACCGGCACGCCGCCGCCGTGCACCGGTACCTGGCCCGGCGGCTCGGGGAGCAGGTCGCCGGCGACCTGCTCGCGGAGACCTTCCTGGCGGCATTCCGCCGCCGGGACTCGTACGACCCGGCGCACCGGGACGCCCGCCCGTGGCTCTACGGCATCGCCACGAACCTGGTAGGGCAGCACCGCCGGGAGGAGGCGCGGCAGCACCGGCTTCGGCTGGCGCTCGTCCCGGAGCGGGACGACGCGTTCCCGGCGGACCGGGTGGCCGACCGAGTGGTGGCCGGGACCCTGCGCCGCCCGCTGCTCGATGCGATCGCCTCCCTCGCCCCCGGCGACCGGGACGTCCTGCTGCTCATCGCGTGGGAGCAGCTGACCTACGAGGAGGTGGCGAGCGCACTGGACATCCCGCTCGGCACGGTCCGGTCCCGCCTGCACCGGGCCCGCCGGCGGGTGCGCGCCCGCCTGTCCCTGTCGGAGGAGACGACCCGATGAACGACCTGCGCCTGGTCGAGGAGCTCGGCCGCGAGACGCCCCTGCCAACCCCGGCCGTGCTCGCGCCCGCTCGGGAGCGGCTGCTCGCCGGGCTGCGCGCCGCGTCGGCGACCGCCACCCGGCCGGCGCGGCTCCGCCGCCGCCTGCTCGCGGGCACCGTTGCCGTCGGCGTCGCCGCGAGCATTGCCGGGGTGTCCCTCGCGGTCTCCACCACCCCCCGCGGCGGCCAGCCCCCGCCCGCCAGCGCCACCGCCGCCGAGGTGCTCGCACAGGCCGCGAGCACCGCCAGAGCCGAGCCGGACGTGGTACCGCGGCCGGACCAGTTCGTCTACACCGAGCTGCGGTACCGCGACCCGACCAGATACCAGTCCTGGCGGTCCGTCGACGGCACGAGGGACGGGCTGGTGCTGAAGGACAACGAGCGGATGATCCTGCCCGGCTGCCGCGGAGGGCGTGCCGCCATCCTCGACAAGCGCGGGACGAAGCTGCCCGCCACCGAGCCGTGCCATCCCGACCCGGCGTACCGGCGGGACCTGCCGACCACGCGCGACGCGATGCTCAGCTATCTGCGGCGCGAGGCGGGCGGCGGGAACACCAACTCCTACGCGAAGGCCGGGCTGGCGATGATGTCGACCGGCTACGTGCCCGCCGCCAGCCGCGCGGCGCTGTACGAGACCATCGCCACGCTGCCAGACATCCGGCTGGTGCCGGACGCCGTCGACGGCGCCGGACGACGTGGGATCGGCGTTTGGTTCACCTTGCCGGGCAGCGGGGGACCGGGCGTAACCCTCGTCCTCGACCGCGACAGCCACCGGTTTCTCGGCACGAACGGCGACGCGGTCGTGCGCACCGCGATCGTGGACCGGGTCGGGCAGCGGATGTGACGTCCGTCGGCAAGTTCAGGACCCGCCGCCCCGGCGCCGGGCCGGACTGCGCCCGCGGTCGGGTGGGCAGGATGGAATGCGTGACCGAGACGCTGCAGCTGGTGCCCGCGCTGACCCGGCCGGACCTGCTCGCCCCGGCGGTGGCGGCGGAGCTGCGCGGGTGGGAGGGGGAGCGGCCGGTCGAGCAGGTCGCGGTCGCCGAGATCGATCCTGCGCTCGCCGACACCGCGCAATTCTGCGCGCGGTACGGGGTGGCGCCCGAGGAGTCCGCCAACTGCGTGGTGGTCGCCGGCCGGCGCGGTGGGGAGTCCCGCCGGGCCGTCTGCGTCGTCCTGTCCACGACCCGCGCCGACGTCAACGGCGTGGTCCGCCGGATCCTCGACGTGCGCAAGGCTTCTTTTCTGCCCGTCGAGGAGGCGGTCACCGAGACCGGCATGGAGTACGGCGGGATCACCCCGATCGGGCTGCCCGTCGGCTGGCCCGTCCTCGTCGACCGGGCGGTCGCCGAGTCCGACCGCGTCGTGGTCGGCAGCGGCGTACGGCGCTCGAAGCTCTGGCTGCCCGGCGCTCTGCTCGCCGGCTTGCCCGCCGCCGAGGTCGTCGACGGCCTCGGCCGGCCGGCGGCCGGATGACGGCCGCCGGCGCCCACCGCGCCGTCGACGGCGTCACGGTCGGGGTGGAGGAGGAGTTCCACCTCGTCGATCCGGCCCACCGCACCCTGGCCGCGGACGCCGAGCGCGTCCTCGCCGGCGCGGTCGAGCTCGGCGCCGAGCTGAAACCCGAGCTGCAGCGCACCGCCGTGGAGAGCGCCACGCCGGTCTGCACGACCCTGGACGAGCTCGCCGGGCAGATCGGCGGCCGCCGCGGCGACGTGCTCGCCGCCGCCTCCCGCGCCGGGCTGCGCGTCCTGACCGCCGGCACGATGCCGACGGCCACCGGCCGCGCCCGCGAGGCGTACCCGGAGCCGCGCTACGAGCGGATGGTGACCGAGTATGCCGAGGTCGGCCGGCAGCAGCTGGTCTGCGCGGTGCAGGTCCAGGTGGGCGTGCCCGACCGCGACCTCGGCATCGGCGCGCTGGGCTGGCTCGCGCCGTGGCTGCCGCCGCTGCTCGCCCTCTCGTCCAGCTCGCCGTACCACGACGGCGTCGACACCGGTTACGCGTCCTACCGCACGATGCTGTGGTCGCGGTGGCCGACCGGGGGGCCGCCGCTGCCATTCGCGTCCGCCGCCGAGTACGACTCGCTCGTCGCGGACCTGGTCGGCTCTGGCGTCATCACCGATCCCGGAATGATCTACTTCGACGTCCGGCCGTCGGCCCGCTACCCGACCCTCGAGGTCCGGGTGTGCGACGCGGCCCCGCTGCTGGACGACGCCGTCACCCTCGCCGGCCTCGGTCGCGCGCTGGTGCGCGTCGGCTTGCGGCAGGCCGCCGGCGCCGCGCCGCCGACCGCCCGCCCCCGGCCCGAGCTGGTCCGGGCGGCCCAGTGGCGGGCCGCGCGGTCCGGTCTCGCCGACGTCCTCGTCGATCCCCGGCAACCCCGCTCGCTGCCGGCTCGCGAGGTCGTCGCCGCCCTGCTGGAGCACGTGCGGCCGGAGCTGGAGGAGCTGGGCGACTGGGACCGGGTGGCCGGTGGGGTCGACGCGATTGTGCGCCGCGGCACCTCGAGCGACCGGCAGCGCGCGGTCTTCGAGCGCCGGCGATCGCTCGAGGACGTCGTCGACGCGCTCGTCGAGGAGACCGCGGCCGGACTCTGACCCGCGCGGGCCCCGGCGTCAGGACCAGCGCGGTGGGCGGGCGAGCCGCGCCGGCAGCCTGGTTGCCGCGTCTCCTCGAGCGGAGCCGACCTGCGGCTGAGTGAGGAAGATGCTCGTGCCGAGATCGGCTCCGCGCAGGTCCGCGCCCCGCAGGTCGGTGCCCATGAGATCGGCCGTGCTCAGGTCGGCGCGGCGCAGGTCCGCCCCGATGAGCAGGGCGCGGCTGAGGTCGGCGGCGCGGAGGTCCGCGCCGGCGAGGTTCCGGCCGGCGAGGTCAGCGGAAGCGAGGTCGCGCCGGTGGGGAGCACCGGCCCGGACCAGGCCGCTGGCCCGGCGCAGCAGGACGACCACCTCCCGCCCGTGCGCTGCGACATCGAGCTCGGTGAGCTCGTCCCGGCCGAGGAGCGTCAGCCGCTCCGTCTCGGCCAGGAGCCACCGCAGCTCGCCGCGGAGTGGGGCAGCGGCAGCCAGCGACACCGCCTCGGTCAGGTACCACAGCAGCTCGTGCAGCTGCCGCATCACTCCGAACGCCGCGAACATCCCCGACGCGAGCTCGGGTGCCCGCCGCCAGTCCCGACCGGCGAAGGTGACCTGGGTGACCTTCTGTCCGGCGCCGAAGCAGTCGTACGCGGCGCAGCCGGGGAAGCCGCGCTCGGGTAGCCGGTCATGGATGTTGCAGCGGAAGTCCGACCGCAGGTGCGGGCAGGGCCGCCCGGCGTCCTTGTCGATGGCGAAGTCGGCCGAGACCGAGAGAGCCGGCGCCACGCAGCACAGGCCGACGCAGCGCTCGCAGTCGGCGCGCAACGTCGACCCGTCGCCGCTCGGCGGCGCCGCGGACCGGGATGACTCGCCCAAGGCTCGCAGGGTAGCCCGGACGGCACCGAGGGCCGGCGCCTCGTCGTACCGGCCCTCGGCAGCAGGGGTCAGGTCGTCAGGCGGTGCGGCGCCGGCCGGCCACGCCGAGCCCGATTCCGGCGCCCAGCAGGAGGATGCCCACTCCCACGATCGGGACGGTGCTGTTGGACCCGGTCTCCGCCAGCACGGGCGGCGGCGGTGGCGGTGGGATGTGCACCGGGATCACGACCGGAGCGCCCAGACCTTCGGTCGGCGACGCTGTGGGCGGCGGTGCCGACGTCGTCGGGGCCGCGGTGGTGGGGGGCGCGGTGGTGGGGGGCGCGGTGGTGGGGGGCGCGGTGGGCGACGGCGACGGCGTCTCGGGCTTGCACTGGATGACCTTGCCCTGCTCGTCGAGCCGGGCCCACAGGCCGCCGGCGAGGAACACGCCCGCGCGGCCCTCGGGATAGGTGACCTTTCCCACGATTCCCTTCGGACCCCACCAGTAGAGGTCGGTCTGCATGGCACCGCAGTCCGTGACCTCGGCGTGCAGGCGCACCGGCCCGTCGCCCTCGACGACCGCGACGTCGCTGTCGTAGGCGTCCTGGGGAGCGGCGGCTTCGCTCCACCCGTCCGCCGGCTGCCACGTCTCCGGCACGACGTACGTCGAGAGGACGACCTTCATCGGCTCGCAGAACGGGCGCTCCGCCTGCACGGTCGCGGAGGCGGCCTCGACGTCCATCGCCACGACCGTGAGGTTGCCGGCGACGGCGGCGTGGCTGTCGGATTTCAGGCAGGAGTGGTCGACTCCGTCGCCGGTGGCCGAGGCGGGGACGGCGTACGCGAGCACGCCGGCGCCGACGACGGCGAACGCGGCGGCGAGACGGCGGGCGGAAGACATGGGACTCCCAGGGGATTTCGGGCAGCACGACAAGGCTGCGGTGCAGGGAAAGGACGACACCGAGCCGGCGCCTCTCGCGCCCCTTGCGAGAAACCCGACCCGACCGGTCTGGAGGAGCGGTCCCGGGATGTCGCGAACGCCGGAACAGTAGAGCCTCGAAAGCGGCCGGGCCTTGTATCGAGAGAGTGAATTACCCCATGTACAAAAGGGATGCCGGTCTGCTGATCATCGCAGGTCAGCCGGCACGGCGGTCCGAGGTCCCTCCGGCCGGGAGTCCTTACAGGCGTGCCGTCAGCGACGCCGCCGCGGCGGTTACCAGCGGGGCGAAGCGCGGCCCCGGCCGGCGGCCGAGACGCTCCACCGGACCGGACACCGAGATCGCGGCCACGACCTCCCCGGCCCGGTCGTGGACCGGCGCCGAGACCGAGGCGACGCCCGCCTCCCGCTGCGCGACGCTGTACGCCCAGCCGCGCCTGCGGACCTCGGCGAGCGTGCGCGCCCCGAAGCGGGCGCCAGCCGGAAGCTCGCCGGTGCCGCTCCACGCGAGCAGCACCTGCGCGCCCGAGCCGGCGGTCAGCGGCAGCCGGGTGCCCGGCGCGACCGAGGTGCGCAGGCCGGTGGCGCGTTCCGCGGCGGCCACGCAGACGCGCTCGCTCCCGTCGCGCCGGTAGAGCTGCGCGCTCTCCCCGCTGCGGTCACGCAGCCGGGCCAGCACCGGCCCGGCGGCGGCCAGCAGCGGGTCCGGCGCGCTCTGCGCGAGCTCGCCCAGCCGCGGCCCCGGAGCCCAGCGGCCGCCGGCGTCGCGGACCAGCAGGCGGTGCGTCTCCAGCGCGACCGCCAGCCGGTGCGCGGTCGCCCGCGGCAGGCCGGTGACCGCGACCAGCTCGGGCAGCGCGAGCGGCGAGCGGGCGGCGGACTCGAGCACGAGAACCGCCTTGTCCAGGACCCCGACTCCGCTAAGCTGTCCCACGTCACAGGATCCTAGTCCCGCAATATGAGACGAGGCGAAGCGAGCATGGCCGGCACCCTCGCCGAGAAGCTGTGGGAGTCGCACGTCGTCCGGCGTGCCGATGGCGAGCCCGACCTGCTCTACATCGACCTGCACCTGGTGCACGAGGTCACCAGCCCGCAGGCGTTCGACGGCCTGCGACTCGCCGGGCGGGCGGTGCGGCGCCCCGACCTCACGATCGCCACCGAGGACCACAACGTCCCGACCGTCGGCATCGACCTGCCGATCGCCGACCGGGTCTCGGCGACCCAGGTGGAGACGCTCCGGCGCAACTGCGCGGAGTTCGGCGTCAGGCTGCACCAGATGGGCGACCGCGAGCAGGGCATCGTGCATGTGATCGGCCCGCAGCTCGGGCTGACCCAGCCGGGCATGACGATCGTCTGTGGCGACTCGCACACGAGCACCCATGGCGCCTTCGGCGCGCTCGCCTTCGGCATCGGCACCAGCGAGGTCGAGCACGTGCTGGCCACCCAGACGCTGCCGCAGCGACGCCCGCGCACGATGGCGGTGACGGTGCCGGGGGAGTTGCCGGAGGGCGTGACCGCCAAGGACGTGATCCTCGCGCTGATCGCCCGCATCGGCACGGGCGGCGGCCAGGGCTACGTGGTGGAGTACCGCGGCGACGCCGTCGAGGCGATGTCCATGGAAGCACGCATGACGATCTGCAATATGTCCATCGAGGCCGGCGCGCGGGCCGGGATGGTCGCGCCGGACGAGACGACCTTCGCCTACCTGAAGGGCCGCGAGCACGCGCCGAAGGACGCCGACTGGGACGCGGCGCTCGCGTACTGGAGGACGCTGCGGACCGAGCCCGGCGCGGAGTTCGATCGCGAGGTGGTGCTCGACGCTGCCGAGCTCAGCCCGTTCGTCACCTGGGGCACCAACCCCGGGCAGGGCGTGCCGCTCGGCGGCCGGGTGCCGGACCCGGCGACGCTGGCGGACCCCGTGCAGCGCGTGGCGGCCGAGAAAGCCCTGGCGTACATGGGACTGTCGGCCGGGACGCCGATGCGGGACATCGCCGTGGACACCGTCTTCCTCGGCTCCTGCACCAATGGGCGCATCGAGGACCTCCGTGCGGCCGCGGCGGTCCTCTCCGGACGAAAGGTCGCCCCGGGCGTGCGGATGCTGGTCGTGCCGGGCTCCATGCGCGTCAAGGAGCAAGCCGAGCTGGAGGGGCTCGACGAGGTCTTCCTCGCCGCCGGCGCCGAGTGGCGCAGTGCCGGATGCTCGATGTGCCTGGGCATGAACCCGGATCAGCTCGCCCCCGGCGAGCGGTCGGCCAGCACGAGCAACCGCAACTTCGAGGGCCGGCAGGGCAGGGGTGGCCGCACCCACCTCGTCTCACCGCCCGTCGCCGCCGCCACCGCGATCACCGGCCGGCTGGCCTCGCCCGCCGACCTCTGAGACGCCGATCCGCCTGCCCCGGGGGATCGAGGGCCGGCCGCCGAACGCCAGACAGACACCGGGAGCATGCCGTGCAGAAGTTCACCGTCCACACGGGCCGAGTCGCGCCGCTGCGGCGCGCCGACGTCGACACCGACCAGATCATCCCGGCGGTCTGGCTGAAGCGGGTTACCCGGACCGGCTTCGGCGAGGGCCTCTTCTCGGCCTGGCGCACCGCAGACCCCGACTTCGTGCTCAACCGCCGCGAGCACGCGGGCGCCTCGATCCTCGTCGCCGGTCCGGACTTCGGCACCGGCTCATCCCGGGAGCACGCCGTATGGGCGCTGCAGGATTACGGCTTCAAGGCCGTGCTCGCGCCGCGCTTCGGCGACATCTTCCGCGGCAACTCACTCAAGGCCGGGCTGCTTCCCGTCGTCGTGCCCGCCGACGTCGTGGAGGAGCTGTGGGCGCGGGCCGAGGCCCACGCCGACAGCGAGGTCACCGTGGACCTGCAAGCGCGCGAGGTCCGCTTCGGCGACCGGGCGGTGGCCTTCGAGCTGGACGACTTCACCCGCTGGCGGCTGCTCAACGGCCTCGACGACATCGCGCTGACGCTCCGGCACACCGACGCGGTCGCCGAGTACGAGGCGCGCCGGCCGGCATGGCTACCCACCACCCAGCCGGCACTCGGGGGTGGCCGGTGAGCACGAACCCCCGCGGCCTCCGCGGGGACGGCTCGTACGACGAGGACCACATCCCGTTGGACCTGCTCGCCATGGCCCGCTGACGGACCGAATCCCTTGCGCCGGAGGGTTCCGGCCCAGCGAGAGTAGGAATTTGCCTGCGACACAGGCGATCCGCGGTCGACCGGTCGTTGATTCATGGCGGTTGCGCGCATACCGTTTCGCCAGAGATCGGCCGTCCGGCCGAGGATCCGTCCCGGGGAGGACACCACAGTGAACAAGGCCCAGCTGGTCGAGGCGGTCTCCGCCCGCCTCGGCGAGGACAAGAAGCGCACGGCCGCTACGGTCGAGGCCGTTCTCGACACGGTCTACCGGACCGTGCAGAAGGGCGAGAAGGTCTCGTTGACCGGCTTCGGCGTCTTCGAGAAGCGGGACCGCGCGGCGCGCATGGCACGCAACCCCGCGACCGGCGAGAAGGTGCGGGTCAAGAAGACCTCCGTTCCGGCGTTCCGCGCCGGGCAGGAGTTCAAGAGCGTCGTGAACGGGTCCAAGAAGCTGCCGAAGGTGGCGCCGGCCAAGGCTCCGGCAAAGGCGACCGGCACCCGTGCCGCCGCCAACGGCGCGGCCACCAAGAGCACCGCCAAGACGACGGCCGCGAAGGCGACCACCGCCAAAGCGGCCGCGAAGAAGGCCGCGGCGAAGACGACCACAGCCAAGTCGCCGGCGAGGAAGGCGGCCGCGACCAAGTCGACGACGAAGACGACCGCCCGCAAGAGCGCCCGCTCGTAGGACGGCAGGCGGCCGCACCTCGCGTCCCCGGGGGACGCCGGTCCGTCCGACCGGCCCCCGGGGACGCCGGCTTTTCAGGCCGGGGTGCCTGCCAGGTCCGGGTAGTAGTCGGCCGCCACCAGGCGGTCGTCCACGAAGGACAGTGCCCACACGCTCGCCTTTCGCGCCGGCACCTTTCCCGCCGGCACCGCGACGCCGTGCTCGATCCCGAGCGTGCCCACCACCCCTGGGATGACCGTGCCCTGGGTGCACACCACGGTCCGGCCGCCCGCGCCGGCCACCTCGAGCACCCGCTGCAGCACCGCCGCCGGGTCCTTCTCGTACGCGGACTCGGAGATCGCCGGGTCGACCTCCACCGACACGCCAAGGTCCTCGGCGAGCGGCCGCACCGTCTGCACGCACCGCTCCGGGTCCGCCGAGAGCACCCGCTCCGGGCGGAACCAGCGCAGCGCCCCGCGCAGTGTCTCCGCCTGCACCTGGCCGGCCGGGTCCAGCGGCCGCAGCCGATCCTCGCCACGCCACCGCGACCGGCTTCCCGCCTTGGCGTGCCGGACCAGCAGCAGCGTCGCGGTCGGCGGCGGCACCGCGAGGAAGGAGTGCAGCAGGTCGCGATCCGCGGGATAGCTGAGGCGATGGGCCGCGTCGGCAGGCCTCGCCCAGTACAGCACGTCCACCTCGTCGGAAGCGACGAAGTCGGCGCCATCGAGCGCGGCCATCGCCCAGTACTGGACCGTCTTGCGGTCCCGGCCGAGCCGGTACTCCTGCTGCGGCAGGCGGCGGCCCACCGTCGGCCGGACGCCGGTCTCCTCGACCACCTCGCGGCAGGCCGCATAGAGCGGGTGCTCGCCGCCCTCGAGCTTGCCCTTCGGCATCGACCAGTCGTCGTACCGGGGCCGGTGCACGAGGCCGACCTCGAGCCCGTCGGGCCCGCTGCGCCACAGCACGCCACCCGCCGCCCGGATCAACACCCCGGCCACCGCCGCTACTCGCTGCGGCTCGCGTGCCGTCGCATCAGGACCTCCTGGTAGTCCCGCAGCGGGCGGCCGGGCTGGCCGGGGTTGCGCTGCCACTGCCCGTCCGGCCGCAGCTGCCACGCGGCGACGTCGGGGGCGAAGGCGAGGTCGAGCATGTCCCGCAGGTGCTCGCGCGCGGCGCCGTCACACACCCGGACCATCGTCTCCACCCGCCGGTCGAGGTTGCGGTGCATGAGGTCGGCGCTGCCGATCCAGTACTCCGGCTCGCCGTCGTTCTCGACGTACACGATCCGGCTGTGCTCCAGGAAGCGGCCGAGGATCGACCGGACCGTGATGTTCTCCGACAGCCCCGGCACGCCGGCGCGGATCGCGCAGAACGTCCGCACCAGCAGATCGACCTTCACCCCCGCGATCGACGCACGGTAGAGCGCGTCGATCGTCTGCTCGTCGACGAGGTGGTTGGTCTTGATCTGCACGTGCCCGCCGCGGCCGGCACGGGCGTGCTCGATCTCCCGCTCGATCCGCTCGATGATGCCGGACCGCATGCCGTGCGGGGCGACCAGCAGCGACCGGTAGTCGGTCTGCCGCGAATAGCCGGTGAGCACATTGAACAGGTCGGTGAGGTCGGCCCCGACGCCCGGGTCGGCGGTGAAGATGCCGAGGTCCTCGTAGATGCGGGCGGTCTTCGGGTTGTAGTTGCCGGTGCCGATGTGGCAGTAGCGGCGGATCGAGCCGCCCTCCTGCCGGACCACGAGGGCCGTCTTGCAGTGCGTCTTCAGGCCGACCACCCCGTAGACGACGTGGCAGCCCGCGCGCTCCAGCGCCTTGGCCCACTTGATGTTCGCCTGCTCGTCGAAGCGCGCCTTGATCTCGACGAGCACGACGACCTGCTTGCCGGCCTCGGCCGCGTCGATGAGCGCCTGGACGATCGGCGAGTCGCCGGAGGTGCGGTAGAGGGTCTGCTTGATCGCGAGGACGTTCGCGTCCGCCGCGGCCTGCTCGATGAAGCGCTGCACGCTGGTGGCGAAGGACTCGTACGGGTGATGCACGAGCACGTCGCCCTCGCGCAGGGTGGCGAAGACGCTCTTCGCCGTCTCGTTCTCGGCGAACCGCGGCGGGGTCGACGG
>Ga0126307_10001045_pt1 | contig 18249 bp, 20 predicted proteins | sample Plot28_FD_89955 | JGI IMG/M metagenome (GOLD analysis project Ga0126307, IMG submission 89955) | Serpentine soil microbial communities from UC McLaughlin Reserve, CA, USA - Plot28 | ecosystem: Environmental > Terrestrial > Soil > Grasslands | place: USA: UC McLaughlin Reserve, Lake County... | reverse complement strand
GCTCGCCGACGAGGACGCCCTCCGCGACACGATCCGGACGTTCGCCGACCGCGGCGTCGCCTTCACGATCGCGACGGACGGGCCCGAGATGATGCGGACGCACCTGCGCGACGAACTCGAGTTGCTCCTGAGTGCGGGCGCTCTTTCGGAGGCGCACCTGGGCGCGGTGAACGCCCGAGGGCACGACGCTTCTTTCATACGCCTAAAGGCGTAGGCACGAAAGATTGCCCCTGAGGTCAATGGCGGAACCCTGCAATCGGCGACAACATGAGCGCCGATGATCACTCTCGGCGAAGACATCCGGTTCACTCCGCGTCAACGACAGGTCATACAGCTGATCGCTGAGGGTTGCTCGAACGTCGAGATCGCAGAGCGGCTCGGCGTGTCGCCTCGGACGGCGAAGGCGCACTCGGACATCCTGCGCACGAAGCTGCGTGTCAGCCGACGGCGGCAGATCCCGCTCGCATTCCGAAACGCGACGGGCGAGAACCCTCTCGAAGGCCTCGGGCCGGTGACAGGCGGCCTGCGCGACGACTCCCGCACGCCCAACTGACCACTCGGGGGATAACGGCCCGACGCCCGCGGCCCGCCGTGGGCGTCGGTCTGCTCCGACTTGGAAACATGCTGCAAATCGCGCTAACCTCGTGAGCGGCCGGCGTGGAGCCGCGGCGGCAATGGAAGCGCTCCGGGAGTCATATCCACCCCTCTTCCGTCGCCACGCCAGGCGGCCTCGCCTCACGCGGATGCTCGACGCGAACACAGCGCAGACCATCCTCGTGACCGCGCCCGCCGGCTACGGCAAGACGACCCTCGCGACCGAGTGGGTCCAGGGCCGCGACGACGTCGTTTGGTACCGAGCAACCTCCGGCTCGGCCGACGTCGCGGCCTTCTCAGCGGGGCTCGCCGACGTGATTGCCCCGGTCGTCCCCGGAGTGGGGGAGCGCCTGAAGAAACGTCTTCGCGTGGCCGACACGCCCGAGCGCGCTGCGAGGCCCCTCGCCGAAATTCTCTCAAAGGATCTCGCGACGTGGCCCCCGGACGGCCTCCTGATCATCGACGACTACCACCTCGTCGTCGACTCGGCGCCCGTCGAAGAGTTCATGGATTGGCTCCTCATGCTGACGCCGACACTCCACGTCCTCGTGACGGCACGGCGACGGCCGAGGTGGGCTTCGGCGCGCCGAATCCTCTACGGCGAGATCACAGAGATCGACCGCAGTCAGCTCGCGATGACCACCGAGGAGGCGGCACTCGTCCTGGACGGGCGATCCACCGAAGAGGTACAGGCACTCGTCCTGCACGCCGAGGGTTGGCCTGCCCTGATCGGCCTCGCCGCCCTGTCGGCGACCCATGAGCTGCCCACGGAGCGCGTTTCCGAGGCGCTTTACCGCTACTTCGCGGAAGAAGTCGTGCGTGGCGAGACCAGCGACGCGGAAAGGTTCCTCCTCATCGCGTCAGTACCGGCCACCATCGATCTGGAAGCCACAGAAAAACTCATGGGCGAGGAAACGACGGGTGCCGTCTTGTCCCATCTGGTCGAAGAGGGCCTAGTGGAGAAGATGGGGTCGGACCTTCGCCTACATCCCCTCCTTCGATCGTTCCTTCGGCAATCGCTTCAGGCGAGCGATCCGAACCTATTCGAGCAAGTGACTGAGACAACGCTTCAGACGGCAATCGCTCGCCGGCGCTGGGAGCAGGCGTTTGACCTGGCGATCGAGGCTGATCAGCTGGACGCGGTAGTCGAGATTCTCGACGCATCCACCCCTGAGCTTCTCGCTGCAGGCCGCACGGAACTCCTCGCTCGTTGGTTGCAGGAATGTGGGGCGCTGGGCGTTGATGATCCAGCGGCAATTCTTACTCGAGTTGAACTGCTGATCCGCAGAGGTGAGCTGTCAGAAGCCCTCCCGCTAGCCCGCGACCTGGCGAACCGGCTGCCGCCAAGGGACGAACACGCCTCGAGGGCCAGCTACCTGGTTGGATTTAGCGCCCACCTCCTTTCACGGGAAGAGATTGCGCTCGCGTTTCATCTTCAGGCAAGAGACCTCGCGTCAGAGCGTCACGAAGAAAGCGACGCGCTTTGGGGCGCCCACCTCCCGCCCTCGAGCTGGAAAGGCCTGAAGCCGCGACATACCTGGCCGAGCTGGAGTCGTTGGGGCTCACGGATGCAACTACAAAGCTGCGAATCGCCATCGGTCGAATGGGAGAAGCGACGGCCGCGGCAAACCTTAATGGCCTGATAGCGATGGTCAATCCGCTGGTCGCACTGGCGGAGCGCGCTGAACCCATTGTGGCCACGAGCTTCTTCACCCGAGCGGCAGAGGTGCAGTTCATCCGGAGTCGGTACGACGAAGCGCTCGCACTCGCATCAAGGGGACTCAAAATCGCTAGCGATCTGCATCTCGATTTTGCGCTCGGCTACTGCCTCGTGCAGCGAGCCAACGCGGAGATAACGCTTCGACGATTCGAAGCGGCGCGCAGATCTCTGAAAACACTCACTGAATTCCTCTTCTCGCACAAGGATCCCTATCTCGAACTGGAGCATCAGATCCTCCACATGAGGATGAAGCTGGCGAACAAACGCCACCGCTTCAGCGAAACTATCTTTCCGAAGCACATATGGAGAGATGCTTCCGGCGCGGTGAAATCCGAATACTTGGGCCTGAAAGCACTCACCGCCGTCGGTCGAGGGGAGTCAGATGAGGCTCTGTGGTTCGCCGCGCGTGCAAGCGAACTATCGGATGGCGCGGATGCGAGATTCAGTTCTCAGCTGGCTTCCGCGATAGCTCATCGAAGGAAGGGCGGCGACGAGCAAGCGTTCCTCGAGTCCATTGTCCGTCTCACCCTGGCGTGCGCAGAAGCCGAGGTGCTTGATTCTCTTGTTCAAGCAACCCGTGCCGACCCTCGTGTGGCCTCGGTCGCTGCCCAGGACCCAGCCGCGAAGGTTGTGGTTAGGGACGCCCTCCTTCGCGCCAACGATGAGGCGATTGCGCGTCCGGCCGGGCTCATCGCCGAAGAGATAGAGCATGCGCTAACCGGCGGACTGCATGATGTCCTCACGCCTCGTGAGCTTGAGGTTCTTCAGCTCATGTCTCGTGGGCTTACCAACGCTGCAATTGCCGAAAACCTGGTGATCGCAGAGAGCACAGTGAAAGTTCACGTGCGTCACATTCTCAGGAAGCTAAACGTAGCGACGAGGCTTCAGGCAGTGCTCAAAGCCTCCAAGAGCGAAGTTGACAGCGCCCTCTAGGCAGCGTGAATCGAAAATTCCTGGGAGAGACTTGGCTGTCGCTGGGCCTCAACGGCAAAGTCGGCACGATCGCCCGACAAGTAGCTTTCAGGCGAGGAGGCCAGGATCGCTTCGAATGCGGCTACGACTGAAGTGTCGAACTGCGAGTCAACGGCCTGCGCCAGCCTAAGACGAGCGACCCGGGTCGGCATCGCATCGCGGTATGGACGACCCGAAGTCATCGCGTTGTAAGCGTCTGCCACCGCGATGATCTTCGAGATGAGCGGGATCCGCGCATCCTCAAGGCGATCCGGGTACCCGTTGCCGTCAACGCGCTCGTGATGATGGCGCACAATCTTCGCCAGTTCGCCGTACTGCGCAACGTTGGACAAGATCCGGTCACCAATCACCGAATGCTCTTCCATCGCCCGGCGTTCCTCCAGGGTCAGCGGGCCCGTGTTCTCGAGAATCCCCGCAGCGAGACCCACCTTTCCGATGTCGTGCAGTAGACCTGAGAGGTGTGCAAGCTGCTGATCTGCCTCTGAGAGGCCCATTCGACGCGCGATGTCGCGCGCGTAGACGGCAACCGCAGCCGAGTGTCCCGCCGTGTACCTGTCTCGCGCATCTAGAGCAGCTACCAAAGCACTGGCAAATGAAAGGCCCGATGCCTCGAGCCTGGAGTTGGCGGTGGCCAACTCCGTGACGAGTTGACGCTGCTCTTGATAGAGAACCAGGAGTCGCTGCGCGGCAACCGCGGGGACGAAGAAAAGCAGGACGGTCCACGGCGACAGCTCGCGGTATGCGTAGACCAAGACTGCAAGTACTGGCGTGTACAGCGGCAATGTGCTCGCAGTCAGCATTGCAATCGCACGCGCCGTCTCACGAACCGACCCGCTCCTTCGGATTGCGACGGTGAGTCCGTTAAGAACGATGTCACCGGCAGCCTGCACCGAGGCGGCGAGTGCGACCGCAAGAAGAACGGCGCCAAAGGAACTCGCCCGATCCACCAGCCCCAAAACAGCCAAGCCGGCCGAAGCGCCGATCAGAACCCGCGAAGATGTCCAGACCACCCATCGCGTGTATGGCCGTCCGAACTCTCCGAGTAGGGAACACGCGCCGACAATCATGGCGGCGACGGGGCCGAAGACCACTGCCGCGAAGAGAATCGGGAGAACCGAAATCGACATCTCGGTGTTGGCCCCGATCGCTACGCATTGCCGCTCGGCCAAGAAGGCCACGGCCGCCAGAAGCGCCACGATCCACCATGTGGCATCCGGCGGGCCAACTCTCTCAATCAGCGCGGTCCATGCGAGCAACGCTGCTGTCGCGAGACAAGCCGCATAGGCCTCGACCCGGCGTGATGGAGCCGCGAGTATCGGATAAGTTGCGGAAACTTGAGTCATCCTCTTGCAGATCCCCCAAAAGGGGTATAAGCTCGCGTAGCCGTTATCCCCTGCTTGGAGGTTGGAATGCTGATCTCGGCTCGAATTGGGGGCCTTCTCTCAGCTCTTTCCTTGGTCGCACTGATGGCTGGCAGCGCCAGAAGCTGGTAAAGCCCGCTTAGTCTGAGTTTTTCCACAACCGCCAGCATCCCTCGCTAGAGGGATTTGAGGTCTAGGTTGTGGAAGGTGTGTGGAAACCTGGTCGCTTAGGCGATCAGGCCGCGCCTGAAGCCGATGGCCACCGCGTGGGCGCGGCTGCGCGCCTGCAACTTGGCCAAAAGGTGGCGTACATGCGACTTGACCGTCTCCTCGGAGAGGTAGAGGCGCACGCCGATTTCGCGGTTCACGAGGCCGTCTGAGATCAGCTGCAGAACTTCGATCTCGCGCATCGTCGGCTCCTGCTCGAGCTCCCGAAGCGGGGGCGTGAACGGGATGACCTCTCCATCCTGCTCCTCCGTCGACCTGCGCGCGGCCGCCTCGTCGAAGCGGCGGGAGTGGTCCAGGTATCGAGACAGGATATCTTTGCGCTCGGCAGCGTCCATCGTGAGCCAAATCGGCACCCCCTTCCCAATTCCTTACCCTCGTTCGAGGGAGTAAGGCGGGCAGATGGGGTACCTCAAAATCTACTGATAGCTGCGAAAAACGTGACTAGCGTCCTCTGCGGATAACCCTGTGGAGAAACCCGCGCCCTCAGGCCGGGGCCAGGAGCTTCGCGACGACTTTCAGATCCGCGATGAAGTCAGACATGGCCGCGGCGCGCTCCTCATCCGTGCGCTGGCGCAGGATCGAGGACGGGTGCACGGTCGCGAGGACGTGCGGCGCGAGGTCGGAGTCGACAGGCCGGCCACGGTCTTTCGTCACCCTGAACTGGCGGCCGAGGAGCGCCTGCGCGGCAGTTGCGCCCATGAGGACGAGGACATTCGGCCGGACGGCCTCGAGCTCGGCATCCAGCCAGGGCCTGCAGGCCGCGAGCTCGGCGGCGTTCGGCTTCTGGTGGATCCGCCGTTTCCCGCGCGCCTCCCACTTGAAGTGCTTGACTGCGTTCGTGACGTAGGCGAGCCGGCGGTCGATTCCGGCGGCCGCCAGGCCCTCGTCGAAGATGCGTCCTGCCGGGCCGACGAAGGGCTTGCCCGCGAGGTCCTCCTTGTCTCCCGGCTGCTCGCCGACGAAGACGATCGCCGCGCTTTTCAGCCCCTCGCCGAAGACTGTTTGCGTGCCGGTTTTCCACAGGTCGCATGCCTTGCACCCCGCGGCGGCATCGCGAAGTTTCGGCAGATTGCGCGTTTCCGGGACGGGAGCGGCTGCCACTCCCTAGCGATCCCCGAGGAGAAGCGACGCAAACGCCCCTCCGCCGATCACCCGCTCGGCTCCCCCACCCGCGCGCTCGCGCAGCTCTCGGTCGGAGGTGACGAGCCAGTACGTGTCCGCGAGCTCCCCGGCGCGTCGCGCGATCCAGTCGTCGGCGCTCTCAAAGCCGGTACCGATCCCGCCCTCGGGCGCGCGGCCGTCGAAGACAATCTCGGGCTCGACCCCTTCCTGCGCAGCCCAGTCGCCGATCAGCCGCACGAGCCCGTCCTCCGCGATGTTCGGCCAGCGCGACCGGAGCACGTTGCGCGCGTCGATGAGAACTGTGAGGCTCAAAGGGTGCTGAGACTGTACGAGCATCCGGCCTCCGGGAACTGCATGAAGGCCCGAATCCTGCTCAGGCATCTCGAGATCCCGTACGAGAGCGTCGTCCTCGACATCTTCGAAGGCGAGGCGACCGAGGCCGAGCACCTGGCCCGGAACCCGTCGGGCGAAGTGCCGACGCTAGAGCTCGAGAGCGGCGAGTTCGTCGCGCAGTCGGCCGCGGTTCTCCTCTATCTGGCCGAGGGTACGCAGTACCTCCCCGACGACCCGGTCGACCGCGCCCACGTCCACCAGTGGCTCTTCTTCGAGCAGAACGGGATCGAGCCCGGGATCGCGACGTCGCGCTTCTGGAAGTGGCGCGGCCGGGACAAGGAGAAGCCCGAGGCGTGGGCCGACCGGATCGCACGCGCCGAGGACGAGCTCGACGTGCTCGAAGCCTGGCTCTCCGAGCACGACTTCCTGGCCGCAGGGCGCTACACCGTCGCGGACATCGCCAACTACGCCTACACGCACGTGGCTCACGAGGTTCTCGACATGTCGGGGCGGCCGGCGATCACCGCCTGGATCGCGCGCGTCGAGTCCCAGCCAGGCTTCGTCAACGACCTCGCGCCCTTCCCGTGAGCGGAAAGCTGCTCTCGGTCAATGTCGGCTCGCCGCGGGAGATCGAGTGGCTCGGCCGGCGGGAGGCGACGTCCATCTGGAAGTCCCCGGTCGAAGGGCGCGTCTCGGTGCGGGGAGTGAACGTCGCCGGAGACGACCAGGCCGACCGCGAGGTGCACGGTGGGCCCGACAAGGCGGTCTACGCCTATGCGCGGGAAGACCTCGACTGGTGGGAGCGGGAGCTCGGGCGCGAGCTCGAGGACGGGAACTTCGGCGAGAACCTGACGGTCTCGGGAGTGGACGTGACCGGCGCCGTCGTCGGGGAGCGCTGGAAGGTCGGCAGCGCGCTCCTCGAGGTGGCGCAACCGCGCATCCCGTGCTGGAAGCTCGGCGCGCGCATGGAGGACCCTTCGTTCCCCGTCCACTTCGCGGCGGCGGGCCGGCCGGGCGCCTACCTCCGCATCGTCGAGGAGGGAGAGATCGGCGCTGGCGACGAGGTCCGCGTCGGCCAGAAGCCCGAGCACGGGCTCACCGTCGGCGACGTTGCGCGGATCTACCACCAGGAGCGAGGCCGCTGCGCGCTTCTGCTCGCGGCGCCCGAGCTGGCAGAGGGCTGGCGGGAATGGGCCTTGAGGCGTACGGGCGATCCTGTAGGCTGAGTAGGTCGTTCCCGACGAGAGGAGGTTCCAAAGTGTCCGATTCCTGCATCTTCCGAGCCTCCGGTCGCGCGCGCTAGCTTCCGCACCGACTCCCGAGGCTCCCGTACGCGCCCATCCGGGCGCTTTTTTCGTTCCTCAAGCCGAAGGAGTCAGGTTGCAACTCGAAGATCTCGGTTGGGACGCGTTCTTCGCGGATGCGTTCCAGCCCTATGAACAGCAAGGTCTCATCCCCGCGCGCGTCGCCGCGCGGCATCACGGCCCGTGCGAACTCCTCACCGAGCACGGGCGGATAGGCGGGTTCCCCGCCGGAAAGCTCGAAGGGCTCGACCTGCCCGTGGCAGGAGACTGGGTCGCGGTCAGGGAGCTCGACGGTGAGAAGAAGGGGATCGTGGAGGCGATCCTCCCGCGCCGGACGACGTTCACGCGCAAGGAGGCGTGGCGGCGAACTGTCGCCCAGGTCGTGGCGGCGAACGTCGACACCATCTTCCTCGTCACGGCGTTCGGGCAGGACCTGAACCCGCGCCGTCTCGAGCGGTATCTGACAGCCGCGTGGGACAGCGGCGCGACCCCCGTCATCATCGTGAACAAGAGCGACACGGCGACGGATCCGGAAGACGACCTCGAGGAGGCCGAGGCGATCGCGTTCGGGGTTCCCGTGCACGCGGTCAGCGCGGCGACCGGCGCCGGACTCGACGAGCTCGAGCCCTATCTCGGGCGTGGCCGGACCGTGGCGCTCCTGGGCTCGTCCGGAGTCGGGAAGTCGACGCTGATCAACCGCCTGGTAGGCAGCGAGGTGCTTCCGACGGCCGATACGAGCAAGGGCGGCCGCGGCCGGCACACGACGACGAACCGGGAGCTCGTCCCGCTCCCCGGCGGCGCGCTTCTCCTCGACACACCGGGGATGCGGGAGCTTGCGCTCTGGGCGGACGAAAGCGTGCTCGACTCGACCTTTTCGGACATCGTCGAGCTCGCGGGTGCCTGCCGGTTCGCTGACTGCACGCATCTCCACGAGCCAGGTTGCGCGGTGCAGGCCGCGATCGCGGATGGTTCGCTCGACGCTGAGCGCTTCGACAGCTACATCAAGCTGCAGCGGGAGCTGCGGGCGCTCGAGATCCGGAAGGATGCGCGCCTGCGCTCGGAAACCAGAAAGGAGTGGCGGCGGCGGCACCGTGAGCTGCGGAACGTGAAGTACTAGGCTGCAGCGCGTGGGTCGTCTCGTTCTCCTCCTGGGGCTGGTGCTCGCCGCGGCGGCGTGCCGCGGAGGGAGTACCGAGACCGTGACCGTCACGGGGACGCCTCAGACCGAGACGAACACGGTGACGGTCACGCTCGAACCGGAGCCGACAATCTCGACGTCCGCACCCCCGCTCAAGACGCCGACCTTCCAGATGCCCTCGAAGAACATCGGCTGCGGGACGAGCGAAGGCGTTCTCGTCTGCGACATCCTCAGTGGACTGAAGCCCGATCCCAAGCGGAAATGCGAGCTCGACTGGACGGGGATGGAGATGGAGCGGCTCGGCCCGTCGCAGCCGCGCTGCGCAGGCGACACGGCTTACGTCCAGTCGGCGCCCGTCCTCCAGTACGGAAGCACCTGGCGCCGCGACGGCTTCACGTGCGTCTCCCAGCAAAGCGGCCTGCAATGCCGCAACCAGGAGAACCACGGCTTCTTGCTCGCGCGGAACGCCTGGACGCAGTTTTAGCCGGCTGAGGCGGGGAACCCTGAAACTACAGGACTGAGCTGAATGACTGTTGCCGTCGGCCACCAGGATCCAGCCTTCGTCCACGAGGCCTTCCTCTACAGGGGCCCGGACGAGTTTCTGCGTGGGGCGCTCCAGTTCATCCGGGACGGGATCGAGGCCGGCGAGCCGGTCTCCGTCGTTCTGGCCGCCGAGAAGATCACGCGGCTTCGCGAGGCGCTCGGAGAGGACGCCGACCGTGCGCTCTTCGCCGACATGGCCGAGGTTGGTGCAAACCCGGCGCGCATCATCGCGGCCTGGCACGAGTTCGTCGACGAGCATGGCGCGGGCGGGCGGGCGATTCGTGGGATCGGCGAGCCGATCTGGGCCGAGCGCAGCGACTCGGAGCTCGCGGAGTGCCACCGCCACGAAGAGCTCCTCAACCTCGCGTTCGCCGACACTTCTGCGTTCTGGCTCCTCTGCCCGTACGACGTGTCGGCTCTGGACCCCAGCGTCGTCGAGGAGGCCGAGCGGACGCATCCCTTCATGTCCGACGTGGAGTCCTTCCGGGAAAGCGGCAGCTACCGCGGGCTCGAAGCGATCTCTGCGCCCTTTGCAAATCCGCTCAAAGATCCGCCTGCGTCCGCGGCTCGGCTCACGTTCGACGCCGACTCGCTCGGCGACGTCAGGGAGCTCGTCACCGAAAGAGCCGAGGCCGCCGGATTCGACCGCGAGACGACGGACACGCTCGTCCTCGCCGTGAACGAGATCGCGACGAACAGCATCCGCCACGGCGGAGGCTTCGGAGTCATTCGCACCTGGGACGACGGTGGCTTCCTCCTTTTCCGGGTCGAGGACGCGGGCCGATTCGATGCGCCGCTCGCCGGCAGGCGCCAACCGGTTCTCGAGGAACCGGGCGGGCGAGGGCTCTGGCTCGCGAACCAGCTGTGCGACCTCGTGCAGGTGCGGACGTTCGAGGATGGGAACGTTGTCCGCATCCACATGGCGACTGGCAGCTAGCATCCCTGGCATGCGCTCACTCCTCGCCGTCCTGATTCTCTCCGCGGCAATCGTTGCCGCCGGCTGTGGCGGCGGGAGCGACAGCTCCTCCGGAGCCAGTGGAACGGAGAGCTCCGCGACCGCGGCAGACGACTGGGCGAACAGCGTCTGCGAGGCGTTCGTCGCCTGGAACAACTCGATCACGGACGCGGGCCAGGGGATCAGGGACAACCCGTCGGAAGAGGGCATCCGAACCGCGGGCGAGCAGATCCAGACCGCAACGCAGACGCTGGCCGACGACCTGCGCGGCCTTGGGAGGCCCGACACGGAAAGCGGTCAGGAGGCGAAGGACACAGTCGACCAGCTCGCGACGAATCTCGACACGAGCCTGCAGAAGATCAACGAGGCGATGGACAACGCATCGGGCACGACCGGCGCCGTCACGGCTGCCTCGACGATCGGCACCTCGCTCGTGGAGATGGCCGACAACGTCTCCACTGCGTTCCAGCAGCTCCAGGAGATCGACGCTCAGGGCGAGCTCCAGAGTGCCTTCGAGCAGGGCGATTCGTGCGCAGCGCTTACAACGACTTCATAGCCGTAAGCCCTGCCGTTACCACATAGAAGGGGTAGCGCCACCACCCCCAGCAGTGGCGCCACCCGGACGGCTCCGCTAGAAGCGGATGCAAGAACGCATGATCCTCTTCGACCGAGTGGAATGCATCGGTCGCACGGCCCGATCGCGTAGGTCATTGGTCGCGCCTTGGGCAGGAGGCGTGACCGAACTGGAGAAGGGCGGTTTCTTCCCACCCCTCCGGCGTGGGATCATCCGCGCATGACGGCCTCCGCCGAACCTTCAGCCGCTCTTCCGTTCAACGACCCCTCGCGCCGCTCGCGGCTCGTGAAGGTCCTCCTGTGGCTTGTCGGGCTCGCCGTTGCGCTCGTGATCCTGAACCTGCTCGGAGTGGATGTCATCGGCTGGCTGCGGGACCTCTGGGACCAGATCAAGGCCGTTCCCGTCGGCTACATCGTGGCGGGGCTCACCTTCCAGGCAGCGCAGACGGTCCTCGCCGGCCTCTCGTACTACGGGATCCTCAAAGCGGCCTACGGGGACGAGGTCTCGCTCGCGCCCATCGTCACCGCCTACGCCGTCGGCGTGGCGATGAACAACTTCCTCCCGGCCAACATCGGGACACTCGTGACGCTGCTCATGTTCGTCGCGCTGATCCCCGCGTGCACGTTCGCCGGGGCGATCGCCGCCTACCTCGTTCAGAAGATCTTCTTCACGATCGCCGGGACGTTCGTCTACCTATACCTCTTCCTCTCCGTTCCCGGGTCGTTCACGGAGAACCTCGGAAACGAAAAGGAGCACCCGGCACTGGTGATCGGCATCCTGGTCGGCGCGCTGCTCCTCATCCTCATCGTCGGCAGGATCTTCTGGCGCCAGGTGAAGAAGCTCTGGAACCAGGCGAAGCAGGGCGGCGTGATTCTCTCGCAGCCGAAGCGCTACTTCACCCGCGCGTTTCTGCCGTCGCTCTTCTCATGGCTCTGCAAGTTGACCGTGATCGGGATTTTCCTCGCCGCCTTCGCTATCCCGGTGACTTTCGAGTCGATCATGTGGGTGACAGGGTCTGGCTCGCTCGCGAATGTCGTCTCCGTCACACCCGGCGCGGTCGGCATCACCCAGGCGACTAACGCGCTGGCTCTCGCCAGCTGCTGCGACGTGCCGCAGTCGGTCGCCGTCGACTACTCGACCGCGCAGCAGCTGATCACGACCGCGTGGAACTGTCTCTTCGCGCTCATACTCGTCGTCTGCATATTCGGGTGGACGGGCGGCAAGTCGCTAGTCCTCCAGTCCTACGAGGGCGCAAAGGAGAAGGCAGCCGAGCAGAAGGAGCAGCGAGCCGCCAAGAAGGAAGCCAAGCGCGCCGAGGCGCGGGAGAAGGGCACGAGCTTCCTACGCCGGCGGGACGACGAGGACGAAACGGACTAGGTGTCCACCACGACGTATCGCGAGCCGGTGACGTGGCAGCCTGAGCGACCGCGTTTCCGCCTCGGCCGGGTCGTAACCGCCTGGATCCTCGCCGCGCTCGCGCTCATGGCAGCGGCGTGGCTGGTACCGGGCGCCTCCATCGAAGGCTTCTGGGGAGCGTTGCTCGTGTCCGCGATCGTTGCCGGGCTGAACGCGGTTCTGCCCCCGCTCCTCGCAGCGCTGAGGCTGCCGTTCACGCTCGTCGCCGGGTTCCTGCTTGTCCTGATGGCCGACGCGTTGATGCTCCTCGCCGCGGACGAGATCACGGACAACGCGATCCACCTGGATTCCTTCTGGATCGCGCTCCTCGTGGCGCTCGTCGCCTCCGCGGTCATCGTGGTGCTCGAGGTAATCACCGGCGCAAACGACGAGGACACGTACACGATCAGGGTCATCCAACGGCTCGCGAGGCGGTCAGGCGAGCGGGTGGAGTCGGACAGGCCGGGAATCGTCTATCTGGAGATCGACGGCCTCGCGCTGCCCATCCTCCGGAGCGCGATGCGGGATGGGAACGCGCCGCAAATGGCAAGCTGGATGGCCGAGCACGGCTACGCCCTCACGGAGTGGGAGCCCGACCTCTCGTCTCAGACGGGAGCGAGCCAGGCGGGGATCTTGCTCGGCTCCAACGAGGACATTCCGGCCTTCCGCTGGGTCGAGAAGGAGACCGGCCTCCTGATGACGTGCTCGGCTCCGGTTGACTGCGCGGAGATCGAGCGGCGGCGCGGGACGGGGATCGGCCTCCTCATCAACGGCGGCGCGAGCCGCGGGAACCTCCTCTCCGGCGAGGCCGACCACGTCATCCTCACGGTCAGCCGGATGGAGGCCGAGAAGAAGGCGAACCCCGGTTACCGCGCCTTCTTCGCCAACGGGTTCAACGTGACCCGGTCGCTCGCGCTCTTCTTCTGGGAAGTCATCCTCGAGACCACCTCCTCCGCCCGCCAGCGCCGGCGCGACGTCCGGCCGCGCGGCCACCGCGGCGGCATCTACCCGTTCATGCGCGCGGCGATGTGCGTGGTCGTCCGCGACCTGATCGTCTACGGCGTGCTGACGGACATGATGAAGGGGCGCCCCGCGATCTACGCGACCTTCTCGAGCTACGACGAGGTCGCGCATCACTCCGGGCTCGAGCGCACGGACACGCTGGAAGCTCTCCGCAAGCTCGACGAGCAGTTCGGGCGCATCGAGCGTGCCCGACGGTACGCGCCGCGGCCGTACGAGATCGTCGTCCTCTCAGATCACGGGCAGACACAGGGCGCGACCTTCAAGCAGCGCAACGGCTACGGGCTCGCCGAGCTCGTCGAGCGCTCGCTCTCGGAGGGAAAGGTGACGCGGGTCGGCGGTGGAGACGAGCAGGACGCGATGGTCGGCCACGCCGTGGGCGAGGCCACCGGACGTGCGCCGGAGAAGAAACGGTCGAAGAAAGACGTGAGCGGCGAGCAGGTCGTCGTCCTCGGCTCGGGGAACCTCGGCCTCATCTACTTGATGGAGGAGCCGAGGCGGCTCACCCTCGAGGAGATCGACCAGCGTCATCCGGACCTCCTGACCGCGCTGCGCGAGCACCCCCACGTCGGCTGGCTCCTCGTGCGCTCGGAGCGCGAAGGGCCCGTCGTTCTCGGGGGGCGCGGTGCGCGCTATCTCGCCGACGGCCGCATCGAGGGTGAGGATCCCCTCGCGAACTTCTCCCCCACCGCCGCGCAGCACCTCCAGCGCACCGACTCCTTCGAACACGTAGCCGACATCATGGTCGGGAGCTTCTACGACCCCGACCTGGACGAAGGCTGTGCCTTCGAGGAGCTCATCTCCTTCCACGGCGGAATCGGCGGCCTGCAGACGCGGCCGTTCATCCTCCATCCGCGTCGGCTCCGGGTTCCCGACGAGCCCATCATCGGCGCCGCCAAGGTGCACGCCGTTCTCGCCGGCTGGAGGACGGAGCTGGACGGCACGGAGAGCTGATGGCGGCTTCCCCAAAGATCATCTGCATCGGGCTCAACTACCACGACCATGCGCTCGAGCAGGGCGCTGAGCTTCCCAAGGAGCCGCTGCTCTTCGGCAAGTTCGCGAGCGCGCTCATCGGCCCCGACGAGGCGATCGTCCTCCCGCCGGAAAGCACGCACGTTGACGCCGAGGCCGAGCTCGCGGTGATGATCGGAGCCGAAGGACGGCGAGTCTCCGAGGCCGACGCGCTCGAGCTCGTCGCGGGCTACACGGTCGCCAACGACGTCACCGCGCGCGACCTGCAGAAAGGCGACGGCCAGTGGCTCCGCGCCAAGGGGTTCGACACTTTCTGTCCGCTGCTGCCCGGGGTCGTCCCGGTCTCGGAGCTCGGAGACGGGTCCGGGCTACGAATCGTGCAGCGCCTGAACGGCGAGGCTCTACAGGACTCCTCGACCTCCGACCTCATTTTCGGCGTCCCGAGGCTGGTGTCACACGCATCGGCGGTTTTCACGCTTCAGCCGGGCGACCTCATCCTCACGGGAACCCCGGCCGGGGTGGGCGTTCATCGGACTCCGCCCGTCGCGCTGGCAGACGGCGACGTCGTGGAGATCGAGATCGAGGGGATCGGGACTCTCCGGAATCCCGTGACCGCCTAGCCACTAGCGTTAGTGGATGGCCGTCGTCGCTCGGCTGCTCGGGCAGAACTTCTAGCGAGGTCTGAGCGATGCTTGTGCTGCGTCGTGTGGCCGGAGAGCCTTGTCATCACGGCCAATCGCACATAGGGCTAACCGTTCTCGATCAGTCCGGACACAAGGTGACGCTGTTCGGCCACGGAAGTTCAACCGCTCTGGCCGATTTCACACGTGGATTCGTGCAGCTTCTGCAGATCTCCTACTCGGAATCCTGCGATCCAGCCGGGTCGTATCTCGCGGTTGCAGCGCTCGGCCGGTACGAGGCTCGTCGCACAGTCTCAGGGACAGAAATCGTCTGTAACCACGGATAGGAGCCGGTGGTGGAACGAGCAGCGAAGCGGAGCCGGAACGCTTGCGGAAGGGCGGCGGAGTTACGGTGAAGGGGTGCGCTTTGGCCGAAGGAGACAGCGAGACAAATTTCCTGCCCATTCCCCAGTGCGGAGAACGTGCAATTGGTGAGCGGCGACGATCGGTACCTAGTGCCGGACGACTTTCTTGTACGAGCTGTGGCTGAACCTCAGGAGCGGGTTCTACCGCGCTTTGAGGTGCTGGGTCCATCGGCGCAGCTCAGATCATGGGGCCATCCGAACTGCCGTTAGAAGATTCGGAGAAGTCGTGTTGGTGAGGACACACCCGATGACCTCGAGCCATCGCCAGGAGAAGGGCGCTGGGGGCGTTGGCGAAGTAGCGTCGCCCGCCGATCGTGTGTGGATGTTGGTCGACGGAAACCGAGGAGGCCCATCGCCTGATGGGCGAGATCTTTCAACTCGCGCACGGACTACCCCTCGCACTGCAGGCTGAACCAGAATCACGGCCCGGCGGCTAGAAGAACCAGCAGAGCGCGAACGTTTGCTAAAGGGGCGGGGAGTTACCGATGCCGCTCGGTCAGCGCCCCGCTCACATGCGCCCAAGCGGCTCCCAGCCTCCCTTCACAAGGCCAGGCTCGCTCTAGGTCACGAAGCCGATGCCGGGTCGTACTTCTGCTCCCAGGGCGAGACCCCGAACGCCTCGCCGGGAGTACCTCCCAGGCAGAGGATGGTCGTCCCGACCTCGTGCGCCAGGGCCGAGCGGATTGACCCCGGGTCGGGCACGTAGACGAAGGTCCCCGCGGGGGCCTCGACGGTCTCGCCGTCGACCGTAAACGTCGCGCTCCCTGTGGAGACGTAGTAAAGCTCCTCGTGCTTCGTGCCACTGTGCTTGATCTCGTCGTGCTCGCCGACGATCTCGCCTTCCTGGGTGGCCGTGTAGGCGTTGACGCCGAAGGACTGGATCCCGAAGTGGATCCTGACCGCGTGCCAGTCCGGCTCGCCCTCTTCCTTCTCCCCCGGCGGCTCGGGAATCTGGTCGATGTGAGTCACCTGGTAGCCCGCTTCGCTCATGCGTCCTCCCTCGTCGTCTGAACCCTTACAGAAAGGTTATTCGCAGCCCGTCGCCCGGCGCCCTCGCCCCGATCCTCGGCCCGACGACGATCGTGCGAGTCATCGCGGAGCTCTTGTGCGCTGGTCGCGGGAGGCGTAGAACTGCTCATCGTGGAGTCACGCCTTGAGCGGCAGGCCCGGAACGAATCGCTCATCCGGGAAATGAACGAGCGAATCGAACAGCTCGACAGGGCGGCCGAGGCGGGACTCGAGGGCGAGCACCTGGTCTTTGAATTTCTCTGCGAGTGCGGTGCAGGTGAAAGGGGCGACGCCGGCTGCGAGGAGCAGATCGAGATGACCGTGGCCGAGTACGAGGAAGTTCGACAGCAGGATGACCGCTTCGCGCTTCTTCCTGGCCACGAGACCGAAGAGCTCGAAACCGTGCTTCGGCGGACGAAACGGTACGTAATCGTCGACAAGAAGCCGGAAGCGGAGTCGTTTGTCGAAGACGACCCTCGCGGCGCGTCCTCGAAATAGCGATGCCCACCGCCCCCGACAACGCCAGCGCTTCCTGCGAAAGCCTCCTCCGCGCCGTCGTCTCTCGGTCCCGCGGCGGAAGCCCTGAATCGTCTGCCCTGGCTTAGGGGCTCGGCTTCTTTGAGCCACACTCGCCGCAGGAACAGCTACCGGTGAACAGGTGAACCGCTCCTCTGGCCGCTTCCTCGTTTGAGTGGAACCGCGGCGAGTGCCCATCGCGATGGACGAACGAACTAGGCCGGCGATCGGCGGTTGCGCGGCAATCGCAGGCGGCGGGGCTTCCCACGTTCGCCGAGCACCGAGACGACGGTCTGCGCAAGGTGCGGGCAGCCGACTCGCGGGAACGCATCGCGTCGGTGGCGGTGGAGAACGAGGAAAAGATCCCCGGACGGCGCGTCCCTGTACAGGCGGGCGAGGCTCAGGCGTTCGATCGCCGCCTGCGTCGCCATCCAGATCGCGTCGTACCAGTCGTCCGCGATCTCCGCGTCTTCGAGCACCCGTCCGAGTTTTCGCATCCCGTGGTAACCGTGCACCTGGATGTTTTCGAGCAGCTCGAGGTAGTGCGCGGGCCTGCTCACCGGGATGCGCACGCCGGGACGCGCCTGGGCAAGCCCGCTGTCCTCGAGAAAGATGCGCTCGAGCTGGCGGAGGACGACCTCGAGCATGTCCGCCCCGGCCGGGAGCGGGACACGCGCGATGAGCTCGGTCACGTCGGCGTCAATCATCTCGGCGCCTGAGCGCCGGGCGAGGGCGGTGCGGTGGTGGCCGTCCATCACGAAGTACGTCTCCCCCAGCTTCACGGTGACGATGGGCGGGAACGCGCCATCAGCGAATGCCATCTCCAGCGAGCGCAACCGCTCCCGGCTAAAGGCGTGAAGCGGGCGGAAATGGCGGGTGAACGAACTGGCGCGGCTGTCCGTGCCGACGAGCGAATGAAGGGGGATCGGACGAACGCCGAGGTACCGACGGCCAAACGGCTTTAGTCGCCTCTCGACGTCGTCGAGGTCGAGCAGGTGATCATCGCCTCGGGCCCTGCTTAGCTTCATCTGACCAGCCTACAGCGGTCCTTTGCCGCAGAAGAGGTCCCGCTGCTTGTGGAGCGCGCCGACGCTTTCTCCAAGGCGTGGACGGGGCGATACGCGGACGAATGTTTCACCTCCGAGATCGGACTCGATCGTCTTGCCCGCTGTCGGGCGGAAGCACTAACACACGCCCAAACCGCAAGATTTCCGGATCGTCGTCATCTCTATGAGTAGGAGGGACGGCCAGGAACTCCCGAGTCCTGGCTGTCCCTCGCTACGGCTGATGCCGGCGCATCGTCGCTCGGCTGCTCGGGCGGAAGGTCTAGTCGAGGAGATCGATCCGGACACTGACGCCGTGAAGAGCCTGCCAGAGACGGATGTAGAGACCGAGTTCCATACGCGCCTGCTCCTGATGAAGGACATGCGGCAACTCGACGATGACGCT
>Ga0126307_10001044_pt1 | contig 18252 bp, 19 predicted proteins | sample Plot28_FD_89955 | JGI IMG/M metagenome (GOLD analysis project Ga0126307, IMG submission 89955) | Serpentine soil microbial communities from UC McLaughlin Reserve, CA, USA - Plot28 | ecosystem: Environmental > Terrestrial > Soil > Grasslands | place: USA: UC McLaughlin Reserve, Lake County... | reverse complement strand
TGCTTGCCCGGGTCGGGCGAGTTGAGCAGGATCGCCGCGAGGGTTCTCCCGTTGCGCCTGGCCACCGCGACGAGGCAGCGGCCGGCTGGCCGGGTGTAGCCGGTCTTGAGGCCGATCGCCCCCGGGAAGCCAGACCGGATGAGCGGGTTGGTGGTGTAGAGCGAGAGCCGGCCCCCCTTGACCGGGAAGCGGAGATTGGACCGGCGCTTGCGCACGATCTTGCGTATGCGCGGCTCGCGCATGGCGAGCCGCGTGAGCACCGCGAGGTCGGCCGCGCAGGACCGGTTGCCACGCTGAAGGCCGTAGGCGGAGGTGAAGTGGGTGCAGTGCAGCCCCAGCCGCCGCGCGCGGCGGTTCATCAGCCGCACGAAGCGCCGCTCGTTGCCCGACACGTGGCCGGCGAGCGCGATCCCGGCGTCGTTGCCCGAGACGAGCAGCAGACCGTGCATCAGGCGCTCCACCGGAACCTTGCGCCCGCGCGGTAGTACCCCGACGCCTGAGCCCTGGTACTTGAGCGCGCTGGGACCGATGCGGACGGGCTCGTCGGCCTTGGTCTTCTCGACCACCAGGATCGCGGTCATGATCTTCGTAAGGCTGGCGATGGGCAGGCGCTGGAGCGCCTTGTGGCGCCACAGCACGTCGCCCGTTCCCACGTTGATGAGCAGCGCCGCCCGCGGCTGTGGGCGAAAGTGCAGGCGGAACGCGTCGACCCCGTCGAGCCTGACGGCCGGCGGGGCAGGCGGAACCGGGGTCTTGGGCGTCTGGGAGACGAGCGCCGAGCTGCCGGCCGGCCCGCCGGAGGCGACGGGCACCGAGCGGCTGTGGTCGCGCTCGAGCAGCACGTAAACGGCGGCGGCTCCTACCGCCACCGGCGCAAGCAGGAGCAGCACGAGGGCCAGCGCCTTTGTCCTGCTCCGGCGCCGCTTGCCCCCCTGGAGCGCGCTCTTGGGAACGGGCGGTGGGTTAGTCATCGGGAGGTGTCGAGGCCAGTGCGCCGATCACGCCGAAGCCCAGCACGGCCAGCAGCCCGAGCGAGACCACGACCAGGAACGTCACCCCTTCCCGCAACATCACCGACAGGGTAAGGAAGAGGAGGAGCGCGATGAGCGCCAGGCTCGCGACCAGGACCACGGTTCGGGCCATCTAGCGAAGGTCGAGGAACTCGATCGTCCGCGAGAAGTGAAAGCCGGGCTTCGGGCCACCCGAGACCGAGTAGACACGACGCCCGAGCGATACGCCGCCGAGCCCGTGGCGGGGAGAGCGCATGTCCGGCAGGTCGTACCAGCGGCGCCGGCGCGGGTCGAGGAGCTCGACGCGCTCGATCGTCCGCCCCGTTGCGAAGTCCTCGCCGCCGAAGACCACGATCCGGCCCCGGACGACCGCGGCCGCGATGCCGCCCCGGGCGCGTCGCATGTCGGGCAGGCGCGACCAGCGGCGCAGCCGGGGGTCATAGCTCTCGGCCACCTTGAAGTTGCCCTTTGCCCCCTGTCGTCCGGCCAGCACATAGAAGCGCCCGCCGGCGGCGGCCCCGGTGGTGTGGTCGCGCGCCGGCCCGGGGAAGCTCGGCCCCCGCGCCCAGCGCCGGCGGCCGAAGCTGTAGACGTCCATGGTGCGCAGCGAGCCGCGGTCGTTGGCGCCGCCCGCGGCGTACAGCCGGCCGCCGACCACCCCCACGGCGTGAGCGGCGCGCGGCGTGGGCGAGGAGGGCAGCCGGTTCCAACGGTTGCGCCGTGGGTCATAGACCCACAGCCGGGCGGTCGCGCTCCCGAGACTGCGCCGGGCGCGGTAGCCGCCGTGCACGAACAGGCGACCACGATGGGCGACGGCCGTCGGGTGGTTGACCCCAACGGGTAGCGAGCGCAGCCGCCGCCAGCGGTTACGCCGGATGTCGTAGCGCTCGAGCGTCCCGACCGTGGTGCCCGAGCTGCGATCGAAGCCGCCCACGACGTAGATCGAGCGCCCGATGCGCGCGGAAGCGACCTCGGTGCGGGCCGACGGCGCGTCGCGCAGGGCGCTCCACGCTCCCGTGCGCGCGCCGCCCGCCGGGCCGGGCCCTCCGCCCCCGGTCGCGGCCAGGGCCACCGCGGCGCTCCCGGCCGCCGCGGCCACGCAGAGCGCCAGCACCCCGCGGCGCATCCCGCTCAGCGGGAGGCCGCGGCCTGCTCGAGGGTCTGCTCGGCCTGGTAGCTCGAGCGCACCAACGGCCCCGCGGCCACGGCGTCGAAGCCCATCCTGTAGGCCTCGCGCTCGAGGTCGGCGAACTCCTCGGGATGCCAGTAGCGCACCACCGGCAGGTGGTCGCGCGTGGGGCGCAGGTATTGGCCGACGGTGAGGATCTCGACGCCGTGCTCGCGCAGCACGCCGAAGGCGTCGATCATCTCCTCGCGGCTCTCCCCCAGACCCGTCATCAGGCCGGACTTGGTGGCCACCTCGTCGCCGCCGAGCTCCTTCGCGTTGCGCAACACCCGGCAGGAGCGCAGGAAGCTGGAGCCGCGGCGCGCGAGCGGGTAGAGCCGCGGCACGGTCTCGACGTTGTGGTTGAAGACGTCGGGCCGCTCGGCTATCACCCGCGCGAGCGGCATCTCCTGGCCTCGGAAGTCGGGGGTGAGCAGCTCCACCTTGCAGCCTGGCGCCATCCGCCGGATGGAGCGCACCACGCCGACGAAGACGCTCGCACCGAGGTCCGGGAGGTCGTCGCGGTCGACCGAGGTGATGACCGCGTGGCGGAGCCCCATGCGCTTGACAGACTGCGCCACCCGCAGCGGCTCGAGCGGGTCGTGCTGGGTGGGCTTGCCCGTCTTGACGTTGCAGAAGCCGCAGCGCCGGGTGCAGGTGTCGCCGAGGATCATGAACGTCGCGGCGCCCTTGGACCAGCACTCGCCGATGTTGGGGCAGGCGGCCTCTTGGCAGACCGTGTTCAGGCCCTCGCCGTCGACCATGCGGCGCAGCTCGCGATAGCGGTCGCCCCCCGGCGCCTGCACCTTGAACCAGGAGGGCTTGCGCTCACCGAAGGCCAGACCCTCGGGCATCTCGAGCACCCGGGCCCCGCCCGGATGTGCGCGGGAGCGTGTGCTCACGCCGGAAGGGCCTCGCGCTCGCTCGATCGTGATAGCCGGTCCAGCGAGACGAGCCGCTGACGGCGGCCCAGGGCCTCGGCCACTCGGTAGGCGATCTCCTTGCGCAGGCACGGCATTCGCCCGGGCATGCCCGTCTCCTTGAGCACCGACGTCATGCGCACGTTCGTGAGGCCGCAGGGCACGATGAACTCGAAGGGCTGGAGGTCGCAATCCACGTTCAGCGCGAAGCCGTGCGTGGTGACCCCGCGGGAGACGTGCACGCCGATCGAGCCGATCTTGGCGCCGCCGGCCCACACCCCGGTGAGGGCGTGGGGCGCCTCGGCGGTGATCCCCTCACCGGCAAGCGCGTTGACCATCGCGCGCTCCAGTGCGACCACGTACGCGGGCACGTCGCTCACGCCAACGATGGGGTAGCCGACGAGCTGGCCCGGGCAGTGATAGGTCACGCGCCCGCCGCGGTCGGCCTCGGCCACCTCGATGCCCTGCAGCTCATACCAGCTCTCGCCCATGGGCAGATCCGAGGGTTCGGTGCGCCGGCCCTTGGTGAGCAGGGGCGGATGCTCGAGAAGCAGGAGCACGTCGGGCAGCTGGCCGGCCTGGCGCTTGGCGCGAAGCCGCTCCTGGAGCGCCGTCGCCTCGTCGTAGGCGACCTTTCCGAGCTGCGCTACCCAGAGCTCCCGCACGTCTTGGATGGTAGTTGCCCGGACTACCCTCGGCGCATGGCCGGCGAACAGCGCTTCTGGGTGGCGCGAGCGCGCTGGCGCCTCCGCGGAGCGATGCTCTGGCCGGCCTTCGTGGTGCTCACGCTCGTCGACGGCTTCGTGCTCTACCGGCTGTCGCCCGTGGGCTTCGAGTTCAAGGACCCCGTCGCCCCGGTCATCTTCGCCACCTTCGGGAACCTCTTCCTGATCGCGGTGGTTTCGCCACTGCTCACCCGGCGTCTGGCCGCACGGCGCCCCGGCTCGCTGCCGCAGGTGGAGCGCGAGGTGCTCAACGACCGCGTGGGCACGGCACTGCTGGCCGTGGGGCTCGTCGGGGTCATCGCGGCGGGCCTGGGCAACCGCCCGGTCGTGGTCTCCGAGACCGAGGCCACCGAGCGCAACGCCGCCGCGGTGAGCGAGTACGTGGCCCACAGTCGCGACCCCGAGCTGATCCGCAACCGCGAGACGGCGAACACCTACCGCCTCAGCGAGGGCTACTTCCGCACCTGCATCGCGCGCGACGACCGCACGCGCCACTTCTGCCTGTTCGTCGACACCAAGAAGAGTCCGGCGGAGGTCGTCCGCGACCGCAGCGAGGTGCCCAACCACCGCCTGTTTCCCAACGGCGGCCAGGGCCGCTAGGGGGGCCGAGCGAGCGGTGCTCGGCCGACCGACGCTCGGCCTGCCCTCCTCCGCTAGCGCCTCGCGGCCTCCATGGCGGCGATGACCGTCTCGATCACCTTCACCCGCGCGAAGCGCTTGTTGTCGCCCTCGACCAGCGTCCAGGGGCCCTGTTCGTGGTCGGTGCGCTCGAGCATCTCCTCGACCGCCGCCTCGTAGGCGCCGCGCTTCTCGCGGTTGCGCCAGTCCTCCTCGGTCAGCTTCCAGGACTTCAGCGGTTCCTTCTCCCGTTTGCGGAAGCGCTTGAGCTGCTCCTCCTCGGAGACGTGCAGCCAGAACTTCACGAAGACCATGCCCTCGACGGCGTTCATGCGCTCAAAGTCGACGATCTCGCCGTAGGCGCGCTTCCACTCGTCCTCGGCGGCGAAGCCCTCCACCCGCTCGACCAGCACGCGGCCGTACCAGGTGCGGTCGAACACGGCCATCCCGCCCCATCCCGGCAGGTCGTCCCAGAAGCGCCAGAGGAAGTGGTGGCGCTTCTCGTCGGGCGTCGGGGCGCTGAACTGGGCCACGCGCACGTGCCGCAGGTCGAGCGGAGCCACAAGGCGCTTGATTGCGCCCCCCTTCCCCGAGGCGTCCCAGCCCTCGCACAGCGCGCAGACCGGCGGGCCGAGCCGCTCGTCGCCCAGCTTTCCCCCGAAGTCCAGCCGCAGCTCGGCAAGGCGCCGCTCGGCCGCCGCCAGGCGTTCCTCGTACTCGTGCTTGTCGAGCTTGAGGCCTAGGTCGAGCTGCTCGAGGCGTCCGATGGGTCAGACGCTACACAGACCGGTTCGAGCGGCCCCTCCTCGTTCGGCGGCTCGCTGTGTCAGTCGCCGCGAACGGCTCCCGCAACCAGCGGTGCGACGCCGGCCATGCCTCCGAGATTGGGGTGGACCGGGGCGGCGGCGTTCACGGGGACCATCGGCTCGACCCAGCGCACGACAGGCGGCTTGCAAGCGTCGTGGCCGATGCTGGCGGTGTACCAGTCGACAACGGCGGTCCCGTTTGCCGCCGCCTGAGCGGCGAGCATCCCGTTCAGCTCCTTCTGCTTCTCGCGCAGGTAGGGCACGTCGCCCCGGGCGACCGGCATCTGCGGGTAGCAGCCCGTCCCGGTCTCGGGGAAGATGGCGGCGTAGTTGACCACGGCGACCCGCGCCGCGGGGGAGCGGCTGTGGATCCCCTGCAAGACCGCCGCCACCTTCGGAGCCGTCGCGGCGATGCGATCGCTGATCTCGTCGCCGCCGTCGCGCGTGTAGTAGTCCTTGCACGGCGAGCCTTGTGGCGTTGTGCTTGTGCAGCGGTCGAGGATCTCCGAGAACCCGATGTCGTTTCCGCCGATGGTCACCGTCACGGCGTCCGTGTCGGCCCGCAGCGAGTCGAACTGGGGCGGGTTCGGCCTGGGCGAGACGTTCTGGGTCTGCGTCATGTCCTCCGTCTCGGCTCCCGAGCAGCTGGCGTCGGTGAGCGAGTAGCCGGTCTGTCGCGCGGCCAGGTTCGCGTAGTTGTTGTTCGACTTCAGGCAGCCCAGGGGCGGTACCTGGGCGGGGATCAGCGGCCCGGCCGCATAGGAGTCCCCGAGGCCGACGTACTCATCGGCCAGCGCAGCCGCCGGCGCCGAGAAGACGAGGATGAGCGTGAGCGCGGTGGCGACCACCAGCGCGCGCCTCTGACGCAGCGAGCTCACTTCAGCAACCCTCCCTGAGACGGTGAGCCAAGGTACCCCGCGGCTGGCGCGACCAAACGCCGGGGATAGGGTCTACCGCGGCATGCCTGAGCGGCAAACTGTCGGGCTGGTGATCGCGGGCGCGGGGGCGCGCGGCGCGTACGAGGCGGGCGCGCTCGCGGCGCTGCTGCCGAGGCTCGAGGAGCGCGAGATGCGCCCGAGCGTGCTGGTCGGCACCAGCGCCGGCGCCATCAACGCTGCCTTCCTCGCCGCCAAGCTCCACCTCGGAGCCGAGCAGGCCACCCGGGCCCTGCTGGACTTCTGGGGCTCGCTGGACAAGGCCGCGCTCATGGGTCCGCTGGCGCTCACCGCCGTGCCCGCCCTCCTGGGCTACGCGGGGAGGATCGCCTACCTCGAGACGGGCTCGGGCAGCATCGCGACCTTCGGCCGCTTCCCGGAGGTGCTCGACGCCGCGGTCGGAGACTGGCGCCAGATCTCCGCGAACATCGACGCAGGCGAGCTGCGGGCGGTGGGGGTCGTGGCCACCGCCGCCACCAGCGGGGGGAGCGTCGTGTTCCTGGCGGCCGACGGCGACGTGGCGCTGCCGCCGAATGACGACAAGAAGGGCATTCGCTACGTGCGGGCCCAGGTGGAGGGCGATCACGTGATCGCCTCCAGCTCGATCCCCATCTTCTTTCCTCCCACCCGTATCCGCCGGCCGACCGAGGCCGAGGGGTGGTACTGGGACGGCGGGACCCGCCTCAATACCCCCATCCGGCCCGCCCTGTCCATCGGCGTCGACGCGCTGGTGATCGTCGGGACCGACCCGCCGCGCCATCCTGCGGCCCGCGAAGGCGACGACGCCCGCAAGCCGGACTTCGACGACGCGGCCCTGCACGTCCTTCAGGCGACCCTCAACGACTCGGTGATCGAGGACCTGCACTCGCTGGTGCGGGTGAACGAGATTCTGATCGCCACCGGGCAGGAGCGCCTCGGCCGCCGGCGGCGTTACGACTACATCTTCGCCGGCCCCGACCGCCACGGGGTCCTCGGAAGGACCGCGGCCCAGACGCTGCGCGAGCAGTACGGCGGCCCTTTGCGCGCCCTGTCGGACTTCGCGATCCTCGACCGCCTGCTCGGCCGCCAGGGCAGCCAGCAGGCGGAGCTGCAGAGCTACCTGCTGTTCGACTCGGACTTCATCGAGCGGCTCATCGGCCTCGGCCGGGCGGCCGGAGAGGAGGCCTGGGAGCGCGGCTGGCTGAGCGACCGGCTCCCCTGAGCGCCCTCAGGCCAGCGAGGCCATCACCTGCTTCGCCGTCGATGAAGTCCCGGAGCTTGTCAGCGTGCTTGCCATGCACTCTCCTCCTGGAGTACTTCGTCGAGGGGGGTGTAGTCGGTGCGGGTGCCCTCGGCGACGGCCGGGTGGGTGACGCGCCCGGCGGCCACGTTTACCCCCGGTCCCAGGCCGGCGTCCTGCGCGATGGCACCGCGGACTCCGTGGTCGGCCAGGGCGAGCACGTAGGGCAGGGTGGCGTTGGTCAGGGCGAAGGTGGCGGTGACGGGCACGGCGCCGGGCATGTTGGTCACGCAGTAGTGGGTCACGCCGTCCACCACGAAGGTGGGGTCTGAGTGCGTGGTGGGATGCGAGGTCTCGAAGCAGCCGCCTTGGTCGATGGCCACGTCCACCAGTACCGCGCGCTCGCGCATCAGCTTGAGCTGGTCGCGCTTGATCACGTAGGGCGCCCGGGCGCCTTGCACCAGGACCGCGCCGATGACGAGGTCCACACGCGGCAGCATCTCCTCGATGGAGAGGGTCGAGGAGTGGACCGTGGAGGCGCGCCCGGCGAAGAGGACGTCGAGCTCGCGGAGGCGGTCGAGGTCGCGGTCGAAGACGAACACGTCGGCCTCCATCCCGATCGCGATCGCGGCGGCGTTGAAGCCCACCACGCCCCCACCGATGACCATCACGTTCGAGGCCGGCACGCCGGGCACGCCGCCCAGAAGTACTCCGCGGCCCCCCAGGGGGCGCTCAAGGAAGAAGGCACCGGCCTGGGTGGCGATCTTGCCCGCCACCTCGCTCATGGGGGCGAGCAGCGGCAGGCGGCCCTCGGCGTCGGTCACCGTCTCGTAGGCCAAGCAGGTGGCGCCGGACTCGACCAGCCCGCGCGTCAGCTCTGGGTCTGGGGCCAGGTGCAGGTAGGTGAACAGCGTGTGGTCGGGCCGCAGCAGCGCCACTTCGGCCGGGTGCGGCTCCTTGACCCCCAGCAGCAGTTCGGCCTGCTCGAACACCTCGACGGCGTCGGCGAGCATCCGCGCCCCTTGGGCCTCGTACTCCGTGTCGGGAATCGTGCTGCCCAGGCCGGCGCCCGCCTGGATGAGCACTTCGTGGCCGCGCTCGGTCAGCTCCCGCACTCCCGCGGGCGTGATAGCCACGCGGTACTCGTCCTCCATGATCTCGGCGGGGACGCCGACCCTCATCGCAGCGCTCCGGCCTCAACCCTCACGAGGCCATCAGCTCCGCGCAGGCCAGCTCGCGCGCCGCCCGTGTGCACCCAGCGCGCCGGGGCTTCCGCGCCGGCCTCCCCGGCGGCGAGCTCGAGGTCCATCTCGGCGACCAGGGCGCGGACGGTCAGCACGGGTTCAGTGCTTGACGATCTTGTCCCAGGCCTCGGTGAGCACCGTGCGCAGCACCGAGTCGATCTCTTCGAACTGCTCGCTGTCGGCGATCAGCGGCGGGGCGAGCTGGATCACCGGGTCGCCGCGGTCGTCAGCGCGGCAGATGAGGCCGTGGCGGTAGAGCCCTCCCGACAGGAAGCCGCGCAGCAGCGACTCGGACTCCTCCGCGCTGAAGCTCTCCTTGGTCTCCTGGTCCTTGACCAGCTCCACCGCCTGGAAGAAGCCCGCGCCACGCACGTCTCCGACGATGGGCAGGTCGCGCAGGCCCTCGAGCATCTCGCGGAACTCGCCCTCCTTGGCCTGCACGTGCTCGTTGAGCCCCTCGCGCTCGAAGATGTCGAGGTTCGCCATGGCCACCGCCGCAGCAACCGGGTGGCCGCCGAAGGTCAGGCCGTGGGTGAACATCTTGCCCTTCTCCATGAAGGGTTCGGCGACGCGGTCGGAGGCGATCACAGCTCCCATGGGCGCGTACGCCGACGTCAGTCCTTTCGCGGTCGTGATCAGGTCGGGCCGGAAGTCGTAGCGCTGGCAGCCGAACCAGGTGCCGAGGCGGCCCCACGAGCAGATCACCTCGTCGGAGATGAGCAGGACGCCGTGCCTGTCGCAGATCTCGCGCACCCGCTGGAAGTAGCCGTCCTGCGGCGGCAAGCAGCCGCCGGCGTTCTGCACCGGCTCGAGAATCACCGCGGCCACGGTCTCGGGCCCCTCGAACTCGATCAGGTGCTCAATCTGGTCGGCCGCCCATAGGGGGTCGCGGTCGGCTGGCCAGCGGAAGGAGTTCGTGTTCGGGGCGTGCGAGGCGCCGGGCGTCAGCGGCTCGAAGGGCTGGCGCAGCGGCGTGATGCCGGTCGCGGCCAGGGCGCCGAGGGTAGTGCCGTGGTAGGCGATCTCGCGGGCGATCAGCTTGGTGCGCTGGGCCTCGCCCGTGAGCTTGAAGTAGCCACGGGCCATCTTCCAGGCCGACTCGACGGCCTCCGAGCCGCCGCTCGTGAAGAAGACGCGGTTGAGGTCGCCGGGCGCCAGGGCGGCGAGGCGGGCGGCAAGCTCGACCGCCCGGGGGTGGGCGTAGGTCCAGTTGCAGTAGAAGCCGAGCTCGGCTGCCTGGCGAGCGGCCGCCTCGCCGAGCTCGGCGCGGCCGTGCCCGGCGTTGACGCAGAAGAGCGCGCTCAGCCCGTCGAGGTAGCGATTGCCTTTCCCGTCGTAGACGTAGCAGCCCTCGCCGCGCTCGAGGATCGGCACCTCGCCCTCCCTGTAGGCGCCCATCGGCGTGAAGTGCATCCAGAGGTGGCGCTTGGCCTGCCGCTGGAGAGCGCTCGAACCGGGCGTGGCCTCGGGGGCGGTCTGTGGTGTGGTGGCGGCCATCTCTCCTCGGTGGACGGACCGCACAAACGGTATCGCCGGTTGGACAACACCCAACGCCGTACCGGGTAACGGGTCGGAGTGTTGTACACATCGTCGCTGAGGTGCCTGAGGGAGATCCCAGCGTCCGCCTCCAAGGCGTGAGCAAGCGTTTCGGCGACTTCACGGCCGTGCGAGCGCTGGACGTCACCGTGGACCGCGGCGAGTTCTTCACGCTGCTCGGCCCGAGCGGCTGCGGGAAGACCACGACGCTGCGCATGGTCGCCGGCTTCGAGGAGCCCAGCGAGGGCCGCGTGCTGCTCGAGGGCGAGGACGTCACCGGGCTGCCTCCCTTCAAGCGCCCGACCAACACCGTCTTCCAGAGCTATGCACTCTTCCCGCACCTCAGCGTGAAGGACAACGTCGCTTTCGGCCTGCGCCGCAAGGGCGTGCCGCGCGGCGACATCTCTGCGCGGGTCGACGCCGAGCTCGATCGCGTCGGCCTGGCCGGCCAGGCCGACCGCAAGCCGCGCCAGCTCTCGGGTGGCCAGCAGCAGCGCGTGGCGCTCGCCCGCGCCCTGGTCAACCGCCCGGCTGTGCTCCTGCTCGACGAGCCGCTCGGCGCATTGGACCTCAAGCTGCGCAAGCAGCTCCAGGTCGAGCTGAAGAGCATCCAGCGCGAAGTGGGGCTCACGTTCATATACGTGACTCACGATCAGGAAGAGGCGCTCACGATGTCCGACCGCATCGCGGTCATGAACGATGGTGTGGTCGAGCAGGTGGACGAGCCCGAGGCGGTCTACGAGCACCCCAGCACCGAGTTCGTCGCCGGCTTCATCGGGGTCTCCAACCTGATGCCGGCCACCAAGGTGTCCGCCGGTGAGCTGCGGCTGGACGCCGGCGTGACGGTGAAGACCGGCGCCGACGGGGTCGAGCCCGGCGAGCGCTGCCACGCGGTTGTCCGTCCCGAGAAGCTGGAGGTGGCCGCGGCCGAAGGGAACGGCGGTCGCCCCGCCGTGGACGGCACGGTCGAGAGCTCCCTCTACCTCGGCACGGCCACCCAGCTCGTGGTGCGCCTGACCGACGGCACGGCGATGACCGTGCTGGTCCCCAACGCCGACGAGGCCGAGCGCCAGCGCCTGCCGGGCGGCGGTGCCTCGGTGCGCCTGGCGTGGGACACGGCCCACATGCACGTCGTCAAAGCCCCCAGAGCAGGGGACAGCGAAGCGTGAGCGACTTCGACGAGAGCTTCGGTCAGCTGGTCGGAGAGCACCTCACGCGGAGGCGCCTGCTGCAGCGGGGCGGCTACGGCGCCCTCACGCTGAGCTCGCTTGCCTACCTGGCGGCCTGCGGCGGCGGGGTGGACAAGAAGAACCAGGGCGAGGAGGTCAAGGCCATCCCCAAAGGTCGGATCTCCAGGACGCTGGCCTGGTCCAACTGGCCGCTCTACATCGACGTCGACGAGGAGACAAAGGAGCGCCCGACGCTCGAGGAGTTCAAGAAGAGGTACGGGACCACGATCAAGTACACCGAGGAGATCAACGACAACAACGAGTTCTTCGGCAAGGTCCGCCCGCAGTACGACCGCGGGAGCTCCGGGGGCCGCGACCTGCACGTGGTCACCGATTGGATGTGCAACCGGATGAAGCAGCTCGGCCTCGTGCAGAAGCTCGACAAGTCCGAGATGCCGAACGTGACGAAGAACATCGAGCCGTCGGTCGCTTCACCGGACTTCGATCCCAAGCGCGAGTTCTCGGTGCCCTGGCAGTCGGGCCAGGTGGTCGTGCTCTACCGGCGCGACCTGGTCAAGGGCGACCTCAAGAACTACCAGGACCTCCTGGACCCGAAGTTCAAGGGCAAGGTCACGATGCTCTCCGAGATGCGCGACACCGTGGGCGCGATGCTGCTGGCCGAGGGCAAGAACCCCGAGAGGGCGACCAAGCAGCAGTGCCTGACGACCATCGACCGCATCGAACAGCTCTCGAAGGACGGCCAGATTCGACGCTTCACCGGCAACGAGTACACGAAGGACCTGCTCAAGGGCGACACCGTGGCCTGCCTCGGCTGGTCGGGCGACACGATCCAGCTCCAGAGCGACAACGAGAACGTCCGCTACGCGCAGCCGGAGACGGGGTTCATGGTGTTCACCGACTCCATGCAGGTGCCGGTGGGTGCCAAGCACGCATTCACCTCGCAGAGGGTCATGGACTTCTACTACGACCCCGAGGTGCAGGCGAAGGTCACCGCCTACGTCAACTACGTGCCGCCGGTCAAGGGAGTGGCCGAAGTGATCAGGCGCGACGACCCGGAGACCGCGGAGAACCGGCTGATCTTCCCGGACCTGTCCAACAAGCACAGCCTCAAGACCTTCCCGCGCGCGCAGGAACGCGAGATCGAGTCGGCTTTCCAGCGCGCGATCGGCGCGTAGCGCAGTGCGACGGCTCCGGGACCGGCGTGGGCTGCTGCCCTACGCCCTGCTGGCCCCGGGGCTGCTGTGGCTGATCATCTTCTTCCTCATCCCGCTGGGCTACATGCTGGACGTGGCGCTGCAGGTGGGGGACCTCGAGACCGGCTTCGAGCGGACCTTCAACCTCTGGGTCTTCCCCGACTCGATCTCGCAGTACAGCGACCAGCTGCTGCGTTCGTTCCTGTACGCCGGGATCGCCACGGTGATCGCGCTGGTGGTGGGGTTCCCGCTGGCCTACTTCATCGCCTTCCGCGGGGGCAGGTGGCGCAACGCGCTGCTCCTGCTGGTGATTCTGCCCTTCTTCATCACCTACCTGGTGCGCACGCTGTCGTGGCAGACGATCCTGGCCGACGACGGCCTGATCGTCGACTCGCTGAAGACCGTGGGGATCCTGGGCGACGACGGGCGATTACTCGCGACCACCTCCGCCGTGGTCGCCGGCATCACCTACAACTTCCTGCCCTTCATGGTTCTGCCGATCTACGCCAGCCTGGAGCAGATCGACAGGCGGGTGCTGGAGGCCGGGAGCGACCTCTATGGGCGTCGCCGCGACGTGGTCGCGCGCGTGGTCGTGCCGATGTCGATGCCCGGCCTCGTGGCTGGCGTGCTGCTCACCTTCATCCCCGCCGCCGGCGACTTCATCAACGCCGAGCTGCTCGGCACGCCCCGGCAGTTCATGATCGGCAACGTCATCCAGAGCCGCTTCCTCGAGGTGAGCGACTACCCGACGGCCGCGGCCCTGTCCTTCATCCTCATGGCGGTCATCCTCGTGATGGTGGCCGCCTACGCGCGGATGGTGGGCACCGAGGCGCTCACCGGGGTCGAGCGGCAGGCGCGCCACTGATGGTCGCCACCGGGCGCCGCCTCCTGCACCACTCGCTGAGCGCCTACGCGGTGCTCGCACTGGGCTACCTGCTGGCGCCGATCGCAATCATCCTGCTGTTCTCGTTCAACGACCCGGCCGGGCGCTTCAACTTCGAGTGGAAGAGCTTCACGCTCGACAACTGGGCCAACGCGTTCGAGGTCAGCGACCTCACCGACGCCTTCGTGACCAGCCTCGAGGTCGCGGTGGTCGCCACGGTGATCTCGACCATCCTGGGGACCCTCATGGCGCTCGCCCTCGTGCGCTACGAGTTCCGCGGCCGCCCGCCGGTCAACTTCTTCATCTTCCTGCCGCTGGCCACGCCGGAGGTGGTGCTCGGCGCGGCGCTGCTGTCGGTGTTTCTGTCCTTCAGCGCGGCGACGGGCTTCGTGACCATCGTGATCGCTCACGTGATGTTCTGCGTCTCGTTCGTGGTGGTGACCGTCCGCTCGCGGCTGATCGGATTCGACCGCTCGCTGGAGGAGGCCGCGCAGGATCTGGGCGCCACCGGGCCCCAGACCTTCCTGCGCGTGACTCTGCCGCTGATCATGCCCGGCGTGCTGGCCGGCGGTCTGCTGGCCTTCGCGCTCTCGATCGACGACTACGTGATCACGAGCTTCAACAGCGGCTCCACTGTCACCTACCCGCTGTGGATCTTCGGCGCCTCCCAGCGTGGCGTTCCGCCCCAGGTGAACGTCCTCGCTGCCATGATCTTCCTGTTCACCGTGGCGATCATGGTGTTCACCGTGTGGCAGCAGCGGCGCGCCGAGAAGCTCGCGGGCGCCCTCGCCGAATAGGCTCGCCGCTGTGGCTCTCTACGACACGATCGCCGAGCTGCCCCTGGAGATCGAGAGCTACGAGCTGGAGGGGCTCGAGCTGGCCCTCGGCCCCGAGTTCACCCGGCTCACCACCCTGGTCAAGCTGCAGGGCTCAGGCGGGGAAGGCATCGGCGAGGACGTGACCTACGCCGGCCTGGACCACATCGCCTTCCGCGACGAGAAGGCAGACATGCCGCTCGAGGGCTCGTGGACCGTCGACTCCTTCTCGGAGCACCTGGACGAACTCGAGCTGTTTCCCAGCGAGCCCAGCAATCCCGCCTTCCACGACTACCGCCGCTGGGCGTTCGAGTCGGCGGCGCTGGACCTCGCCCTGCGCCAGGCCGGGAGGTCGCTGGCAGCCGTGGTCGGACGCGAGCCGCGGCCGGTCACCTTCGTGGTCTCGATGCGGCTCGACCCGCCAGGCGATCCCGGCAAGGCGCTGCGCCTGCTCGACAAGTACCCGACCACTCGTCTCAAGCTCGACCCCACCAACGAGTGGACCCAGGAGCTGATCGACGAGCTCGCGGCCACCGGGCGGGTCGACTCCGCCGATCTCAAGGGCTTCTACCGCGGCACCCCTGTCGACGTGGAGACCGACCCCGAGCTGTATCGCATGGTGGCCGAGGGCTTTCCCGACGCCTGGCTCGAGGACCCTGACCTGACCGAGGAGACCGAGCCGGTGCTGAAGCCGCACCGGGACCGGATCACGTGGGACGCGCCGATCCACTCGGTGGAGGACATCGAGGCGCGCCCGTTCAGGCCAAGGATGGTGAACATCAAGCCCTCGCGCTTCGGCCCGCTCTCGCGGTTGTTCGCCGCCTACGACTTCTGCGAAGCGGAGGGCATCGGCGCCTACGGCGGCGGCCAGACGGAGCTGGGGGTGGGCCGCGGGCACATCCAGTACCTGGCCTCGCTGTTCCACCCCGACACCCCCAATGACGTGGCGCCGGGCGGTTACAACCACCCCGACACGCCTGACGGCTTGCCTACCACGCCCCTTCAGCCCGCCGCCGAGCCGCTCGGCTTTCGCTGGCGCACCTGAGTGCAGCTCTACCGCGCCGAGTACTCCACCAACGTGGAGCGAGCCGCCCTCGCTCTCGCGCACAAGGGCCTCAGCGCCGAGCCGGTGTGGATCGACTACGCCGACCGCACGGCGGTGGAGGAGGTCAGCGGCCAGCCGCTGGTGCCCGTGCTCGTGGACGACGACGGCACCGTGGTGGCGGACTCCGTGGCGATCATGCGCCACCTCGACGAGCGTCACCCGCAGGACCCGCTGTTCGGGCCGCCCGAGGTGGACCTGTTCGTGGAGTGGTTCGACGAGGTCTGGAAGGTGCCGCCCAACGCGATCGAGGCCAGCTCCGATGGCGACCTGGTCTCCCGCCTGTCTGAGCGCATGGCCGGTTGGCTCGATCTCTTCGAGCGCCTGCTCGCCGAGCGCGATTTTCTGGTGGCCCGCGAGCTCACCGCCGCGGACTTGGTCGCCTACCCGTTCCTCAAGTACGCCGCCGGCCGCGAGCCGGCCGACGACGAGCTGTTTCACCGCATCCTCGACGAGAACCAGACCGTCGAGGGCCGGCCGCGGCTGGCGGACTGGATCGCCCGCATGGGATCGTTGCCGCAGTGCTGAACCTCGGTCTGAACACCGGCTACTGGGGGGCGGCCCCGCCCGCTGGCGTCGAGGAGGCGATAGCCGAAGCCGAGAAGCTCGGCTTCGACTCGATCTGGACGGCCGAGGCCTACGGCTCCGACGTCCTCACGCCGCTGGCCTGGTGGGGGTCGGTCACCACCAGGGTCAAGCTCGGCACCGCGATCACTCAGATGTCGGCGCGGACGCCCGCGGCGACCGCGATGGCGGCGATGACTATGGACCACCTCTCCGGGGGGCGGTTCGTGCTCGGGCTCGGCGTGTCGGGGCCCCAGGTGGTGGAGGGCTGGTACGGCCAGCCGTTCGCCAAGCCCCTCGCGCGCACGCGTGAGTACATCGGGATCGTGCGCGACATCTGCGCCCGGGGCGGACCGGTCATCGCCGAGGGCCCGCACTACCCGCTGCCCTATCCCGACGGCACCGGGCTCGGCAAGCCGCTCAAGTCGACGCTCCACCCGGTCCGCGAGCGCATCCCGATCTTCCTCGGCGCCGAGGGGCCGAAGAACGTGGCCCTGGCCGGCGAGCTCTGCGACGGCTGGCTGGCCCTGTTCTTCGCTCCTCGCCACCAGGGCTTCTACCGCGACGCCTTGGCCGAGGGCTTCGCCCGCGAGGGCGCCGTCCACGACTTCGGCTCGTTCGAGGTGGCGGCCACCGTGCCGCTGATCGTGCACGACGACGTCGAGGCTGCCGCGGACATGCTGCGGCCGATGTACGCCCTCTACTTCGGGGGCATGGGAGCGCGCAAGGCGAACTTCCACAACGACGTGCCGCGTCGCATGGGCTACGAGCACGAGGCCACGAAGATCCAGGACCTCTACCTCGAGGGCAAGAAGGAGGAGGCGGCGGCCGCGGTGCCCACCCGGCTGGTGGAGGAGCTGGCGCTGATCGGACCCGAGGACAAGATCCGAGGCGAGCTCGAGGAGTGGCGGGAGTCGATCGCCACGACGCTGCTGGTGAGCGGCGGCGTGAACGAGGTGCGCCGAGCGGCGGAGCTAGTTCTGGGCTGAGGTGACCAGCGCGACGACCTCGTCGAGGTCGTCGGTGACGTGCAGCAGGTCGATGTCGCCTGGGCTGATCTTGCCGCTGCCGAGCAGCTGATCCCGGATCCAGGCCAATAGGCCGCTCCAGAACTCGGTGCCCACGAGCACGACCGGGAAGTCGAAGACCTTGTCGGTCTGCTCCAGCGTCAGGGCCTCGAAGGCCTCGTCGAGGGTGCCGAAGCCGCCCGGAAAGATCACGAAGCCACTCGCGTAGCGGACGAACATGACCTTGCGCGTGAAGAAGTAGTGGAACTCCAGCGAGATGTCGAGGTAGGGGTTCGCGTTCTGCTCGAAGGGAAGCTCGATGTTGAGCCCCACCGAGTGGGTGCCGGCCTCGCGAGCGCCGCGGTTGGCGGCCTCCATGTCGCCGGGCCCGCCGCCGGTGATGATCGAGTAGCCGCGTTGTCCCAGCCGGCGGGCCACCTCGCGCGAGGCCTCGTATTCCGGGTGCCCCTCGGGTGTGCGGGCCGAGCCGAAGACCGAGATCGCCGGGGCGATGTCCTCCAGGGCCCCGAAGCCCATCTCCAGCTCGTGGCGGACCCTCGACAGGCGCTCCTGCTCGGACTGCGTCTGGACGACGCCCGACTCCTGCGAGCGCAGGATCTCCTCGTCGAAGGTGGCCGGGTGGCGGTCGGTCACTCGGGCCGCTCCGCGGCCGCCTTCAGGCCTTCGATGGACTGCTGCAGCCAGCGGCGGAAGTACAGCCGGCCGGCGGCGGCGTCGAACAGCCGGTTGCCGATCCCCTGCGGGTCCATTCCCATCTCCACGTCGAGGAAGGTGCTCGCCTGCGCCTCGGTGAGCCGCCAGTCGGCGTACATGCCCGTCTCCACGCAGCGCATCCTGATCGCTCCGAGCTCGTCGCGCTCGTCGACGATGAAGGTGGTCTCCTGGCGCCCCAGCGGCACCTTGGTGACCTGCGCATAGCTGTCACCCCGCTCGAAGCGCTGGCCGCGGACCTCGACCACCCGCGGCCACCACTCGGGGTGCCGCTGGGGGTCACCCAAGAGCGCCCACACGTCCTCTGGTGGCCGCTCGATTATCGCCTCCTGGCGGCACGAGGACACGGCGGACCTAGAGGGCGAGCGAGAGGGGCTGTTCGAGCAGCTCGCGCACGCGCGCGAGGAACTGCGCGCCGTCGGCCCCGTAGAGAATGCGGTGATCGCAAACCAGCGTGAGCGTCAGCTGGTCGCGCACGACGACGCGCTCCCGCTCGTCCACCGCGGGCTTCTTCTCCAGCGAGCCGACGGTCAGCAGCGCCGCCTGCGGCGGGTTGATGATCGCGGTGAAGCGCTCGATCCCGTACAT
>Ga0126307_10001043_pt1 | contig 18254 bp, 18 predicted proteins | sample Plot28_FD_89955 | JGI IMG/M metagenome (GOLD analysis project Ga0126307, IMG submission 89955) | Serpentine soil microbial communities from UC McLaughlin Reserve, CA, USA - Plot28 | ecosystem: Environmental > Terrestrial > Soil > Grasslands | place: USA: UC McLaughlin Reserve, Lake County... | reverse complement strand
GCGTAGGCCAGGTAGAGGTAGTAAGCGAAAGCGGCGGCCAGGTACGTCAGGAGTTGGTCAAGCAATAGCCTATCGACGATAAGGTAGGTAGGGGCTTCCGCAAGAGCGCCGAGCACAGCCCCTGGCACCACCACCGCCGCCGGGTAGCGGCGGATGATCGCGAGGGCTTCGCGCCACACGCCAGAGATGGAGTCCTGCTCACCCATGTGCCCTCTTTTAGGTATTCGCACCTCCTAAACCCCTGAACAGCCTACCAGCCCCTATGTAGCCTCGTGATCCCTATTCAGCGGAGTGCGTGGAAGGGGTATTCTCCGAAGTCCAGATCCAGGATAGTGGATAGCCCCGGTCCGATGGTGCCAGAAACGCGCTATAGCCCCGGTACTCCGCATTGAGGTCAACGCTGCATCTTGTGGTGCTGGATGTATATACATCGTCGTGAATAAGATAGCCAACACTATCCGAACGGTCTTCCAACGCCACATGCCGCTCGAACGTCCGCAACTACCATTCTCGCTGAGCTCTGGCTGACTGCCTCTCCCTCTTGGCAGCTCGCCAATAGCCTAAAGTGTCGCGATGGCTATTTTACGGCAACCACGGTCAGAGTAGGGGTGTTTGTTACTGGTGTTAAAGACGCCGGGGCTTTCTACGCCGCGCGTGAGGCACTGCCCGCGATGGTCGACGCGGGACGCGGCACCATCCTGCTCACTGGCGCATCGGCGGCGCTGCGCGGCAAGGCGAGGTTCTCGGCCCTGGCGGTCGGCAAGTTCGGCTTGCGGGCGCTGGCGCAGTCCATGGCGCGGGAGTTCGGGCCGCAGGGGATACACGTCTCGCACATCATCATAGACGGCCAGATAAACACGCCCAGGATCCAAGAGATGAGTCCCGACCGCGAAAAGCATACCCTGCTCTCCCCCGATGCCATCGCCGAAACCTACTGGCAACTCCACTCGCAGGACCGTACAGCGTGGACTCTGGAGTTGGACCTGCGGCCCTCGGTGGAGAGCTTCTGATAGCGCTCTCCGGAAGGGTGATTTTTCCGGAGAGCGCGCTGGTCAGCATTTCAGCTCAACTGAGCCACGATAACACGACCATAGGCAGGGCGTGTACTCCGACGATGGCCGCCAACCCGGCGGCCGTCACCCGTGATGGTGGTGACCAGCGCGCAAACCTGGGGCGTCGGTCTTCGTGGTCATCTCGCGGCTGCCTTGGTCGCCAATTCGCGGGAGAAGCGGTTGTGGGCCTCGATGACCGGTTCCATATCGACCGTGGTGACCCGCCCGCTCTCCACGACGACCCTGCCATCGATCACGGTGTAGTGGGCCTTCTGCGGGGCGCAGAATACGGTGGCCGCGACCGGATCGTTCAGCGCTCCCGCGTAATCTACAGTGTTCAGATCGATGCTAAAGAAATCCGCGCACATCCCTGGGGCCAGAACTCCGATATCGGCGCGGCCGAGGACGGCGGCACCTCCTCGGGTTGCGATCTCCAGCGCCTCGCGCGCGGTCATCCACTCGTCGGCCCTCAGCGGATCGGAGGTCGAGAGCAGGGTCTGCGGGCCCTCCGGCGGGAGCAGGCCCATGTGCAGCCGGGCCAAAAGCATCGCCTGCCGCGCCTCGAGCAGGATGTGCGAGGCGTCGTTGCTGGCGGACCCGTCGACGCCCAGGCCAACGTGTACGCCGGCGGCACGATACTTCTTGACCGGGGAGATGCCGGAGGCGAGCCGCATATTCGAGCTGGGGCAGTGCGCGACGCCGACGCCGGTGTCGGCGAACCGGGTGATCTCATCGTCGTTGAGGTGGACGGCGTGGGCGAACCAGACGTCGTCGCCGAGCCAATCCATCGTCTCCATCCACTCGACCGGGCGCTTCTGAAAGCGCTCGAGCGTGTAGCGCTCCTCGTCGAAGGTCTCGCAGAGGTGGGTGTGCAGGCGTACGCCGTTGGCGCGGGCGAGCTCGGCCGATTCCCGCAAGAGCTCGGGGGTGACGGAGAAAGGAGAACATGGCGCCAGCACGATCTGGGTCATGGAGCCGTGGGAGGCGTCGTGGTGCGCCTCGATGACCCGCTGCGAGTCCCTCAATATCTCCGCTTCGTCCTCGACGCAACTGTCCGGCGGTAGTCCGCCCCGGGACTCGCCCAGGGACATCGAGCCGCGGCTGGCATGAAAGCGCACGCCGATCTCTCGGGCAGCCGAGATCTGGTCGTCTACCCGCGAACCGTTCTGGAAGATGTAGGTGTGGTCGAACACCGTCGTGCATCCTGACGCGGCGAGCTCGGCCAGGCCGACGAGGGCGCTCCAGCGCGAGGCCTCGGGCGTCCTGCGGGCCCAGATAGGATAGTGGGCCCGAAGCCAGGGGAACAAATTGATGTTCTGGCCGGCCGGGAGCGCGCGGGTCAACGTCTGGTCAAGGTGGTGGTGGGTGTTCACGAAGCCTGGCAACACGATCTGTCCCGTGAGATCTAGCACGACGTCGGCGTCCCGCGGAAGCCCCTCCGCAGAACCAACCTCCTCGATGACACCGTCCCGGGCGAAGAGACCCGCATCGGGCAGTTCGCGACGCTGATCGTCCATCGTGACCAGGATGCTGGCGTTACGTGCCAGTAGCGTTGGCATGACCGATCCCTCCTAACCCCGAGTCGAGGAGGCTTCAGTTTACGCGCATCAGGGATCGTAAACAGGCACACGCACGGTTTCAGCCGCTCCTGCGTGCGATCCGGTTCGTCACCCCCGAGAAGGCAGTCTTCTCGACCGCGTCGTCCAGGGGCTCGAGCTCGAAGCTTTCGTCTACGCGGCGCAAGGCGTTGAGGATGAGCTGGTCTGTGAGCCAGGGATTCTTGGGGAGCAGGGAGCCGTGCAGATAGGTGCCGTAGGCGTTCAGCCTGCGCGCGCCCTCGGTACCGTCTCTACCGTTGTTACCGTAACCTACAACGACCTCGCCGAGAGGTTCCACGTCCTCGCCAAGGTAGGTGCGACCTCCATGGTTCTCGAAGCCGACGACCTCGCGGGTCTCACCGGTCTCGGGGGACGGGACGCGGACCAGCACGTTGCCAATCAGACGCTCCTCGTCCGGTTTCCTTGGCTGGGTTTGCAGGTCGAAGATGCCAACGCCAGGAAGCTTCTCGCCCTCGGGGGTCTCGTAGGAGTGGCCCATGAGCTGGTAGCCACCGCACACCCCGAGGACCACGCCGTTGTCTTCCACGATGGCCCTCAGGTCCGCGCCCTTGGAGCCAGAGAGGTCTTCTGCGAGCAGGGCTTGCTCCCTGTCCTGGCCGCCACCGAAAAGGAAGAGGTCGCAGCCGGTCGGCCTTATCCTCTCCCCGAGGCCAACGTCGGCGACCTCCACGGGAATGCCGCGCCACTCGCAGCGCTTTTTGATGGAGATGACGTTCCCCCTGTCGCCGTAGAGGTTCATCATATCGGCGTAGAGGTGGTGGATGGTCAGCTTCAACGCTCCTCCCTTCGGTCGTCGCCAGGTATCAGGCTACAGGTTTCGGTTATTCTAGCGGAGACTTCCGCACCTCAGTCTCTGATGCGCTCGTTTCTTACGCAAGTCTACTTACTGGGCCCAGATATCTTCTCTGAGGTATGCTAACCGCCGTCCTTACCTGATACCTGAAGCCTTACTCTTCCCAGAACGGGTGCGTGTAGCCCATCTCGCTCAGGGTGTGCCGGATCTCGAGCATGGCCGTGTAGGTCGGCAGCACGTAGAGCGTCTCGCCTGGCGGGGTCGCCGCGAGCGCAGATTTTATGGCCTCCCCGCGATCGGGGATGACGGAGCCCACGGGCAGCTCCGCGTACTTGAGGCGTACGGCCATGTCGTCGGCCCTGATGCCGCTGACGGTGAACGGGGCGGCATCCGTCTTGCCCTCCTCCCTCGCGTCGGCGAGCATCTCGAAGTCCACGTCCCAGAGCCACGAGACGTCCCTGCCGTCGGCGTCGTTGTCGTTTATGGCGATCAGGACGTTCTTTGCATCGGCGCCGGTGACGAAGGTGCGCAGGATCTCGTTGAACCCGACAGGGTTCTTGATTAGCAGCAAGAAGGCCTCTCTGTCCCCCGCCTTTACCCGCTCGACCCTCCCGAAAGCCCCCCCGAACTCCCCGAGGCCGCGGGAGATCTCCGCGAGCCCGACCCCGGCCTCACCGGCCACCGCGGCGGCAGCGAGGGCGTTGTAGACGTTGTAGAGACCGGGGAGCTCTATCTTCACGTCCGTCTCGCCCTTCGGGGTCGAGAGGTGGAACCCTGATCCCTTGGCCCCTTCGAGTCGCACCCTTCTCGCGCGGTAGGCTGGCTCCGACCGTGAGAAGTCGCAGTGGTGGCAGTCGTAGACGCCGACGTGCCCCATGTACACGGTCTCGTAGACGAGGGCGGTCCCGCACACGGGACAGTCTTTCGAGTCGGCAACGTGCTGCAGACGTCCGGTGTCCAGAGAAGGTTCGTCCACTCCGTAGAAGACGGGTCTTCTGGCAGAGCGTCCGAGGCTCGCGACGAGGGGGTCGTCCGCGTTCAGTACCACCGCGCCGCCTTGCGGCAGATCCCCGAAGGCCGAGGCTATGACCTTGCCGGTGTAGGCAAGCTCCCCGTAGCGGTCGAGCTGGTCCCTGAACAGGTTCAGGACAGCGAGGATCCCGATCTCCGCCTCCGCTGCCACCTTCGGCACGCTGGCCTCGTCCACCTCGAAGAGGCCCATCTCCGAGAGGGGTGCTCCGTCGAGTCCCGAGTCCGAGACGAGGGCCGCGGTCACACCGGTAACCAGGTTTGCCCCCGTCGAGTTGTTCACGGCCTTGATACCGGCAGCCTGGAGGATCCTGGACACCATCCTGGTCGTTGTCGTCTTGCCGTTGGTGCCCGTAATCGCCGCCGACCCGAGCCGCAGCCGCCGCGAGAGCTTGGTCAATACCCTCGGGTCTACCCTGCGTGCCACCACACCCGGCACCGTCGAACCCCCTCCCGTCTTCAGCCTCCGGCTCGCGAACCGCGCCGAGTGGGCAGCCAGTATCGCGGCGGAGAGACGCGGGTCGGCTAGAGGGCTCATGGCGTGGATTATATGGTTCTGGGCTTGCGCGTGTGGAAGGGTCTCTCCATCTGTTCTCCACTCCTACCGGCGCCTGGGCTCCTCAGGATGGCTCGGACGGGGCGGTCTCGCTAGGCCTGTCGGAACCACTGGCCGGTTTGCCGAGTCTCTGGAGGTCTACGGTGTAGAGGCTGTATTTCTCTCTTGGGGCATCGTTTACCGGGGAGAACCCTGGTAGGACCTTCAGGCGCTCATCGAGCGGGCTGCCAGCGTAGACCATCAGGTAATCTGCGTGGTAGCGGCGCAGTATGCCGTAGGCCTCTCTATCCAGGGTGGGACCGAAGAAGAAGCTGTGTATGTTGAGGTAGCGCTGGGGGATATCGATGTGGGAGCCCGCCAGCTTCTCCAGCTCATCGCGGTCTCTTATCATGCCCTCGCCCCTCTGGCTTACTACGTTGAGCGCGGTCGAGTAAGCGGGGATGGCGTTGTTCGCGCTGTCGCGTGCGAGTAGCACGCCGCGATCTCTTATGTTGTCCCTGATCCAGGGGTAGATGGGATCCGGGTCGTAGTTTGACGTTCGCGCGACGTCGAACTTGCGGTAGAGCCCCACGGCCTTCTCCACGGAGGGCGGCGCGGCGGCGGCCGTCAGAAGGGCCACCAGCGCCAGTGGCAGGACCCTGGTTACACTGCGCCTGATCCCGAACCCCCTCAGGCGCGTCTCGGCGTAACCGAGGGCCTCCCACAGCATCCAGCCGGTGGTGATCAGGGCGAGCAGCGGTATGGGCCACGCCAGACGCCAGAGGAGACCCGGGACTATGAGATTGTTCCCTATATACGTGGCGACAGTAGGGACGTAGACCGCGGCAGTCACGACAGTCAGACCACCGAGGAGGAGCTGGGCGGCCACGCTCGTCTTTACCCACCATAACAGAAATGGAACGCCCAACACGTAAGTACCAAGTATCACGGGGTTGAGCAGCAGCCAGGGGTGCATGATGTAGTAGCCTTCGTCGAGCTCGTAGATGTGTCTCCAGCTCTCCGTTATGAAGACCGTGTATTCGAGCACCCTGGGAGGCGTCGCGTTGATGTCCGCGGAGAACAGCACCGCGGCCGGGGACCTGCCCGTAAACAGCAGGAGCGCGGGCCCGAGGACGACGCTCCACATCCCGAGCGCGAGGGCTACCATCCGCGTCCAGGCGGCCCTCACACGCAGGTTGGCCGCCACGTGCGCCACCCCGAAGCCGAGCATGCACAACCCGATGGCCGGCAGTACGGAAGGATGCACGGTTACCGCAGCCCAGCAAAAGAACGTGAACACTCCGAGATGCCTCCATCTCCCCCTCTCCACGAAGAGGAGGGCGAAGAGTAGCGTCACAGGTAGGATCAGGAACCTTGCGGCGTACTTGTCCTCCGAGATGCGGGCTACCAGCTCAACCCCGACGTTGTGGACGGAAGGCTGGATAAAGACGATGTGAAACAGGGCGTAGACAGAGGCGATGAGGACCGCGGCGCGCTCGCTCTTCGACACGACGAGGGCAAGGGCGTAGACCATCAAGAGGGCAACCAGGACGAGCGTGGGTGTCAGGTAACGGAGCACCAGTTCGATCGTGTCCATACCCGAGGCGCGAGAGAGGGCCGCCTGCTCGAGCAACCATCCGTTGACCTTCGCGCGGGAGAACTCGGCGATCTTCTCGCCGAAGTAAGGGTCGCGGAGCGCGAGCCTCTCGGAGTTCGCGAAGTCCTTCGCCCACGAAAGGTAGACCCAGATGTCGTCGTAGCTGTTGGGCACCCTCCTGATCCCCACAAAGGCCAGAACCCCGCAGAGCAACGCGAACGGCGCCCACAACCAGCCGGCAGGAGAACCGTAAGGGCTGTCCTGTTCGGGAGAGGACTCAACCACAGGTGCTCTCCCGCGCAGCGTCCTCCACGCCGCTACCGCGAGAAAGGCGCCGAGCAACGTCCCTGCGGCCAGGAGGTAATCCTCGGTGCTGAGGTGCAATATCAGGGCCGGCACACCCAGGAGCCCGAAGACGCCGGTGCTGATCGCGAACCCCACGGGCACAAGGGCGGGCCCCGATACGTCGTCCCCGAGAAGCCAGTGCGACACGAGCAACCCGGGCGCCACGAAGAGAACGAGGGTGGCGGCGAAGGCGACGGGAGGGAGGGCTCCGGAGAGGCCCCTCAAGGGGAAGAGTAGGATCACCGCCGCCGCGCAGGAAACCAACACGAGCGCATCCGGCGATCTCAGACGAGTCAAGGGAGGCCAAGCCTTTACCGGCATGCCGCGTGGGCCTCAGACGTTTCCATCGGCGAAAGCTATCACACTCTTGCTTCTCTCACCCGGGCGATACCTGGTCGTTCTTCCGGGTGGCGCCCCCCCGGCGGTGCGGTACAAATAGCGGATGGAGATCTTCGAGAATCTCTCGGCGAGTTCGCGCCTCGAGAACGCAGAGCTCGATTCCTACTCGCGGACGGTGCGGGACGTGACGGAGAGGCTGGAGCCGGCCGTGATCTCGGTCGGCCTGCCCGACGGGCGCGGCGGTGGAAGCGGGGTGATAGTCGGCATCGAAGACGACTCGGCCACCGCCATAACCAACAGCCACGTCGTGCGCGGCCTGCGTGGCCGCAGGGTGGGCAACCTGGGCGGAGACATACAGGTCACGCTCTCGGACGGGGCGTCGGTACCGGCCGAGGTGCTCGGCGCCGATCCGCCGAGCGATCTGGCCGTCGTCCGCTTCGAGACCGAGGAGGAGCCGACGGTCGCCACCCTGGGCGACGCGGGGGATCTCGTAGTCGGCCAACTCGTCGTCGCGATCGGAAACCCTCTCGGCTTTCAGCGGAGCGTCACGGCGGGGGTGGTCAGCGCCCTCGGGCGTTCTATCCGGGGTGAGAGCGGCCGGCTCATAGAGAACGTGATCCAGACCGACGCGGCGATCAACCCTGGCAACTCTGGCGGCCCGCTAGCCGACGCCTCGGCGAGGGTCGTCGGCATCAACACGGCCATCATCGGCGGCGCGCAGGGTATAGGCTTCGCCGTCCCCGTCTCTGGCACGTTCCGCCGCGTGGTCTTCACGCTCGTAACGGAGGGACGGGTGCGCCGCGCCTACCTCGGGGTAGTGGTGGAAAGCCGTCAGGCGCGCGGTGAGTTCGAGGGCGGCGCCGGCGTGAGGAACGTAGCCCCGAACAGCCCGGCCGAGCGTGCCGGCGTGAAACCTGGAGACGTCATCGTCGGCCTGAAAGGGGAGCCCGTCCACTCGAACGACGAGCTCCTTAACCTGCTCGACGCACCGGCCATCGGCCAGGACGCCACGCTGCGCGTGCTGCGGGGCAACAAAGAGCTCTCGCTCACCGTACGCCCCAGGGAACAGCCGGCTGAGTAAGGCTTCAGGTTTCAGGTATCAAGGGTTCGGTGGTATTGGAGAATCCAAGGGCAACAGCGAGCCCGGTAGGAACAGCCAGAGGAGCCGACGCTGCGGCCTTTAACCTGTAGCCTGAAACCTGTAACCTGATGCCTATTTCCGACCGAAGGGAGGAAAATGCCGGACGTGACATTCGTGGTAAGCGACTTCGCGAGCGCTGAGAGGTCCGAGAATCTGGAGCGGGTCTTGTTGCGCCTGGACTTCGTGGTCCTCGTAAACGTGGACTCAGAGAAGGGGCTCGTCGCCGTCTCCTACGAGGGTGGGGAGGAGGAGCTCGGGAGGATCGAGGGCGCCATCGAGGAGGCAGGCTTCGAGACCGAGCCTTCACCCGGCGCCGACCCCGACGTGGACTGATCCATGTCCGAGTCTTGCGTCTCTGTCTCAGAAGCGGCCCGCTTTCTGGACATTACCGAAGAGGAAGCTAGAGAGCTCACCGACGCCGGGGGCAACGTTCCTTTGGAGACAGTAAGGAGCCGGGCCGGGGCGGCGGCCATCGCGAGGGAGCTGGCCAGCGTCCGCGAGGAGGTCGGAAGGTTGTCGGGCCAGCTAGGGGAAGTCCGCGCTTCCAACGCCCGGCTCCAGAGAGAGCTCAAGAGTTCGGTCGAGGAGCGCAGGCGCCTGACGGAAGAGGTGCTGGAGCTGCGGGCGGCGGCCGAGGAGAGGCTCATGCTCATGGAGCGTATCGAGCACATAGCCCATGTGGAGCAGGAACTGGAGGAGAGCACCTCCGAGCTGGAGCGCCTCAGAAGCAGGAGGCTCCTAGACAGGCTCCTGAACCGCTAGAGAGAGCCTCCCTACCCGGCACCAGAGGTGCTAGATCGTCGCGCCCACAGCCAGGCAACGGCTACGAAGATGCCCGCCGCGACGAGACCGATGATCCACTCGATGTTCTCGTAATGCTCCAGATAGGGGTGGGTTACTTTGTCGGCGAAGAGCATCTCCACGGCCAGGTAGACGAGCAGGCCGGCGCCAGCGTAGACGAGGATGGGGAAACGATCCAGCAAGGACGTCAGCAACGCGGCCCCGAATATCACCAGCGGTATCGTCGTCGCCAGCCCGATCATGAGTAGCACGAAGTCCACCTCGCCCCCGATCCTGGCGGCCTGGACCAGCGCGATCACGTTGTCCAGCGACATCACCGCGTCGGCCACGATTATGATCCTGACGGCCTGCCAGGTGCTCGAACCAGCCTTTACCTTCTCCTCGTCGCCCTCACCGTCACCCTCGTGGACCAGCCCCCAGGCGATCCAGACGAGCAGCAATCCTCCCACCACCTGCAGTAGGGGCACCTCCAACAGCAAGGTGATAACGCCAGCAAAGATCAGCCTGAGCACGACGGCCCCGGCCGCACCCCAGACGATGGCCTTCTTCCGGTTGGCGCCCTCCAGGGTGCGGGCCGCCATCGCGATGACCACAGCATTGTCCCCGGAGAGGATCAGGTTCACGACCAGCACCCCGACGAGCCGGCCAAGCCATTCTCCCGTCATGAACTCCATCTGACCCGGCTTCCTCCTCGACCACACGACAAATCATTTACCATTTACCTTATCAGGAAAGCGGAGAGATAGATGTAGGGTTCGGTCCAATTCAGCCGCCCACGAGGAAGATTATCGCCGCCACGACGAACACTATGTAGAGTGACCCGGCGCCGAGCATGTAGAACGCCCGGAGCGGGGCCTTGCGCAACAGGAACCCGAGGAAGACTATGCTCGAGAGGATGGCGAAGATGGCCGCGAGGGCGCTGATGAAGTCGAGTTGCCAGGGCGTGAAGAGCACCCCGACCGAGACCGGGATGGTGCTCTGGAAGACCATCGCCCCCGTGATGTTTCCGATGGCCAGGGTGTCTTTGTTATCCCTGAGCCAGATAACGGAGTTGAACTTCTCCGGGAGCTCCGTCGCAAGCGGCGCGAGGACCAGCGCGATCAGGCCCGCGGGGATTCCTATAGACTTGGAGAGATGCTCCACGGCGCCGACGAACAGGTGGGCGCCGAAGCCCATCACGACGATCGTCCCGATCAGCTGCGCGGCGACGGCCCAAGTCGGCCCCTGAGAATCGTAAGGCCAGAGCGTAAGCCTGGCGGGTACCTCTCCTTCGGTCTCTCCACCCTGTTTTACCGTCCGTACCACGTAGAGGACGTAAGCGACCAGCAATAGCACAGCCAGGATAATCTTCAGCACCAGAGGCAGGGATAAGATGCCCGCCGCGGCGGCCAGGGTAAAGCAGAACAGGAAGAACCCGATGTCGGGGATGGCGGTCTTCCTGTCGGCCGTGATCTCACTCCCCGTCTCCCTCCGGTTCTTGTAGCCTATGGCCGCCGTCCCGACGATGAAGAGGGCTAGCGTCGCGAGCAGGAAAGGCGCGCCAAGTATCGCGCCGATACCTATCTCGCCTGCTGCGGCGCCGCCCGAGCCCACGAGTAGGGCGCCAAAGATCGCGACGAGCGGGATCATGGTCTCCGGTAGCGCCGTGCCGACGGCCGCAAGCAAGCTCCCTACGGCCCCTGCCCCGAGGTTCAGGCGGTCGCCCATGATCTCGACGGCGTTGGTGAAAAGGATCGCAGCGCCGAGTATCGTCGCCAGGGACAACAACAACTCGATTATCGTCACGGGCTCTCCTTATGACCATCTGAGGTAGGAACGTGCTAGATTCTTACCCGCTGGCAACCTTACTATATCCGGAAGAGGGGGGCATGGACGAACTCGAGAAAACCCTGGCAGCGGTAGCGAGCGGCGAACTCTCTCCCGAGTCGGCCGCCGGACGTCTGAAGAGGGGCGAGGTCCGCTACCTGGGCGAGTTTGCCGCCCTCGACCTCGGCCGCTCCGTCAGGAAGGGCGTCCCCGAGGTCGTCTACGCCAGCGGCAAGAGCCCAGCCCAGGTGGCGGTTATCTGCGCGACCCTTCTGGAGTCGTGCGAGCGTGTGATCGTAAGCGCTCCCACCCCCGAGCATGAGGCCAGTATCCGCGCGACGCTTCCTGAGATTCCGCTCCGGCAGGCCGGACGCTCCTTGGTGATCGGTGGCGGCGAGCCTGCATCGGACGGGGGCCGCGTCGGCGCCCTGTGCGCTGGCACCTCAGACCTGCCCGTCCTCGAGGAGGCGCTCGCCGTGGCCGGCGAGATGGGCGCAACCGTGATGGCCTTCCACGACGTCGGGGTCGCCGGCGTTCATCGCCTGGCCGCCCCGTTGGAAAAGCTGCAAGCGTTCGACCCCGACTGCCTGGTGGTCGCCGCCGGGATGGAAGGCGCGCTGCCGAGCGTGGTCTCTGGCCTCGTCGCCGTGCCCGTGATAGGGCTTCCGACCTCCACCGGATACGGCCTCGGCGGCGACGGTACCGCCGCCATCCTCGGCATGCTCCAGACCTGCTCCCCCGGTCTATCCGTCGTCAACGTGGACAACGGCGTCGGCGCGGGGGCCACCGCCGCCCTGATCGCCAACCGCGCCGCCGTCGGCCGCACAAACGGCCGAGAGTCCAGCCTCGTCTAGGACCGCGGTGCGAACCTTCGTCGCCGTCTTCCCGCCGCAAAGAGTCAGGAAAGCGCTGTTCCGCGCGATACGTGAACTGCCAGCGAGCAGAGATTTCCGTCTCATCGGCCCGGAGAAGCTCCACCTGACCCTGAAGTTTTTGGGCGATATGGCTGAGGACGACCTGGGCCGGCTGACGCGGGCGCTCGAGCCTCTACGCGAGAGGCACGAACCGTTCGAGGTCTCGACCTCGGGCTTTGGGGCCTTCCCCTCCGAGAAGAGGGCCCGCATCCTGTGGGCCGGCATCGGAGAAGGGTCCGAGCCGCTGCGCGCTGTGGCCCAGAGCGTAGAGGATCTCCTCGAGCCGGCCGGTTTCGGGCGAGAGGAACGACCCTACGTGCCCCACCTGACCCTCGGCCGGGCACGGGGCCGCAAGGCGAAGCTCGATGACGCAGACGTCTACCCGCCCGCACTTCGCTTTGTGGTATCCGGTGTGGATCTGGTAGAGAGCGTGCCCGGGGTGGGCGGAGTTACCTACTCCGTCCTCGAAACCTACTCCTTTTAGAGTAGGTAGCAAAGAGGTTGAACTTCGTCGAAAAAGCTATCAGCAGTCAGCTTTTTGTTCTTGCTCAAAGCGAGGGCTGACAGCACGATTTGCAGAAGCCTTCAGCTTCTGTAAATTCGCCCTAGAAGGCGGTAACCAGAGGCCCGACGGTCATTATGATGAAGAGCAGGATCAGGATCATGACGACCAGGGCTATAAAGGTACTCCCACTCATGCGACCGCGCCTGTTAGATAGATATTCATCCGGCGATCAATTCTAGCCGTTGCCGGGCGCGTCTGCCAGCGGCCCAAACGTTTCAGAGCTCGTTCGCGTAGAACACCCTGCGCTCCGGCGCCGGGGCCCCCTCGTCAGAGAGCTTCGAGCGAAGAACGTGAAACTCCTCGACCTTCTCCGAGATGAGCCTCACGACGGGGTCGGGGTCGGAGCGAAGTTCCAGGATTCTCTCGAGTACCGCCCCAACGTTTACCTGCTCCACGACTCCCGCCGGTCGCGGCTCCTTGTAGAAGATTCGGCACCCATAAGAAGCCTTCACCGCATCGTGGACGACTAGGATCATCTCCGGCCTCGCCGTCACAACCCGGGGTACGTTCTCTAACTCATACATTACCCTCCGACGCCGGTAGACTTCCCGCTGTAACTCTTCACGTACTATCTTTCCGAACCCGTCACCTTCAACCATAGAGTAAGCTTCATCGCGGCTCCTCTCGGCGTCCTGAACCCACCGACCAACACCGTCGAGATCCAGGCTCTCCTCACATACCGGACAGCGGTATTCGGATCCCGTAGAAACCCTCAAGCCTTCCGAGTGCAGGCAGTTTTCGATCAGGTCAGCCATGTAAATCAGTATTGTACTCCTTTCCTACCCCTGCGCGACTCTCACAAAGAGCGCGATGATTTTCTATACCTTAACTTTAACTCCATGTTACACGGAAATCTACAGTGACACGGCACCTGATGATGGTTGCCGGTGGTTCTCCTGGAGAGGTCCGGACCACGTTTCACCCGCAAAGAAGTCTCCGCCAGATCGTTCCCAGTTTTCGAACTCTGTCTGAGGCGGCCCCAGCGGAGTGGCGGGCATGCCCGCCACTCCTCGTCGCGATCTACACCTCGAGTAGAGCCTGAATGATCTTCCGGCCGGGTCGTTGGGACACGGTTCTGGTATTTTCCGGGAGTGGTCATTGGTAGAGGAGAGACACATCTGGTCCTCAACCCGTCGGCCGGCAAGGGGCGGGCGGGGGGGCTGCGGGCGTTTGTCTCGGGGTTTCTCGAGGAGCGAGGGTTGCGGCCGGTCTGGCACGTTACGGAGGGACCTGAGCACGCTGGCGCCATCGTGCGCGGGCTGCCTGAGGAGGGGTTTGTGGTGGCGGTCGGCGGAGATGGGACGGTTCACGAGGTGGCTGCGGCTTGCGCCGGAACGGGCCGGACCATGGGCGTGTTGCCCGCCGGTAGCGGCAACGACTACGTCAAGGCGCTCGGCGTTGGAACAGGTCTCCGGCGGGCGCTGGAGGTACTCATCGGGGGAAGAGTCCGCGTCGTCGACACGGCAGAGGTCAACGGCGTCCCGTTCAACAATGGCCTCGGCATCGGCTTCGACGCCGAGGTCGCGGCCGGTGTCGCCGAGGCGCCCGTCTACCTCGGGGGGACGGGACGATACCTGTGGTCGGTCGGGCGGTTACTCAGGGACTTCCGGTGCCACGAGGCCGGGCTCGTCATCGACGGCGAGGCCATCGAGACCAAGACCATACTCGTCGCGGTGGCTTTAGGCACCACGTACGGCTCGATATTCCGGCTCGTGCCGGGGGCCGTTCTGGACGACGGACTCTTCGATGTGGTCTGGTCCGAGGAGGTGAACCGAGCCGAGGTCCTGCGGCTCATACCGGCAGCGTTACGTGGCACCCTCGCGGAGCGTCGGAAGGTGCATACGGCCCGCGCGCGGGAGGTCGAGGTAGAACTCTCCGAAGAAGTACCGGCGCACGTTGACGGTGAGATGCTTTTGGGCACCCGCCGATTCAAGGCGCGGGTGTTGCCTGAAACCCTACGCATCGTGGCGCCACAGCACCTCAGCTAGTCAGCATTTCAGCACGCCGTCTTCGACGGCTTGTCAGCCTATCAGCTCCTCAGGCTGCCTCGCTTACGCTCGCGAAGCCAAACCTCACACTGATAGTGGCTTCCCTCGGACGGTGGTCAGTCTATCCGTGCACTCGCTGACACGTTGCAATGCTGAGTGCTGACCAGCGCGGGCGGAAGGTCCCTGCCAGCTATCAAAATGGGCATACTTGTGGTACAAAGTTCCCCTACTCCTTTGGGGTAGGGTTGTATCTGCGAGTGTTATCGAGGACCGGCGAGTACAGATGAGAGCGTTCGTGTTTCCTGGGCAGGGCGGCGGGGTATCCGAGCCTGCGCCCGAGATGGTGCCGGGGATCCGACGCGTCGTCGGGGAGCGCATCCCCGATCAGGTCAAGCTCTTCGCCCGCGCGGCGCGCGACGCCGACGAGAGCCGCGCCATGAAGGTGCATCCCGACGTGGTGGCCGGTCACTCGCTAGGCGAGTACGGCGCGGCTTACGCAGCCGGTTGCTTCGACTTCGAGACGGGCCTCTGGCTGGTGGCGCAGCGCGACCACTTTCTCGCCGAGGCGGCCAGAGAGTGCCCTGGCGGGATGGTCGCGATCCTCAAGGCAGACCCCGCCGAGGTCGAGAAGGCGCTCGGCGAGCCTGGCGACCCTGTGATCGCCAACTACAACTCACCGCGCCAGACGGTCGTCTCCGGGCTGCGCGACGCCCTCGGGGAGGCCGTCTCGAAGATCAGGGGGCGGAAGATCCCGCTCAACGTCTCCTTCGCCGCCCACTCTCCTTACGTGGCGGCGGCCGGCGAGAAGATGCGGGGGGTCCTCGATTCCGTGGAGTTCCATGTGCCACAGGTGCCGATAGTCAGTGCCATGGACGGCGCGGTGCTCACGAAGGCCGAAGCCGTCAAGGAGGCGCTCAAGGAGCAGATGGTCGCCCCGGTGCGCTGGGTCAGGGTCGTCGAGACGCTCGCAAAGATGAGGGTGGAGGAGTGGATCGAGCTCGGCGGCGGCGGCGTCCTGACGCGAATGCTCAAAGACTTCGAGTTGCCTTCCCTCAGCGGCATCACCTTCGAGGACCTTCGCTTCCGCCTCTACGGGCAGGCCCAGAACCTGCTTCCGCGCAAGGAAGATGAATAGCTTACAGGCTTCAGGAAATGCTTCCGCGGCGCCCGCTCGTGATACTCAAGCAGGCGAGCATTCTACCCGTCTGTACGTGTTCCGCCACAAAGAGGCGTCCTGACACCATAGGCCTGATACCCTGGAGACAGGAAGCTCCTGAGTAAGAGAGGCCGGGCCGTAGACCCCGGCTCTCCTGAAACCTACCTCGTCGCCTCGGCCTCCGTCTCGGCCTCGGCCTCCTCCTGCGTGACGGCGCCGCCCGAGATCTGGACGATGTCATTCTTGATGGAGGAGATCGTGCCGTCCATGCTAGACCAGACGCCGATGGAGAAGCCTTCGGCGACGGGCTCGCCTATCTTCTGCTCGTAGGCCACTTCGTCGCCCTCGGAGACGAGCGCCGTCGCTGGCTTGAGGAACCGGCCGCCGAGCGGGATGCTCACGCCGCCGACCTTGCCTACGAGAGAGACCACGCTCTCGGGGCGTTTGGTCTTGATCTCCGCATACTCCTTGGAGGCGACGCCCCTGGGGATGACCAGGAACCCGTTCGTGGTGCGACGCACATATGCGTCTCCATCGCCGAGCGACTCTATCCCCATCTCATTCAAGTAGGGCCCGCCGTCGATAACCGAGAGGTTGCCGGCCTCGGCCTCGACATCGACGCCCGCCAGCTCTACCAGTTCTGTGGCGGAAGACCCGAGCGGCGCCTCGAAGAGCTTGAGCTCAAGGTCGGGCCCGAAGACCTGAAGGTACTTGGTCGTAGTCGGCCTTCCGAGGAAGAGCGCGTTGTAGATGTTCAGGAGCGTCTCTGAGTTGTTGACGATGTGCCCGGCGTCGAGCGGAAGACCAGGCCGCTTGTTGCCGTCGGGCAGCTCTACCCGGCGCGGCACCCATTTCCCCTTGTCCTCGTTGAAGATGTTCTTGATGAGCGTCTTCTCCTCGCCCATCGAGTACTTGTCGGGCACGTGGACGACCTCGTAAAGACCGTCCGCGTTCTCGTCGTAGCGGGAGAACCACTCCTCGTCCTTGAAGTGCACGCCCATGATCACGTTCTCGATCCCGAAGATCGCCTTCATCGCGTCGAAGAGCTCGAGAAACTCGTCGAAGTACTCCCTGTGGAGCACCTTGTCGGCCCAGTAGCCCGGCTCCGACTCGGTACAGTTCACGATCAGGTTCGGTTGCGGGTTCTTCCACTTGAAGTAGGTTGGGAAACCACCCCCGCCCGCCCCGACGATGCCAGCCTGGCGTATGATCTCGACGGCCTCATTGGCGCTGAGAGCCTTTACCTCGTCGAGATTGCGCTGCTCTAGCTCAGCCAAGATCCTTCCCTCCGAACACTCTATACACCAGATATTTGCTGTTACAAGCTTCGTCCAACTATTACAGCTAGTATAACCTTTGCGCCTTTGTGTTGCTAGTTAGGAGGGAGCGGCTCTGGTACACTCCCGAAGACCCATGAAGTTAAGCAGGCGCACCGCCAACATCTTACTTGCGATAGGCGTTTATATGCTCCTCACCTGGGGTACGAGGGTCTTTACCTTCCTGAGTGAGTTCCGTGCGGGTGCCCTGATCGCCCCGGGCGTCCACTTCTCGCTCGTCGTGGTTGGGCTCGCTATCGGCGTCTATCTGGCATATCTCGGCGTCAAAGGCCGCAGGGCGACAAGGTAATAGGCTACAGGTATCAGTCAAAAGGCATCAGGTATTCTGAGCGGCGCCTTCGTTCGTGCACGAGACCACCACGCGAGTTGTAGCCTACCTGAAACCTGTAGCCTGAAGCCTTACAGTGGGTAGTCGAGCCTGCTCTCCGTGGCTTCAGGCAGGTCTACGGTCGAGTAGTTGGGTACAGCCCGGCGCAGGAATTCGAGGGCCTTTCCCGCCTCCTGGCCGCGGGCGTAGAAGACCATGGCGTCGATCAGTTCGGAGAGGTTCGAGTCACCGGGTGGGCTCATATTCTCCGAGGAGAGCCTGAAGACCATCGGATGGGCTGTTGGGATCTGCTCTTCTCCCTCCTCGGAGAGTTCCTCCTTGAGCTTCTCGCCGGGGCGCAGGCCGACGAACTTTATGTTGACGTTCGGAGCGCCCATTATCTCGATCATCCTCCGTGCCAGGTCGGTGATGGCGACGGGACGGCCCATCTCGAGGACGTAGGTACCGTAACCCTCGGCCATCGCCCCGGCCTGCAAGATCAGGGAGACCGCCTCAGGGATGGTCATGAAGTACCGGATCATGTCGGGGTGCGTCACCGTGACCGGGCCGCCGGTCTCTATCTGCTGGCGGAAGGTCGGAACGACAGAGCCGCGACTGCCGAGCACGTTCCCGAAGCGAACAGAGGCGTAGACCGTCCCAGGGTACTCCAAAGAGTGTCTCTTGACGAGCATCTCGGCCAGGCGTTTGGTCGCGCCCATCACGTTGATGGGGTTTACGGCCTTGTCGGTCGAGACGTTGATGAACTTGCGCGCCCCGTACGCCCCAGCCGCGCGGGCAACGTTGAGGGTACCGAGGACGTTGTTGAGGACGGCCTCGGTCGCCTGCAGCTCCATCATGGGGACGTGTTTGTAGGCGGCCGCGTGGAAGACGAGTTGCGGTGAAAAGGTCTCGAAGGCGAAGCTCACGCGC
>Ga0126307_10001042_pt1 | contig 18263 bp, 20 predicted proteins | sample Plot28_FD_89955 | JGI IMG/M metagenome (GOLD analysis project Ga0126307, IMG submission 89955) | Serpentine soil microbial communities from UC McLaughlin Reserve, CA, USA - Plot28 | ecosystem: Environmental > Terrestrial > Soil > Grasslands | place: USA: UC McLaughlin Reserve, Lake County... | reverse complement strand
TTCGATACGCAAGGCTCATGCTGTCCTCCTGAATGGTTGGCCCAACGCCCCCTCGCGACATATTCTCCGAAGCGAGTGGTCGCCGGAGTGTCGCAATGCGCGAAACCCAGCGGTGACCTCGACGATTGCCTGATCAGCTCGTAGTACGCCCACCTCTCGACATCCTCCTCGGCATCCGCCCCGCCGCATCCCGCGGAGCACGCCGATCGCGAGCACGACGTTCCGCCCCCCTAAGCGCTGGTTCCTAATCCGGCAGCCCGGAGGGCCTCGTCGCGACTTTCATAAGCCTCGACCTTGGTACAGAGACCGCCGTCGTCGAACGTCGACACCCACGTGACCACGCTCACCAGCTCGATCGGACTGCCGCTGCCGCGCGCACACATCCGCATCGGCGCGATCACCTTGTTCCCTGCGCACGCGGGGTCTGCTTTCTACTGGGATGTGAGCGTCACGGGCACCTCCGGACAGACTCTCGCTCTGCTCGCGCCGGATTTCCTCCATGGTGGCCTGGGTCCGCTTGGTCGTGCGTCCGGGTTGACGACGAGGGTGAGGTCCTTGCCGTTGCGGTTCGCCCTCCGCCCAACGGCGCTCGCCGCCGGGCTCGACGCGCTTGGAGCGGCGCGGCTCTGCGGGCCAGATGCGCCGCGTCCCAAACGCCATGCCGAGCCGAGCCACACCTTCGAGTTGTTAGCGGCGCGGCTGAGCACGGGGATAGTTCGGTCGAGCTGGGGCGTATGCGTGTGAGCCACACGTCCGAAGAGCTCACTGTCCCGCGCTGGGATTCGTCGCGGCAGGACTCGAGGCATTGGAGAGCCTTACCCGGCAACGTCCGCCTGATGCGCCGTGACAGCGAATCCCTCAGCTCGTCCCGCATTGCGACGGTGAGCGACGTTACGGACCACTTGCTGTTCGTCGCTAGCGGCTAGGGCTGCGCTTTCTTCCGGGGGCCAAATCTATGGCTCGCGGCTGCTCGCTCGCCACTACGTCGGCCCGGTCTCACGCGGAGCGGCCACCTGACCGGAAGCGCTCGGCTGGGTTGCAGGTCCTTAAGGCTGCCGCTAGGCGACGCCGAATCCGCAGCGTGCCACCCCGCGCGCTCGGTCGGTCGACCGGTTGCGTGCGGCTGTTGCCCCGGCACGGAACGCGTACGGCTTGCTTACCCGAGCAGAACAGCTCGGGGCCGATGAACTGCGTGTACTGCTGTCGCTTATTTCCGGCCCGGATCGAGGAAGAGGCGGGCGGCGAGATTGTCTGCACTCTGAGGCTGGACGTCGGCGAGCCGCCTTAGCTGAGACTTGAGCGACGAGGGGAGTCTGCTCGCCCCGGCTGCGTCGACCTCCACGAGATTTGCGGCGGGGTCGCGCAGATAGAGCTGCACGCAGTCGCCCGGCAGCTCGTAGAGGTGGTGACCGAACGCGGCGCGCTCGAGCGCCTCGCGCGCCTCGGCCTTGGCGTACGTGGACTCGAAGTCATCGACCGTCAGTGCGAAGTGGTGGTAGATCGGGGCCCGGTCAGGGCGTTCGAAGAGGTGGAGCTGCATCGCGCCGACGCGCAGCCACTGGACGGGGAAGCCGAAGTTCGGCGTTGCGATCCGCTCGGCGCCGAAGACAGCCTCGTAAAACCGCAGCGACTCCTCGAGCTCGTGCGCGACCACGCTCACGTGGTTCAGCGCCGTTACGGCCATTCAGGATCTCCCTTCGATCGAGGTCTTCACGGCGGCAGCGAGCTGTCGCCCTGCTCGTAGAGCCCGAACGGGAGCGGGTCGCCCACGCGCCAGTCGTTCGAGAACTGTGAGCGCTCACCCGCCTCGCGCGTCCGGCGCAGCGCGCTCCTCCCAAGCGCGAGCTGGCACGGCTCCCATTCGCGCAGCGCAGTCTCGACATCTCCGGTCGCCCCCGCCATCGCTTCCCCCAACCGCCAGGCGTCTTCGGCTGCCTTTGCCGTCCCCGCCGCGATATGAGGCCGCAGCGCGAACGCGGCGTCGCCGATCAGGCAGATGCGGCCGAACGCCATGCGTGGCACATCGATGTCGAAGACGGCCTGTACGAAAGAGTCGGGGGTTCGCGTAATGAGTTCGGCCAGTGGCTCAGGAAGGACCTCGCTCGCAGTGCGCGCAAGCTCGGCGAGATGGTGCCGTTGCACGAAGCCCGGGGGAACGGACATCGACCGCCGCACGCCCGTGCGGTCAGTCAGCAGCTGCGCGAGGTCGTCGCCGGCGGCGACGTTTCGATACCACACCCAGTTCATGGCGTCCGCCCGTGCGCCACCCTCTCCCTCCGCTGCCGGAATCGGGTAGCTGAGCAGGTGGCTGTTCGGGATCACGCAATAGGTGATCGCGTCCTCTAAGACGCCAAACGTCTCGGGCGAGAGCTCCGAGTCGGCAACGGCTCCGCGCCAGCCGACATAGCCAGCGTACCGAGGGGACACGTCGGGCGCCAGTCGGGCGCGGGCGGACGACCGGACGCCGTCGGCGCAGACGAGCAGATCGCAGCGCATGGTGTCGCCGTGCGTGAGTGTCACTTCGACGGTTCTCCCGGTGGGGTCGAAGCCGACGATCTCTGAGCCGAGGTGGTAGCGGGCCGGGTCGAAACAGCCGATCAGGTCTCGGTAGAGGGCGTAGTACGACGTGAACCGGAATTGACACGGGCTCTCCGACGCCACGCCGTCCTGCGAGAGGTAGCGCAGGCATTGCGCTGGCACGCCGATCTCCGAGATGGTCCTGATGCTGTTCTCAACGAGATAGCGGATCGTCGCCGGATGCAGCACAATTCCCGCTCCGCGGTCCTTCAGCGGTGCCTCGGATCGCTCGTAGACATCCACATCGCATCCGGCGTCGCGGAGGACGAGGGCCGCCGTCAGGCCGCCGAGCGACCCGCCCATCACCGCGACCTTCGGAGGTTTAGCTGCCCTGCGCAAGCGGGTCCGAGACGGTCCCCTGCGACTCTTCGGAGGGGCCTGCGGCGCTGCCGTTCCCGCCGTCGCCGGCCGTCGCCTGAATCTTTTCGAACTCGCCGAGAATCTCTGCCTGCAGCGCCGCAACCTCGGGGTCGGACGCCTTGCGCGGGTGCGGAAGATCGATCGTGAACTCGGCGTGGATGCGCCCGCCATGCGTCATGACGATGATCTTCTCGGAGAGCAGCACCGCCTCCGTCACGTCATGCGTCACGAACAGGACCGTCTTTCTGGTCCGGCTCCATATGTCCTGTAGCTGGTCGCGCAGCGAGCGCGCCGTGATCGCATCGAGGTGGCTGAAGGGCTCGTCCATCAGCAGGAGGTCGGGGTCGACCGAGAAGGCGCGGGCGATGCCTGCGCGCTGCTGCATGCCGCCGGACAGCTGGGCGGGATACATGTCCGCGGTCTGCGCAAGCCCGACCATGTCCAGATATTCGAGCGCCCGGCGCCGCGTCTCGGCACCGTGATCGTCGTGCACGTACAGGATGTTCTGCATGATCGTGCGCCACGGCAGTAGGCGTGGGTCCTGGAAGACGTATCCGAAGCGCGCGGGCGACCCGTCGTCGCCGGTCACGGTGATCCGACCGCTGGAGGGCTCCTCGACGCCCGAGAGGATGTTTAGGAACGTGCTCTTGCCGCAGCCCGACGGCCCGACGAGCGAGACGAAGACGTGCCCACCGAGCTCGAGGTCGATCCGCTCGAGCGCACTGGTCGGCTCGCTGCCCTTATTGGCCGCGGGGAATACCTTGCTCAGATTCTCCACCTTGAGGACAGCCACATGAACCTCCTTTGAGTTCCTTAACGCCTCGCGACCGTGGTCCGCCAGCGGAACACGCGCTTTTGGATCGGGACCAGCGCGAGCCGATCCAAGACGACGATGAAGACGACGAAGAGCACGACCCATGCCACGAAGCCGTCGAAGTTGTTCGCGTCGTACCAGTACCGGGTGCGCCACCCGACGCCCTTGGTGGACGCGAACCACTCGGACAGCAGGACGCCGTTCCAGCCCACGATGATCGCGAACCGCACCCCGGTGAACACGTAGTCCATGACGAAGGGCAGCACCAGGCCGCGCACGCGTCGCTGCAGCGGCACGCCAAAGGCCTTCGACATCCGGACCAGGTCACGCGGGGTCGCCTCGACGCCCTGAGCGACATTCACCGCCACGAATGGGGTCGCCGTCAGGGCCACCGTCAAGACGGGAGCCTTCCATGCGAACCCGAACCACAGCGCTGTGAGGAGCGCCCAGATGATCGCTGGGATCGCCAGTCCGACCATCATGGTGTCCTTGAGCAATGCGCGCGCCAGCGGCCACATCCCGATGACCAGGCCGAACAGGACGCCGGCGACGATCGCGATGGCCAGGCCCCACAAGAACCGATCGGCGGTTGCGTAGAAGTTCGGCCATACGTCGCCACTCGCAAACTCGTCCGCAAGAAATTGAACGACCTCGATCGGTCCGGGAACGCGCTCGTAGAGTGCGCCGAGGATCTGCCAGGCGAGCAGGCCTACGATGTATGAAGTCACCCGTGCGCCGGTGTCGGACACAACGGCGGCCCACACGCGTGTCCCGAACCGCATCTCTTGCGTGCGCTGAACCGACCGCTCGAACCTGGTGGCGGTCCCAGTGCTCATGCTGCCGCCTCACGCGGTCGCCAGCGGAACAGGTAGCGCTCCAGGCGCACCAGGACGAAACGCTCGAGCAGCAGCATGAAGATGACGAACAGGCCCGTCCAGGCGAGCACGTCCGTGACCGAGAACAGCTGATAGGAGCGCCGAATCATGAAACCGATCCCGTCGGAGGACCCGAACACCTCGGTGAGCGCCTCAACCTTCCATGCCAGCGCGAACGACAGCCGCACCCCGGCGAACACGAATGGCGTGATGGTCGGGATCAGGACGTGCCGCAGGATCTCCGTTCGGCGACGCCGGTAAGCGTGGCTCATCGTGATGAGCGTGCTGTCGACGCTTTCCAAACCCGCGGCCACGTTCAACGCGATGAATGGCATCGAGACCAGCGCGACCGCGAGGATGGGACCCTCGAGCCCGATCCCGAAGATGACGAGCGCCAGGACAGCGTAGGTGATTCCCGGCACGCTGCCGGCGACCACGACGGGGTCGTGGAAAAACGCCTTCCAGTAGCGCGATCGCCCCATGAGGAAGCCGATCGGGCCGCCGAGCACGGCCGCCAGACCGAAGCCGAGGAAGATCTTTCCGAGGCTGGCCTTGAACGTCGTCACGACGTCTCCGCTCTTGACGATCGTCCACATCGCGTCGGCGACCGTCAGCGGTCCCGGAAGCCGGTACGGGTTGAACAGGACCTCCGAGGCGAACGCCCAGACGCCGAAGAACGCCGCCCACCCGATAACCACGGCCCCCGCCTGCCGCCAGCGCCGGCCGGCGAGGCCGGGTGCACGTACGCGTAAGCCCTGGACGGCGACGTTGCCCATACCGGCGACCGGCCTCCCGCTCAGCTACCTGGCTCGATCACGGCGAACTCCGGATCCTCCTGCTCCTCGGGCATGAACCCCGTCTCGCGGAGCAGGTCGAAAACCTTCTTCTCGCCGTCTACCCACTTCTTGTCGAGGTACACGGAGTCCGTGAACCAGTCGTTTTCCGCCAGGAAGTCCTTGATCCAGGCAATGTCCTCGTCGCCCTGGGCAGCGAAGTCCTGCGGGTACGCCTCGATGATCTCGTCTCTGTGCTTTTGCCACTCGTCCAGTCCGCGCTGCCAGACCTTGAGGAAGAACTTCGCCTCGCGCGGGTGATCCTCATAGAAGTCCTTGCGGACGAGGAAGATGTTGATCATCGGGCCCTGGTGTCCGGGCAGGATCTCGTCCTGGAACGTCTGGGCGTCCGACTTGCCGTCGTAGAGCATCCGCAGTTGGCCCGTGCGGAACTGCTTGATGGCGAAGTCCGGCAGGCAGATGCACGCGTCGGCTTCACCGGACGCGGCGAGCGGGCCCATGTTCTGGACGTCCGCGATCACCATCTCGAGATCCCCGTCCTTGGAGCGGAGGTTGAAGTTCTCGAGCTTCTTCGCGAGCGCACCCCAGAGCAGCGCGTCGGAGACCGTCGTAAACGTGGTGATCCGCTTGTCCTGGAGATCTGAGAGCTTCTGCGCGGGGCTGTCCTTTGGTACGCCGATCACCGCGCGAGCGATGTTGTACTTGCCGATGATCACTGAGTCGACGCCACTCTTCTCAACGATGTCGGGCACCTCGAAGGACCCCACCGAGACGATGTCCGCGTTGCCGCCGGCGTAGATGCCGTACTCGTCCCAGGTGGCCGAGTCCAGGATCTGGATCTTGGACTCCTGCTCCATCTTCTCCCTGATGCCCTGGTCGTTGAGCCAGCGCCAGACGGGATCGGGCGCGAACGTGAACCGGATCACACCCTCGCTGCCCGAGCTGCCTCCGCCACCGTCGTCGTCATCGCCGCCGGGTCCGCATGCGCTTACGCCGAATGCGAGCACCACCGCGATCAGCCCCGAGACCACCGCGTGCTTGCCCCGATACCTCATTCCTCTCACTTCGCACTCCCTCCCCGTGACCGGCCGCGCTGCCGCCGCACCGTCCGTGTACCGTATACAGGTACCCGTAGCCTGTGTACTGTATACGGCATCGCTTCTGAAGCGCAACAAGAACTCGAGACCCGGACGCTCGCCGAGCAGATCGCCGCCCGCTTAGGCGACGACATCCTCGCTGGACGCCTGGCCGCGGGCGCCCGTCTGTCCCAGGAGCGCCTCGCCGAGCAGTTCGGCGTGAGCCGCGTACCGATTCGCGACGCGCTGCGACACCTCCAAGCCGAGGGCCTCCTGGTGAACCATTCTCGGCTCGGACTGAGCGTGGCCGAGCTCTCGCCCGCCGACCTCGAGGAGCTCTACGACATGCGGCTCGCGCTTGAGCCGGTGGTAGCGAGGCTGGCGACGCCGCGCCTTAGCGCCGCCGACCTCGCCGAGATGCGCTGGCAGCTCGATGTGATGAGCAGGTCCGGCGAGCTCAGCGCGGAGTGGTTCTCGGCGCACGCTGATTTCCACCGCGCGCTCAATACCCCGTCGGGGCGCGAGCGGATGTGCCGTCTGGTCGACAACCTTCGTGGCCAGACCGAGCGCTACGTGCGCTTCTATCGCGGCGCGCTCGAGCGCGCCGACGAGCTCGGCGCCGAGCACGAGCTGATCTACTCCACCGCGAAGGCCGGCGACGCGGATGCCGTTGCCGCCGAAGTACACATGCACCTGATGCTGGTGCGCGACCGCGTCCTCGCGTACCTGCGCTCGCACCGGGCTAGCGAGGAGCGCACGCTGCCAGACGCGACTTCATCCAAGGAGGTCGCGTGACCGTCATCGACGCGCACACCCACTTCATTCCGGAGTTGCTCGAGGAAGAGGCGGCGCACCGGCCCGAGTGGGGAATCGACGTTACGCGTCGCGACGGCACCCGATGGGTGAGCCACGACCAGGGCTTCGCCTATCCGCTCGACGAGACGTTCTTCGGCGGCGACGCCAAGCTCGCCGACATGGACGGCCGCGGCCTGGACCTCTCGGTGATGTCGATCTCGCCGACGCTTTTCTTCTACTGGATCGGCGCGTCCGACGCTGCGAGCTTCGCGCGCTACGCAAACGACGCGCTCGCCGATGTCGTACGTCGGGCCGAGGGTCGGCTCACGGGCGTCGCCACGCTGCCGATGCAGGACCCGGACGCCGCCGCGGTTGAGCTGCGCCGCGCCGTCGAGGAGCTGTCGCTGCGCGGCGCGCACATCGGCACCAGCGTCGAAGGCGCATACCTTGACGAGCCTCGCTTCGCGCCCGTCTTTGAGGCCGCTGATGCGCTCGGCGTGCCGCTGATCCTGCATCCCTACTACGTAGGTCCGCGTCCTGGGCTCGAACCGTTCTACCTGACCAACCTGTTCGGAAACCCGCTCGACACCGCCCTGTGCGCCTCGCGGCTGATCTTCTCCGGGGTCTTCGAAGCGCATCCGAACCTCGAGCTGATACTGGTCCATGCGGGGGGTTTCCTGCCATACCAGATCGGGCGCCTTGACCATGGCTGGTCGGTGCGGCCGGAGCCGAAGGCGCAGCTCGAGCGCAAGCCGAGCGAATACCTGGACCGCTTTTTCTACGACACGATCTCCCACCACGACTCCGCGCTGGCATGGCTCGTCGAGCTCGTCGGCGACGAGCGGGTTCTGCTCGGCACCGACCTGCCCTACGACATGGCGGACGAGGATCCGGTCGGTCGGATCACTCGAATCGCGCTCGCCGGCGACTCCTCGGAGCGTGTCATGGGGTCGAACGCCGCCGAGCTCTTCGGGATCAGGACGGAGGCGGCCGCCAGCGCACGCGGAGAGGTGGAGATCGCGGGGGAAGGAGCCTGACTGTGACGGCTACGACACAGCGCGTCCCGGAGCGGATGCGCATCGGGAGCGATCTGGTAGAGGCGGCAAGCGGCGAGACGCTCGAGATTCTGAACCCGGCGACCGGGGCTCTGCTCACCACCACGCCGGCCGGCGGTCCCGAGGACATCGACCGGGCCGTCCGCGCCGCCCGGCGCGCGTTCGAGGACGGTCCGTGGCCGCGGCTCGAGCGCTCTGAGCGCGCCCAGGTCCTACATCGCTTCGCCGACCGGATCGAGGAGCGGATCGAGGACCTTTTCCGCCTCGAGACGCTCAATAACGGGCGACCGGTGCGCGAGACGCGTGCGCAGGTCGGCCGGCTGCCGGAGTGGTTTCGCTACAACGCCTCGCTGCTGCTCGCCGAGCGCACCGAGGTGGTCCCGATGCCCGGGCCATACCTGAACTACCTGCTGCGCCATCCGATCGGAGTCTGCGGTCTGCTGACCCCGTTCAACCACCCGTTGATGATCCTTGCCAAGAGCCTGGCCCCGGCGCTCACGACCGGTAACACCGTAGTGGTGAAGCCGTCCGAACTCACGCCGTTGACGACGCTCGAGCTGGCCACGATTGCGGGGGAGACCGGCATACCTGAGGGCGTCATCAATGTCGTCACCGGCACCGGCGCGAGCGCCGGCAAGGCGCTCGCCGAGCATCCCCACGTAGCGAAGCTGACTTTCACCGGCGGAACCGAGGTAGGGCGCTCGATCGGCGTTGCGGCAGCGCAGCGGTTCGCTCGCGCGACCACCGAGCTGGGCGGGAAGTCACCGGTGCTGATCTTCGAGGATGCTGGGCTGGAGCGGGCGGTGAAAGGTGTCGCGTTCGGCGCCTTCATCGCGGCGGGGCAGACGTGCATCTGCGGCTCTCGCATCATCGCGCACGAGTCGATATACGAGCAGGTAGTCGAGGGACTGGCGGCGACAGCCCGTGCGATCAGGCTAGGCGACCCCGCCGATGAGCTCACGCAGATGGGCCCAATCGTGTCAGACCGCCAGCGCCGGCGTGTGCTCGCGTACCTCGAGCTCGGCGCCGAGGAGGGCGGCCGCGTGGTCGCCGGCGGAGGGGTCCCTCAGCTCGACGCTCCGTTCGACAGGGGGTTCTTCGTCGAGCCGACGGTCATCGCCGACGTCGAGAACGAGATGCGGGTCGCGCAGGAGGAGATCTTCGGCCCCGTGGCCGTCGTAATCCCGTTCAGAGACGAGGCTGACGCGTTGCGAAAGGCGAACGACATCCAGTTCGGGCTCGGATCCGCCGTCTGGACCCGCGATGTCGCGCGCGCTCACCGCGTTGCCGCCCAGATCGAGGCCGGCATGGTCTGGATCAACGACCATCACCGGCTCGATCCGGCCTCTCCGTGGGGAGGGGTCAAGGACTCGGGCGTCGGTCGCGAGGGCGGTTGGGAGTCGTTCCACGAATTCACACAGGTCCAGAGCATCACCGTGCGGATAGCCGAGGACGACGTCGACTGGTACGGGAGCGACGTCGCGGTACGACTCAACTGATGGCCACCGACGGACTGGCGATCGCGCGGCTTGAGTGGACGCTGCTCGTGACGATCGATCACGGTGACGAGAACCTCTTCAGCGTCGCGATGGTGAAGGAGCTGGCCGACGAGATACGCGCCGCCGCCGGAGAGCCTGATCTGCGATTCGTCCGCCTGCGCAGCCGCGGGGACGTGTTCTGTCTCGGGCGGGAGGGGGCGAGCCAGGCGGCGCAGCGCCCCTCCGCTCGCGCCGTGCAGGCGGTGGCCAGCGCGATCGTCGGGCTCAACGAGTTGCTCCAGACCACCCCGCTCGTCGTCGTGGCCGAGGTCCAGGGCGACGCCGCGGGCTTCGGCGTCGGCCTCGTCGGCAACGCGGACCTCGCCGTCGCTGCCGAAGGAACGCGGTTTTCCGTCCCGGAGATCCTCGCCGGCTACGCGCCGACGATCGTGATGAGCTGGCTGTCCCGGACCGTCCCGCGCAAGCGCGCGTTCGAGATGGTGGCCACGGGAGCCTGGGCGGACGCGGCGACGGCGCTCCGCGACGGCCTGATCACGGAGGTGGTGCCGGGAGACCGCCTCGAGGCGCGCGTCGACGAGCGGATTGCGGAGCTCGCCGCGTTGGACGCCACCGCACTGCGTGACGCCAAGGGATTCCTCGCGCGCACTCGCGCGATGGATCCGGCGAGCGCCGCGGGCGCGTCAATCGACTCGCTGGCGCTCGCCCTGGCCGGGGAGCCTGGATGACCGGTCCGGGCGACTATCGCGACGAGGTCGAAATCGACCTGCTCGGCCGGCGCGTGCGCATCCTCGAGATCTCGCGTGAGGTCAGCGAGACGATGCCGATCTACCCGGGCCATGTCGGCGTGGCCTTCTGGCCTCATCTGACGCACGAGCAAGTGCGCCAGCGCCTGCCCGAGGACGCCACGTTCCAGGGCTACGCGGTGCGCGGGATGGTGGCGTCCGAGCACGTCTCGACACACGTCGACGCGATCTGGCATTTCAACCCCGAGCGACCCGACCTGACGATCGACCGCGTCCCCTGGGAGCACCTGATCACGCCGGCGGCTTGGATCGACGTCAGCGACGTCCCGCCCCGAACCCACATCGCGCTCGAGCGCGTACGGAGGGCGCTCGACGACGCCGAGGTCGAGCTGCGGCCGGGGATGACGCTGCTCTGCCACACCGGCGCCGGGGAGCTGTGGGGCGAGCCGTTGCGGTTCGTGGCCGAGTACGCGGGCCTCGACCGCGAGGCGAGCGAGTGGCTCCTCGACCAGGGCATCGTCAACCTCGGAACCGATGCCGTCAGCACCGACAACCCGGCCGACCTGCACTACCCAAATCACCAGACCCACGCTGAGCGGCTGGTGATCCACACCGAGGTGGTCGGCAACATCACGCGCATCCCGCGCCACTCCAGCTTCTGGGTGGGGTTCTTCCCCCTCCGCCTCGTCGGCGGCACCGGCTCGCCGGCGCGCGCGCTCGCGCTGTGGGAGGTCGGCAGTGCCTGACTACATCAAACGCCCAGCCACGCAGCCGCAGCAGGATGCTCCGGAGGTGGCGCGCACCGTCGACGAGATGCTTCGACGGATCGAGCGTGACGGGATCGAGGCGGTTCGCGAGTACTCGCGCCGACTGGATGACTGGGATCCGCCGTCGTTCCGGGTCGGCCCGCAGGAGATCGAAGCAGCAACGGCCGAGGTGCCGACCGAGCTGCGGGAGCACATCGCCTTCGCCCAGGAGCAGGTTCGGACCTTCGCCGAGCACCAGCGGCAGACGTTGACCGACCTGAAGGTCGAGACTCAGCCGGGGGTCGTGCTCGGACACCGGCACATACCGGTCGGCGCCGTGGGCTCGTACGTTCCGGGCGGCCGGTATCCGATGCTCGCCTCCGCATTCATGACCGTCTTGGTGGCCAAGGTGGCCGGCGTCGAGCGCGTGGCGGCCTGCGCGCCCCCCTGGCAGGGGAACGGCGTCCACCCCGCGATGCTTCACGCGATGTCCACTTCGGGAGCCGACGAGATCATCTGCCTTGGAGGCGTGCAGGCACTCGCCTCGCTGGCGTTCGGCATCGAGGACGTTGCACCGGTGGACATGGTGGTTGGCGCCGGGAACGTGTACGTCGCCGAGGCCAAGCGCCAGCTCTTCGGCCGTGTCGGCATCGACCTGCTCGCCGGCCCTACGGAGATTCTCGTGATCGCGGACGCCGGCGCCGACCCTGAGCTTGTCGCCGCCGACCTGCTCGGGCAGGCGGAGCACGGGCCAACGTCGCCGGCGATCCTGGTCTCCACGTCCGAGGAGATCGCACGGCGCGTAATGCAGGAGGTCGATCGCCTGCTCGAGTCCTGGCCGACGGCGGACGTCGCCGGGGTCGCATGGCGGCACCACGGGACGGTGGCCGTCGTCGACGACCACGAGCAGGCGATCCTGCTCGCGAACGAGTACGCGCCCGAGCACCTCGAGGTGCATGTGGAGGAGCCTCAGCTCGACGTGTACCTGACCAGCCTGCGCAACTACGGCTCGCTGTTTCTGGGCGCCGAGGCGACGGTGGCGTACGGCGACAAGGCGGTTGGGACCAATCACGTCCTGCCAACGGCGCGGGCGGCGCGGTACACGGGCGGCCTTTGGGTCGGCAAGTTCCTGAAGACGGCGACGTACCAGCGCCTTACGCCCGAGGGCACCCGCTGCGTGGCTCCGTCGGTGGCCGCGATCTGCGATGCGGAGCAGTTCGAGGGGCACGCGGTCACCGCTCGCATGCGGCTGGAGCGGCTGCGTGACGGCGTCCGCCGGCGGGATCTTCAGGCGACGCCCGGCGACTGACGCGCCGTGGTGGCCTCCTTCGACCTCAGCGGACGGGTCGCGCTGGTGACCGGCGCTGGCCGTGGCATCGGCGAGGCGTGCGCGCTCGGGCTCGGGGAGGCGGGCGCCGACCTCGTGCTCGTCAGCCGCTCGCCCGAAGAGCTCGCACGCACAGCCGAGCGCGCGGAGGCGACCGGACGACGCGCCCAGGTCGCGCCCGGTGACGTGACCAGCGCTCAGGACGTCCGCACGATCGCCGAGGGGGCCGGTCGCGTGGACATCCTCGTCAACAGCGCGGGGACGAACATCCCGGAGCCGTTCCTAGACGTCTCAGAGGAGAACTTCGACGCCCTGCTTGCCGTCAACCTTAAGGGAACCTTCCTGATGTCCCAGGCGATCGGCCGCTCGATGGCCGAGCGGGGCGACGGCTCGATCGTCAACATCTCGTCGCAGATGGGCCACGTCGGCGGGCCGAACAGGACCGCGTACTGCGCCAGCAAGCACGGGGTCGAGGGCTTGACCAAGGCGATGGCGCTCGACCTCGCGCCGCGCGGCGTGCGCGTCAACTCGGTCGCGCCGACGTACATCGAGACGCCCATGAGCAGCGGCTTTCTCCGCGACCCGGTGTTTCGTGCGAACACGGTCGGTCGCATCCCGCTCGGGCGGATCGGGCGCGTCGACGACGTGGTGGGTGCGGTCCTGTACCTGGCTTCGCCGGCCGCGTCGCTGGTCACCGGAGCCAGCCTGCTCGTCGACGGCGGCTACACGGCGCAGTAGGGATGAGCGCGTCGCGGCCGATCTTCGATCTGGGCATCGAGAACGGCACGCTCGTCCGCCCGAGCGGCCGGTTTCCCGCTCACGTGTATGTCGGAGGCGGCCGGATCGGCGCGGTGGCTGCAGAACCGCTGCCGGCGGCCGAGACGGTCGACGCTCGCGGCCTGCTGGTGATGCCGGGCATGGTCGACGCGCACGTCCATTTCATGGACCCGGGCGACGCGAGCCGCGAGGACTTCCCGACCGGCAGCGCCGCCGCGGCGCGCGCCGGCGTCACCACCGTCATCGAGCACACCCACGCGCGACCGGTGCGCAGCGAAGCCGAGCTCGAGGCCAAGCGAGCGTATCTCGAGGATCGATCGGTCGTAGACTTCGGTCTTGCCGCCCACGCCTGGCCGGACCTGTTGGATGCGGTCGACGGCGTCGCGCGCGCTGGCGCCGCGTTCATCAAGGCTTTCACCTGCACGACGCACGGCGTCCCCGGCCTCCGAGCTGCAGATCTCCGGACTCTGATGACCCGGCTCGCGGACACGCCGGTCCCCTGTCTCGTGCACGCCGAGGACGAGTCGCTCACGGAGCAAGCGGAGCGGCGTATGCGCGCAGCGGGCCGCGAGGATGCCGGCGTCATCCCGGAGTGGCGCAGTCGAGAGGCCGAGGAGGTCGCGATCGCCACCGTCGCGCAGCTCGCGCGCCGGATCCCCGCGCGCGTGGTGATCGCACACGTGAGCGGCCTCGGCGCCCTCGCCGAGATCGTGCGGGCGCTCGAGTCGGCTGCTCCGCTCGTCGCAGAAACCTGCCCGCAGTACCTGTGCCTGCTCGAGTCCGAGGTGCTCGAGCACGCCGCCTTCCGCAAGTTCACGCCGCCGGCGAGGGCGAGCGGCAGCGACGAACTGGACCGCATGTGGGATGCCGTTGCCAGCGGCGGGATCGACTACGTCGCCACCGACCACGCCCCCTCGACGCGGGAACAGAAGCGCGACGGCTCGATCTGGGACGTGCATTTCGGGCTGCCCGGAATCGACACGACGCTTTCGGTCCTGCTCGAGGGCGCGCATGCGGGGCGGCTGACGTACGAGCGCGTCACCGAGGTGTACTCGCAGCGCCCCGCGCAGGTGTACGGCCTATATCCGCGCAAGGGCTCCCTCGAGGTCGGAGCGGACGCCGACCTCGTCGTCGTCGACCCGACGCAGAGCTGGACGGTCCGCGACGAAGACATCAAGTCGCGGGCCGGCTGGTCACCGCTTGCGGGGAGGACGCTCGTGGGCCGTGCCGTGCGGACCTACGTGCGTGGCCGGCTCGTGGCCGAGGGGGACAAGGTGATGGCGCCGGCCGGCAACGGACGCTTCGTCGCCGGGGCCGGCGGGTGACCGGCGCGCCTGTCCAGGTCATCAGCCTCGGCGGCACGATCGCCATGGTCGGCGAGCCAGCCCGCCCGGCCCTCAGCGGCGAGGAGCTCGCGGCGGCAATCCCGGGCCTCGACACGCGCGCGCTCCGCGTCACCTCCGCCGCCAACCTGCCGGGCGCACACATCGGTCTCGCGCAGGCGCTCGAGTTCGCCCGACTCGCATGCCGTGCGGCGACTGACGGCGGCGTCGTCGTGACCCTGGGGACCGACACGCTCGAGGAGATGGCCTTCCTGTGCGATCTCATGTGGGCCGGGGACAACCCGCTCGTGTTCACGGGCGCGATGCGCCCGGGGTCGGTGGCGGGCGCCGACGGCCCCGCGAACATCGTCGACGCAGTCGCGGCGGCGCGTTCCGAGGAGGCGCGCGGCCTCGGCGCCGTGGTGGTCTTCGCCGGGGAGATACACGCAGCCTGCGACGTCCGCAAGGACCACTCGACCTCGCCGACACCCTTCGACTCTCCGCATCTCGGGCCGCTGGGACATGTCCACGAAGGGCGCGTCCATATCGCGGCCCGCCCGCAGCGGACGCCGCTCGTCGCGCCCGCGCGTTTCGAGGCCCGTGTCCAGATCGCCATGGTTGCGCTCGGCGACGAGGGAGACCAGATCAGGCAGGCGACCGCCGCGCGCGTCGATGGCCTGGTGGTCGCGCTGCTCGGGGCCGGGCACGGCTCGGTGGCTGTGCTGCGGGCCATAGAGGAGGCCCTCGCACACGAGATTCCCACCGTCCTCACATGCCGCCCGCGAACCGGCTTGCTTCTGCACGAGACCTACGGCTTCCCTGGCGCGGAGGGCGATATGCGGGCGACTGGCGCGATCCCAGCCGCCGCCCTGTCCCCCGCCGCCGCACGGATCGCCCTGCTCGCATGCCTCGGCGCGGGCCTCGACCAGGAGCAGATGCGGCGCACGCTCGCGCCCTTCGACCTATAGAGTGGCGCCGGGTCGCTTTCAGGAAGGCGGAACAACATGGGTGGGAAATATGAGCCCCCAGACGCGGGCTGGATGCGGGTCGACCGCCAAGAGACGCGGGCGGTCGAGTCCCAGGTCCTCGTCCCCCTTGAGGAGGGTGGGCGTACGCAGGTTGCGGTGACACGGATCGCCGCAGGCGGTGAATATGGCGTCCACGTCGACGACTACTCCCAGATCTTCTCCGTCCTGCACGGCCGAGGCGAAGGCGAGGTCGACGGCGAGCCAGTGCCGCTCCAGCCGGGCGTGATCATGCGGACGCAGGCCGGGGAGCCGCACGCCCTCCGGGCCGCCGCCGATCAGGCGCTGGTCGTCCTGACCGTGAATACCTACCCGGAGGGTTGAGGGCCGGCCCGGGGGTACACGCCCCTACGGCACTACGAGCGCCCCCCGCGGCGGCTTCGTCCAGCGCGTCTCCGCCATCAGCTTGACGAAGCCGCCGCCCAGTGGCCCCCACTGCTTGCGGGCGTAGACGGTCAGCTCGCGTCCCAGTGGCGGGTCGACGCGCAGCAACGCGCCGTTCAGGCCATCGGGGATTACGTTCTCGGGCACGAGTGTCGGGCCGACTCCTGCCGCCGCCAGCCGGGCGGCCGTTTCGACCTGTGACGTCAAAACGGCGTGGCGGGGGGTGTAGCCGGCCGAGGCGCAGGCGCCGACGATCAGGTCGTGCAGTCCGTTGCCGGCCTCGAACATCACCCAGTCGCGGTCCTTGAGCTCGACCAGGCGGAGATTGCGGCGCGGGGCAAGGGCATCCTCGGGCGACAGCACCACCAGGAACTCCTCCCAGCCGAGCCGCCGGACCGGGCCCGTCCAGTCGATCGGTGGGGGTCCGATGCCGAGGTCGCCGACGCCGGCCCTGACGGAGTCCTCCGCAAGCGAGCGGTGCGTGAACTCGTGCAGTCGGACGAACGTGCCGGGGTGGCGCTGGCGCCAGGACTGCACGAGATCGGGCAGGATCCCCGCCGCGATCGACCGCACCGTGCTGATCTCGAGCTCGCCGGTCTCGAGCTCGAGCGCCGAGCGGGCGGCCTGCGTGGCTCTGTCGGCTGCGCGCACCGCGATCTGGGCATGTGGCAGGAACGCCTTGCCGGCTGCCGTCAGCCGTACTGAGCGGGGCAGCCGTTCCAGCAAATCGCCGCCGACCTGCTTCTCGAGCGCCCGGATCTGCTGAGAAAGCGACGGTTGCGAGACGTGCATGCGCAGCGCCGCCCGGCTGAACGAGCCCTCTTCCACCACCGCCAGCCAATACGCGATCCGGCGGTAGGTCGTCACCGCACGATTCCGATCAACCCGTTTAGCTTTCCATAGGAATCTCCTATGAACAACGCGGCCATAAGGACTTGCTCGTAGACACTCGGGACGCAAGGCTTCAGGCCGGATGCGCTTCGCGCACGTGAAGGCTGCCAATCGCCCGCTCGGCGTCGTTGAGGGAAACCGCGTTGCGGCGCTCGCACTGGATGGAGTTGCGACGGTCGACGAGCTGATCGCGGCCGGCCCGGAGACATGGGACGCCGCGCGCGAGGCCGGCGCCGGGGCACTCACGATCGGCGAGCCGCTTCGGCCCGGCATGCTCGACGGCCCCCTGAAGACGCCGTCCAAGATCGTCTGCGTCGGCCTCAACTATCACGACCACTGCCGCGAGACCGGGATTGCCGCCCCGGAGCGCCCGCTCATCTTCGCGAAGTTCCCATCCTCCCTCGTCGGGCCCGACGCCGCGATCGAATGGCCGGACGAGCTAACCGAGCAGGTGGACTGGGAGGCCGAGCTTGCCGTGGTGATCGGCCGCCGGATCAAGCGCGCGAGCGAGCGCGAAGCCCTGGACGCGATCTTCGGCTACACGGCCGCCAACGACGTCAGCGCGCGCGATCTCCAGTTCGCGGACCAGCAGTGGGTTCGCGCGAAGAGCCTCGACACGTTCTGCCCGCTGGGCCCCGTGATCGTCACGCCGGACGAGTTCGGCGACCCGCAGGACACGCGCTTGCTCGCGCGTGTGAATGGCGAGACGATGCAGGACTCGACGACCGCCGAGATGATCTTCGGGGTCGCCGAGATCGTGAGCTTCCTCTCACAGGCCTGCACGCTCGAGCCGGGCGACCTGATCCTGACCGGGACGCCCTGGGGCGTGGGCGGCTTCCGCGACCCGCCGGTGTTTCTGAAGCCCGGCGACAGCGTCGAGATCGAGGTCGAGGGCGTCGGAGTGCTTGCAAACAACGTAGGGAGGAGCACGACATGAGCATCAGCGAGCGCGCGGCTCCGCGGGACTACGAGCTGGACACCTCGTTCATCGAGCGGCCGCACCACACGGACCCGCGCCGCCTCTACAGCCAGACGTCGACGGACTGGCAGCAGCGTGTGGACCACGACCGGCTGCGGCGCGACCGGCTCGCGCGTGCACGCGCCGCGATGGAGGAGCACGAGCTGGGCGGGTTGATCATGTTCGTGGGGGAGAACATCCGCTACGTCACGGGGACGTTCCAGGGCAACTGGAAGCACAACATC
>Ga0126307_10001041_pt1 | contig 18272 bp, 18 predicted proteins | sample Plot28_FD_89955 | JGI IMG/M metagenome (GOLD analysis project Ga0126307, IMG submission 89955) | Serpentine soil microbial communities from UC McLaughlin Reserve, CA, USA - Plot28 | ecosystem: Environmental > Terrestrial > Soil > Grasslands | place: USA: UC McLaughlin Reserve, Lake County... | reverse complement strand
GAGGTTGCGCTGCGCAACGTATTTGCCCTGGCTCTCCCAGAACGCCTTGTCTTCAGGGTCCCACTTCTCGATCCAACCGGTACCGGGCCTAGTGCCGGCTGCGGAACTTGTAGCCATGCATCAAACTCCTTTCACTCAGTCGCCTACTCGCCAAGGGGCTCTGCAAAAGAGAGGCCGGTCTCGACTAGCCCATGCTATGTGCGATACCGAAGAGAAGTCTTTATCGATTAGTATCAATATCGGCGGCGCATGAGCGTGGATCTTTAGCCACCCGTCTTATACGACAGCGCGTACTAAAAACCGGGCATGCACGGGCGAATCTTTGTCCCTCTGTCTAATGAAGACTTTCGGCCCGAGAGACTACCCTTCCCGAGTGAGTATTCGAGAAGGGTTCTTATCCCTATACCAGGAGGGCTTTTGATGCGAGACGCGCGGTTGTTAGCTGGAGTGTTGTAGGGTTTGGCCGCGGACAAGAAGAAAAAGGTGCCCGAGCGCTGGGTTCGCTCGACCTGCCCGTACTGTGGGGTTGGCTGCGGGGTCGAAGTCGGGGTGCGTAAGGGCGGGATCGTCCAGATCCGGGGAGACCGTTCGCATCCGGCGAACTTTGGCAAGCTCTGCCCGAAGCCCATCGGTTTGCCAGAGGCGCTTCGCTCCCCGGATCGGCTCACCCACCCCGTGAGGGCCAAGGCGAATGGCGCGTTGGAGCAAATTTCCTGGGAGGACGCGCTGGGCGAGGTCGCCAGGCGGCTCGCGCAGACGGTCGAGCGATACGGGCCGAAAGGGGTCGCGTTCTACATCTCCGGCCAGCTGTTGACCGAGGACTACTATGCAGTCAACAAGCTCGCCAAGGGTTTCTTGGGGACCAACAACGTGGACTCCAACTCGCGCCTGTGCATGTCGAGCGCGGTGGCCGGGTATGTTGGGGCCTTCGGTACCGACGGCCCGCCTACCGCGTACTCGGACATAGGTTACGCGGAGTGTATCTTGCTCTGGGGCTCGAACACCGCTGAGTGCCACCCGGTGACTTTTGGACGGATCAAAGATCGTAAAAAGGACCCGAAGGTCTCGCTCGTCGTCGTTGACCCACGCAGGACCCCGACCGCAGAAATAGCCAACCTCCACCTGCGGATCAAACCCGGAACAGACCTGGCCCTCTCGAACGCGATGCTGCGCGTACTCCTAGAGGATAGCTTAATAGACCGTCGGTTTATCGAGCGCAACACAAACGGCTTCGAGGAGGTGGCAAGGGTCGCTAGGACTCAGAGTGTGGAGCAGGCGGCCCGTGTGTGTGGGGTCCCGGCGGAGGAGATAGTCCGGGCGGCGAGGCTTTTCGGTGAGGCCTCGGCGGCGATGATCCTCTGGACAATGGGCGTCAACCAGAGCACAGTCGGAACACTCAAAAACAGGGCGATCATCAACCTGTGCCTCGCCACGGGCAACGTCGGCAAACCTGGCGCCGGACCTTTCAGCCTCACCGGACAGCCCAATGCAATGGGAGGCCGGGAGACCGGAGGGCTTTCGCACCTTTTGCCCGGCTACCGATCTGTGGAAAACCCGGAGCACCGGAGGGAAGTCGAGCAACTCTGGGGGGTAAAACCTGGCAGCATCTCAAAAGAGCCGGGGCTTTCGGCGACGGCGCTGTTTAAAGCTCTTGAAGAGGGGAGCGTCAAGTTCCTGTGGGTCGCGGCGACGAACCCGGCAGCCTCATTCCCGAACCTTGGCCGCGCGAGGCGGGCCCTCGAAAACGCGGAGTTTGTGGTGGTCCAGGACGCCTACACGACGGAGACTACACGTTTCGCCGATCTCGTCTTGCCGGCTGCCCAGTGGGGAGAGAAGCGCGGGACGATGACCAACTCCGAACGGAGGGTGAGCCTCGTTGAGAAGCTTGTCGAGCCAGTAGGCGAAGCGCGAGCGGACTGGAAGATCTTCGCCGGGGTCGGCCGGAGGCTGGGTTTCGAGGAGAGGTTCGCGTGGGAGGATCCCGCCGAGATCTACGACGAGTACAAGGAGCTTACCCGGGGAAGACCAACGGACGTAACTGGCCTCTCTTACGAGCGCCTGGGACGCAGCCCTGTCCAGTGGCCCGTGCCCGACGCCCTACCTCGCGACGAGCGTCCGTCGGGCAGAATCTTCCGCCCCGAGCCTGGCGAGGAGGAACATCCAGGCACCCCGCGCCTCTATACCGATGGGGATTTCAACACGCCGGATGGCCGGGCACGCTTTGAGCCGACGCCGCACGCGGAGCTTCACGAGTCGGTTTCCGCAGAGTATCCACTCGTGCTCTCCACCGGGCGCATAAAGAGCCAGTGGCACACAATGACCCGGACCGGGCGCTCTGAGAAGCTCACACAGGGACTCGAGGGGCCGTTCGTCGAGGTGCATAGGGAGGCCGCGCGGCGGGCTAGGCTCTGTAACGGGGAGGAGGCCCGGGTGATCTCGGCTCGGGGCTCGTTCGTGGCCCAGGTTATCACCACCGAAGAGATCGAGGAGGGTACCGTCTTCGCCCCGTTTCACTGGGGCGATCTGTGGACGAAGAACGGGAGCGTCAACGATGCAACCCACGACGCGGCCGACCCGACCTCCGGGCAGCCCGAGCTAAAGGGGGCGGCGGTGCGGGTTGAGCCGGTCCGCAAGAGAGAGGACCAAAGTTTAAATCGCACAGCGGGGGAGGTCGTATGAGCAAAAGGTCGAAGGTAGTAGTAATCGGGAACGGGATCGCGGGGGCAGCCTTTGTCGATGAACTTCTAACAGAAGGCCCCGAAGGGGCGAGTATCACCCTCTACGGAGACGAGAAAGTAGGTACCTACGACCGGGTCAGGCTCTCGGAGTACATGGCCGGGACCGTGGGGCTCGAAGAGCTCGGGTTGCGCCCCAAGGAATGGTACGAGGAGCGCGGGATAGACCTGCGCCTGGGAGTGAAGGTGATCGGGGTTGACACCAGGAGCCGGGAGGTCATGGGCTCGGACGGGGATTGGGTTGCCTACGACCGGCTGATCTTCGCGACCGGCTCCCAATCCTTTGTTCCCCCAATCCCCGGGCACGACAAAGAGGGGGTCTTCGTCTTCCGCACGGTCGAGGACGTGGAACAAATTCTTGAAGCCGCCCCAAAAAAGGCCGTGGTCATCGGGGGCGGGCTTTTGGGGTTGGAGGCGGCCTGGGGACTCGTGGCACGGGGTGCCGAGGTGACGGTCGTGGACCGGGCGGGACATCTGATGAACCAGCAGCTCGACAAGGCGGCGGGTGTCATGCTCAGAAAAAAGATCGCCGAGCTGGGCGTCGGGATCCGGCTCGAAGCCCTCACCGAGGAGATTTCGGGCAACGGCAAGGTCGAGGACGTGAGGCTGCAAGACGGCGAGAAGCTTCCGGCCGATATGGTAGTAATCTGCGCCGGCATTCGCTCGAACGCGAAGTTGGCCCACGAGTGCGGAATAGAGACCAACCACGGCATAATCGTCGACGATTACCTGCGGACGAGCGCCCCCGAAGTCTATGCGGTGGGGGAGTGCGCCGAGCACAACGGCGTTGTTTACGGGTTGGTCGCGCCAGCGCTCGAGCAGGTCCGGGTCGCCGCTGAATGCATCCTGGGTAGAGAACCCGCCCCCTACCACGGCTCGATGACCTCCGCGACGCTCAAGGTCATGGGGGTAGACGTGACGAGCGCGGGGGATGTCTACGGCAGTAAAGAGGGCTCGGAGGCGATCGTGAGCTCGAACCCCTTGAAAGGGACCTATAAAAAGGTTGTGGTCCGGGACGGACGGTTGGTCGGGGCCATCCTGCTCGGGGACAAGACGGGCGCCCCGCATCTCCTTGCCGCCGTGCGCCGGGAGGCTCCGGCGGACGAGGTGGTGGAGTTGGTCCTCGGTTCGAACGGGGAGGTCAAGGCTCTCCAACTTCCCAACGAGGCGCAGGTGTGCGACTGCAACGGGGTGTCGAAGGGCCAGATCCTGGTGGCCATCACGAAGAAAGGCGCCACGAGCGTCGCGGAGGTCGGGACGGCCACGAGAGCGGGGGCTGGCTGTGGGGGTTGCAAGCCGGTCATCAAAGATGTCCTGGAGGAGGCTACGGGCGGAGCGGTCGAGGAGAAAAGCTACCTGTGCCCGTGTATGAAGCTCACGACCGAGGACGTGCGGGGCATCGTCAAAGAGCGCGGGATACGGAGCGTGAACTCTTTAGGCGAGGCTTGCGGGGCCGGGAAGGCCTGCTCGGACTGCAAGGTCGGGCTCACGTACGTGGTGAGCGAGGTAAACGCGAACCGTCACGAAGAGGAGCGACACGCGCGGCACATAAACGATCGGGTACACGGGAACATTCAGAACGACGGCACATTCTCGATCGTGCCTCGCACTCGCGGCGGGGTGACGACAGCTCACGAGCTGAGACGCATAGCGGACGTCGCCGAGAAGTACGACGCCCGCATGATCAAAATAACCGGCTCCCAGCGCCTGGATATCCTCGGGGTGAAGAAAGAGGACCTGCCAAACGCGTGGGAGGATCTCGGCATGCCTTCAGGGTTCGCGTACGGCAAGGCGTTCCGCCAGGTGAAGACGTGCGTGGGAACAGACTTCTGCCGCTTCGGGGTCGGGGACTCGACCACTCTAGGCATCGAGATGGAGAAGTCGTTCGAGAACCTGTACACCCCGGCGAAGGTGAAGATGGCGGCCTCGGGCTGCCCGCGCAACTGCGCCGAGGCGACGGTGAAAGACGTTGGCGTGGTGGCTATCGAGGGCGGTAGGTGGCAGGTCTGGATCGGAGGCGCAGCCGGCATGGACGTGCGCAAGGGCGACCTCTTGGCGACGGTCGACTCGCAGGAAGAGGCGATAAAGGTAACGCAGGCGTTCTTCCAGTACTATCGGGAGAACGGACGGTGGAAGGAGCGGACCTACGACTTCGTCCCACGTGTTGGGCTCGAGGAGATCCGCAAACACGTCCTGGACGAGGAGTCGGGGGAGCCGGAACGACTGCGGGAGCGGCTGCGGGCGGCCAAGGAGGCGTCCTTCGACCCGTGGCAGGAGCGGGTGAAGAATAAAACGAAGAACCAGTTCGCGGGGGTGATCAATGACACGTAAGAACGGGCCAGGGCACTGGGTGAGGGTCTGCAGAGATGCCGACGTACCGTTTCTCGAGGGCCGCAGGGTCGAGGTAGGAGGCTTCTACGTCGGGGTGTTCAACACGGAGGAGGGCTTCTTCGCCGCCTACGACGTCTGCCCGCACCGGGGCGGACCGCTCTCGGACGGGGACCTGGCCGGCACCATCGTCGCGTGCCCGCTACACGGCCGCAAGATAGAGCTCAAGACCGGCAAGGTGCTGAACGATAATCTCTCGTGCACCTTTACTTTCCCGGTGCGGGTCGAGGATGGGTCGGTGTTCGTGGACGCGGAGGCGCTAACGGCCTTGAAGGCCCCCGCTCGGGAAGCCGGGAGCGCCGCTTGAGCGAGGAATTTCGCGCCATCCTGAAAGAGCGGGCGCGGGGACCTGGGCACCTGGGGCCGTTGGGGCCCGAGCTGTGCGAGAGGGCGATGGAGCTTATCCTCGCGGGGGAGGCGACGCCAGCCCAGGTCGGGGGCTTCTTGCTCGTGGGCCGGGCCGTAGGCGACACGCCCGGGGAGCTCGCAGCCTACACCCGTCCGATGCAGGCACTTGTCCGGGAGGTCGAGCCACCCCCCAGCCCACCAATCGTGGCGGTCACCGGTGGTTTTGACGGGAAGACGCGCACGTTCAACGTGGGTGCGGCGGCCTCGCTGGTGGCAGCTGCCGCAGGCGGGCGCGTGCTCTTGCTCGGGTGCGAGGAAACCCCCCCAAAGGTAGGCCGGACGGTCTTTAACGCCCTGCGCAACCTCGGCGTTCCGTCACCGCATCCTCTGGAGGAGGCTGAGCGCCGCCTCGGGGAGGTGGGCTTCGCGGCCACGACCACCGACTACTATCTACGGGAGTTGCACAATCTTCTGCAACTCCGACGAGAGATGGCGCGCCGAACGGCTCTGAACGTGGTGGAGAAGATGGTATCCCCCGGAAGGGGTTCGCGGTTTGCGATAGGTATAACCCACCGCCCATTTCTTTCGACCATTTCGCGGGCCCTCGTGGAGCTCGGTGTAGAGCACGCCCTGATCTTCCAGGCTATCGAAGGCTCGGACGAGGCCCCGCTCGACGGCAACTCAATGCTAGTCCAGGTAAACAAAGGTAAGATCGAGGAGTTCCGCATCCCACCCGAGTCTCTGGGTCTGCTTAGGGCGACGAAGGCCGACGTTTCCTGGAAGGGTGAGGAGGAAGAGGCCCGCCGCTTGTTGGGCGCTTTAGCAGGCGATGAGGGTCCGGTCCACGACCTTATCCTCTACAACGCCGCCTTGAGGCTCTGGGTTGCGGACGAGACTATACCGCTCGAGGCTCATCTGGAGGACGCGCGAGCAGCCCTCTATTCGGGAGTGGCGCTGGAGTTCATCGACCGGCTTCGCGGACGCGTCTTGGTAGATACCCTTACCTGCGGCTGAGCTGACGCGTCACCTGCTTGACGATCGCGCGCCGCACATGCTGGTTCTTGAGCAGCTTTATGGCGAACCGCCGGACCTTCTGGTTAGTCAGAAGCTTGAGAGCAAGCCTTTTTTGCACGCGTGCCTCCCGTTAGTAGATTTTCTCAGTTGCCTTTCCTCAAATCGTGACGGAGCTACTTCAGAGCTCGAGAACGATGCGTTGTTCTTTTTAGCGGTGCCGCACCGTGCTGTTCTGCGCCCCACTCTTCAATATGGATCATGCTTACCCAACTACGGTTTGCCGTTAACTTCTGTGCAGCCGCCGGGTACAAGAACGCCACCCCTGAAACTACTGTGAGCGGTATCATGGTAGAAAGCGGCGGCCGAGCATGATCACCTGCTTCAAGAAGGCTTCCTCTCCTACTTCGCTTCTAGGCTATATACGGTCGACAGCTAAAAAGCTAGACTGATACCTCCAAGGGCCGAGAAAGTGAGAGAATATGGCTGAAGTGAACCAGATCGGGATGCTCACAGGTGGTGGGGATGCGCCGGGCTTGAACGGCGTGATCCGGGCCGTCACCATAAAATCGATAAACGACTACGGCTACGAGGTTGCGGGCATCAAGCGCGGCTGGAAAGGTCTTCTGGCCCCGGAAACCGACAGCATCCGGAAGCTTAGCGTGGCCGACGTCTACTACATCCTCGAAGCAGGGGGCACCATCCTGGGCTCATCCCGTACCAACCCCTACAAAAAAGAGGGTGACGCCGCGTTGGTCGTCGAGAACATGCAGGAGTTTGGCATAGAAGCCCTCATCGCCATCGGCGGCGACGACACTTTAGGGGTAGCAAAGAGGCTCCATGACGACTTTGGCATTCGGATCGTTGGCTGCCCAAAGACTATCGACAACGACCTTTCGTCCACCGACACCACCTTCGGGTACGACACGGCCGTATCTATAGCCACCGAGGCTATAGACAGGATAAGAACCACGGCTAAGAGCCACGAGAGGGTGATCGTGGTCGAGATCATGGGGCGGCATGCTGGCTGGATCACGTGGGGAGCAGGCCTTGCTGGTGCCGCGAACGTCACCCTTATTCCCGAGATCGAGCCCGACCTCGACGCTATAACGGAGCTCTTTAAAGAGCGCGCCGAAAAGGGCGAGAGGTGGGGAATCGTCGCGGTGAGCGAAGGCGTAACTTTGAGCGAAGAGTACATCATCCAGACCGCCGAGCGTGACGAGTTCGGGCACGTCCGTTTAGGGGGCATCGGCGAAACTTTAGCTACGGAGATTAAGGAACGCACGAGGATAGACACCCGACACGTCGTCCTGGGCCACCTGCAGCGCGGCGGCACCCCCACCGCTTATGATCGTATCCTCTCGACCCGCTACGGGCTTAAGGCTGCCGAGGCCGTAAAGAACGGCGAGTGGGGCAAGATGGTAGCTTTGCGCGGTAACGAGATAGTCACCGTCTCTCTTGCAGAGGCTACCGGCGATACCAAGACCGTTCCCAAAAACCTCTACGAAGCCGCCGCCACCTTCTTCGGCTAGGCTCAGTGACGCCTACTACAACTACCCACGGTCAGGGCTGGTCGAAGACTTCGCCTCGAAACTTACTCCCCCAGGCTCCGCAACCGTGGCTCGGCGGGTACGGCAGACCCAGCGCCATTCTCCCCGACTACCTCTCCTTCGGCAAGGTGTGCCCCTACCCTCCGGTAGCGCTGGTAGCGGCTCTTTACGAGCGACTCCGGCTCGGTCTCGGAGAGCTTAAAGAGAGCGCTTTCGACGGCGCGGGCGACGGCCTTCGTGGTAGCCTCTGGGTCGTTGTGCGCGCCACCCAAAGGTTCGGGCAAGATCTGGTCTATAACCCCATGTACCATGAGGTCTTCAGCGGTCAGCTTCATCGCCTCGGCGGCTTCGGCGGCCCGCTCCTTGTCACGAAAGATTATCGAAGCGCACGCCTCGGGTGCTATGACCGAGAGGTAGGAGTTCTCGAGCATTGCAACGTGGTCGGACATGCACATAGCCAGAGCCCCACCAGAGCCTCCCTCCCCTATCACCACCGCTATCACCGGCACTGGCACCCGGGCGAGCGCCATAAGATCGGCGGAGATAGCCCAGGCCTGTCCCCGCTCTTCAGCCTCACAGCCGGCAAATGCCCCTGGCGTGTCGATGAGCGCCACGATAGGCGCCCCGAACCTCTCCGCTAGAGAGTAGAGCCTGCCGGCCTTGCGGTAGCCCTCCGGATGGGCCATGCCGAAGTTATTTGCAATGCGGCTCTTGACGTCGGCGCCTTTGTGGTGGCCCAAGAGAACCACGCTCTGAGATCCTATCTTCGCCAAACCCCCGCGCACCGCAGGGTCATCGGCGCCTAAGCGATCGCCGGAGAGCTCGTAGAAGTCGTCTACCAAGGCGTCTCGATAATCCCAGAAGTTCGGGCGCTTGGGGTGGCGAGCTACCTGGACACGCTGGTAAGGGGTCAGGTGGGAGTAGATGCGCTTTTTGGCAGCGTCGAGGGCCTCTTCGAGGCGCGTGATCTCACCCTGAAGCTCCTCGTTGGAGCCCGCGAGCCTGTACAGCTCGGCTATGCGCGCCTCGAGCTCCTTGATAGGCTTCTCAAACTCCAGGATCATATAGGGAACCTCACGTCAGGAATCCCAAGAGCCGCTCGATATCCTCCTTGAGCTCCAGACGATGTACGATGCGGTCCACAAGGCCATGCTCCTTCTGGAACTCGGCCGTCTGGAAGCCCTCCGGCAGGCGCTCCTTTGTCGTCTGCTCGATAACCCTAGCCCCCGCGAATCCGATCCTCGCCTTCGGCTCGGCTATGATAACGTCCGCTGCTGTGGCGAACGAAGCCGTAACCCCCCCGAAGGTCGGGTCGGTGAGCACTGAGACGTACGGCCACGAGCCGGTCACATAGCGCGAGAGGGCTACGCTCGTCTTCGCCATCTGCATGAGAGAGTAAATACCCTCGTACATCCTCGCTCCGCCCGACGATGAGACGATCAAAAGTGGCAGCTCCTCGTCGTAGGCCGACTCTATTGTACGGACTACTCTTTCCCCCACAACGCTTCCCATAGACCCCCCGATAAACCGAAAATCTATAGCTGCCAGAGCAACCTGATGGCTCCCGATTCTCGCCACCCCGCTAACGAGCGCGTCGTCGAGGCCGGTCTTCTGGCGTGCCTCTTGGAGCTTCTCTTCGTACCCGTCAAAGGAGAGAGGGTCCTCTGCCATCATACCGACGTCGCGTTCCTCGAAGCTGCCAGCGTCAACAAGCAGGCGTATGCGTTCGGGCGCCGAGAGAGGATAGTGAAACTCGCAGTGCGGACAAACGTTAAAGCGCGTCTCGAGCTCCTTGTCGTAGATCGCCTGACCGCAAGATTCGCACTTGGTGAAGACGCCGTTTATGGAGCCGAAGCCGCTCTCCATCTCCGGCGCCGTCTGGGCGCTAGATCGCGAGTACTCCCGCCGTTTGTGCAACCAATGCCTAATCTCTACTCCCCATCTTTACGCTGTTTGTGCGATCCAGCGCCGAACGCACCTCGCGGAGCCACACGCCTGCCCCCTCCGCACCCTCATCCGCGACAATCTGCATCAGCTTGCTGCCGATTATAACGCCATCCGCCACCTCTGCTGCCTCTGCCGCCACCTCTGCCGAGGAGATTCCAAACCCCAAAACTACCGGCACCGAGACCCTCGCGCGCACCCTCCGCAAGAGCTCGATCGCACCGGGGGGCAGCTCCTCTCTCGCCCCCGTAACACCCGCCACCGACACGCAGTATACGAATCCTGAGGCGACCCTAGCGATCCGGTCGAGCCGATCATCGGTCGTGGTGGGCGCCGCGAGCGGGCAGATCGCCATCCCCCTCTCGGCAGCCATCTCCCGGAAGTCCTCGGCCTCGTCTATAGGGAGGTCTGGGATTACGAGTCCCGAGACCCTCGCCCCAGCCGCCTCCTCTAGAAAACCTTCCGCCCCCCGGGCAAAGACGTTGTTGTAGTAGATCAGGAGCACAACCGGCGCCCGATCCGCGAAATGTGACGCGAGCTCCAGGCTATATTCGAGGGTCGCGCCGTTCTTTAAAGCGCGGGTGGTTGTATCCTGGATCGTAGGGCCATCCGCTAAAGGGTCTGAGAACGGCACCCCAATCTCTACTACGTCCGCCTCAGCCTCGACGTACGCCTCCCCTACCTCATAGGCCCCTTCGAGGGTAGGGTACCCCGCCGTAAGGTACGGCACGAGTGCAACCCGCCCCTCCGAAAAGACCTCCTTGAGCAACGTGCTACCCGTCACCTGGGACTTCCTCCGCCTCCCGTGCGTCGATACCTAGAGCGTCTGCCACCACCTCGACGTCCTTGTCGCCACGGCCCGAGAGGTTCACGATCAGGTTTGTCCCTGGCCCTAGCTTCTTCGCTACCTTCTCGGCGTAGGAGATAGCGTGGGCCGTCTCTAAAGCCGGGATGACCCCCTCTAAGCGCGCCGTCATCTGAAAAGACTCAAGCGCCTCCTCGTCCGTTACGCTCGCGTACTCGGCAAACCCCTCGTCCTTGAGGTAGGAGTGCTCCGGGCCTACGGACGGGTAGTCGAGGCCAGCGGAGATCGAGTGGGCCTCCTGGATCTGCCCTTCCTCTGTCTGCAAGATGTAGCTCATCGCTCCGTGCAGAACGCCCAGACGTCCCTCCGCCAGAGAAGCCCCGTGCTCCCCAGAGTTCAAGCCCCTTCCCGCAGCCTCTACTCCCACGAGCCACACTCCCTCCCTTCCGATAAACGGGTGGAAGGCACCGATAGCGTTCGAGCCCGCGCCCACACAGGCTACGATCGCGTCCGGGTCGCGCCCGAATCTCTCATGAGACTGCAGCTCAATCTCCCTGCCGATCACAATCTGGAAGTCGCGCACTATCTTAGGATACGGGGCCGGTCCTACCACGCTTCCGATGATGTAATGCGTGCCCTCGACGTTCGTGACCCAGTCCCGAATCGCCTCGTTTACCGCGTCCTTGAGCGTCATCGATCCGCTCGTTACCGGCACGACCTCGGCGCCCAAAAGCTTCATGCGCACGACGTTCAGCTTCTGGCGGCGGGTGTCCTCCTCGCCCATGTAGACTACGCATTCCTTGCCGTAGAGGGCGGCGACTGTCGCCGTCGCGACCCCATGCTGGCCCGCCCCGGTCTCAGCGATAATGCGCTTCTTGCCCATTCTGTCGGCCAGAAGGATCTGTCCCAAGGTGTTGTTGATCTTATGCGCCCCCGTATGCGCCAGATCCTCTCGCTTGAACCACACGTTCGCCCCTCCCCACTTACGGGTAAGCCTTTCGGCGAACATCAAGGGCGTCGGCCTCCCCACGAAGTCTTTGGCAAGCGTGTTTAGCTCCTCGACGAACTCTGGGTCGTTCCTGTAGCGCTCGTAGGCCTCCTCAAGCTCCTCCAAGGCGTGGATGAGCGTCTCAGGCACGTAGCGGCCGCCGAAGGGTCCAAAGTACCCAGATTTAGTAGCCTTTTGCTGCACTCACGAACCTCCGAACCCACTCTTTGTTCTTCTTCCCGGGCGTGTCTTCGAGAGAGCTCGAAGCGTCTACCCCGTACGGCTCGAAAAACCCCACAGCTTCCCGCACGTTCTCCGGCGTGAGCCCCCCAGAAACGAGGATGTTATCACAATGTCTCAGCGCCTTCGCCAATCCCCAGTCGAACCGCTCCCCCGTCCCGCCCCGCACCTTCTCGCTATACGTGTCCAGCAAGAAAAGGTCCGCATCGTACCTCTCTACAGACCTAAGAGACCTATCATCCCGTACCCGGAGCGCCTTTACGACCTTGAGGCCACCCTCCTGAAGGGCGGCCACCGACTCCGGCGGCTCGTCGCCGTGCAACTGAGCGCAATCTAGCCCGGCCTCGGCAGCGATCCGAAGCACCGTCTCTGGCTCTTCGTTTACGAACACCCCGACCTTGAGCACATCGTTCGGGAGTGCTTTGCTTATCTTCCGTGCCTCCTCCGCGCCGATGCGCCGGGGGCTCTTGGCGAAGACAAGCCCGAGAGCGTCCGCGCCGACTTCAGCCGCAAACGCTCCGTCTTCGGGGTTAGTGATGCCGCAGACCTTAACCTTGACCATAGTGAGAGATTGTACTCCTTTGATGAGTAGGGGTGGGCTTCTAGTTTACCTGAGGTGCTTCTTCAAGAAGCCGAGCACTCTGGGCCACGAATCCGCATGCAAAAAGCCGTTTCTCTCCAGGCTACCGCCCAGCGGCATAAGACCAGCCCGGGTATTTACCGGTCCAGACAATGGCAGACCAGTTGGATGGCCAGCCCCTTCATAACGTAGATGCTCGTAAGGGAACGGATGCTCGTGAGCTTTCAACCGCTCGGTCGCCATCTCCGAGAGGCACGTCGAAGGCCACACCTGGTCGTCCGTGCCAGAGACCAACAGTACCGGACCCGCAATTTTTTCCACCGCGATGCTCCCGATAGCGACGGCGGCCTCGTCCTCGAGAGAGCGTTCAAATATCCCCCTCAAAGACGGCATCCTACCTACGACGTACCCCGCCACCTCGGAGAATCGGAGCGAGATACTGACGAACGGTACGGGTTCGCCTCCCAACGTCCACGAGGACCTGGGACTACCGAAAAGGATCTTAGGTTATAGGAGACTCCGCGCCAGGTGACCGCACTGGGGGCGAAGCCCACGACCACCTTGATGTCTCCAGGGTAGGTGGACCCTAGCAGCAGCGCCAGCTCACCGCCTTTGGACACACCTATGACGGCGACACGGTTCGGGGTGACGAAAGGTTGATTTTTCAGCCAATCTAAAGCTTCAGCGAAATATTCTAGTGGGATCTCGATCGGCTCGGAGAACAACGGTTGAGGTCCGAAGTAGCCAAGCGCCAACGCAACGAAACCCTCCGAGGCCAGCGCCGCCGCGCTACCTTCCTGCAGGCCGCCATCCAATCCGCCCAGAACAATCACTGCCGGACGAGGACCACTGGGTGTGGACGGACAGAACAACGTCCCTACCAAACCTTCTCTCTGGAGCGGCTCACGACTTACCCTGGTCTCCTGCATTGGGCAGATCCTACCTTTTCACGGGATGGCAGCGAGCCTGGCGACGAGTGTCGGGTCGTGCATCGCCGCTTCGCCTACGAGAACCGCATCAGCCCCGGTGTCCCGCAAGCGCCAGGCATCTTTGAGCGTCTTTACGCCGCTCTCGGCGACGAGCGTAGCGCCAGCGAGCCTACCAGCGAGCCTCTCGGTGGTGGCGAGGTCCAGGGTGAAGTCTCGCAGATCCCGGTTGTTGACCCCAATGATCTGCGCACCGGATTCTAGCGCGAGGTCCACCTCCCGCTCGTCGTGCACTTCGACTAGCGGCGTGAGGCCGATCTCGACGGCTAAAGAGACGTAGCGGGCCAGAGTCCCCGCCTCAAAGAGGGCGGCGATAAGGAGGACGGCGTCGGCATGCATACCCGCCTCCAAGACCTGCGCCTCGTCCACCGTGAAATCCTTGCGTAACACGGGGAGTGTGGCCCGCCTACGTGCGGCGTCGAGGTCTTCGAGCGAGCCCTTGAAGCGGTCGGGTTCCGTTAGGACAGAGAGGCAGCCAGCGCCCTCCTCCTCGTAGCCGGCACCCCACTCGGCGGGTTCCGCGTCTCCTATAAACCCCGCCGACGGCGAGGCCCGCTTGATCTCGGCTATTACGGAGAGGCCGGGTTCTCTAAGCGCGGTGGCGAAGTCACGCTTCTCGAAGAGAAGGGCTTCCTGGTAAAGGGCGTCGAGGTCGGTGTCGTTTCGGAGTTTTTCAGCCCGCTTAAGGGCGGCTGCGGCGAGCTCATCGAGGATGTTCGGGCACCCGCTCATATCGCGCCGTCGACGCCCACTAAACGGCGGGTCGCGCGGATGAAGTCTTCGAGAGCTTCTCTGGCGGCCCCACTCCCGATTGATTCTTCAGCGAGGCGAACGCCTTCTTCTACGGTGGCTGCGCGCCCGGAGACGTAGACGGCGGCGCCGGCGTTCAGGAGGACCACGTCGAGGGTAGCGCCCCATTCCTCACCGGAGAGGACGTTTTTTAAGATGCGGGCATTCGTGCGGGCGTCGCTTCCCAGGAGGCCGTCCGGAGTGTGACGAGAGAAGCCGAAGTTTTCCGGTGAGATCTCGTACTCTGTGACGGTTCCGTCTGAGACCTCCGCAACGAGGGTGGGGGCAGTCACCGTGATCTCGTCTAGTCCATCCTTTCCGTGGACGACGAGAGCCTTCTCGGCTCCTAGGTGTCTTAAAGCCTCGGCCACCGGCCGCACGTAGTCGCCGCTAAATACACCGACGAGCTGGCGCTTCGCGCCGGCCGGGTTGGTCAACGGTCCCAAGAGGTTGAAGACGGTCCTGAACGGCAACTCGGCCCGTACGGGAACTACGTAACGCATCGCCGGATGGTGGGTACGGGCGAACATGAAGCCTAACCCCACCTCCTCTATACACCGACCGACCTCTTCGGGCCCTAAGCCTATCTCGGCGCCCAAGGATTCCAGGACGTCCGCCGAGCCTGCTTGGCTCGTGGCGGCCCGGTTGCCGTGCTTGGCGACCATGACACCCGCCCCCCGCGCCACAAACGCCGCGGCCGTCGAGATGTTGATGGTGCCCTTCGCGTCGCCGCCGGTGCCGCAGGTGTCGATAACACCCTCCGGGGCCTCTACTCTGGTCGCGAAACGGCGCATGGCGCGAGCGAAGCCCACGATCTCCCCGACCGACTCGCCCCGCACCCGCAAGGCGGTCAACAGCGCCGCCGTCACCGCAGGGCCCACGGTGCCCTCCATGATCTCCTCGAGCGCCCGTTCCGCCTCCCTGGCGCTCAGAACTTCTCCCGCGGCCGCTTTCTTTAGGCTCTCCCGCAGCAAGACCCTAAAGCCTCAGAAAGTTCTTGAGCAGCTCCCGGCCACTCACCGTTAGTACGCTCTCTGGATGGAACTGGACACCCTCGACGGGCAGCTCCTTGTGGCGAACACCCATGATCACGCCGTCCTCGGTGTTGCTGGTTACGATGAGGCACTCCGGCACCGACTCGGGCTCGATGACGAGCGAGTGGTACCGCGTAGCCTCGAAGCCCTGCGGCAGCCCCTTGTACACCCCCTCGCCGTCGTGGAAAATCCTCGCCGTCTTGCCGTGTACAGGCTCGGCTGCGCGCACGATCTTCCCCCCGTAGGCCTGTCCTATCGCCTGATGGCCTAGGCAGACGCCCAGCACCGGTATACTCCCCGCCGTCGGCGCCTCCTCGACCACTTGAAGCGAGATACCGGCTTCGTTCGGGGTGCATGGGCCGGGCGAGACAACTATCCTATCCGGGTAGAGCCCGGGGATCTCCTCGAGCGAGACTTCGTCGTTGCGCCGCACAACGACCTCTGCTTCCAGCTCCCCGAGGTACTGAACCAGGTTATACGTAAAGGAGTCGTAGTTGTCTATGACCAAAACCCGCATATCTCCCAAGATTGTAGCAAGTAGAGAGTGGTGCGGTAGGCCGGAAGGATCGGAGATCAAATGACCCTGTTTCTTACCGAAAAAGAGGTCGAGAACCTCCTCGACACACGCTCGACCCTCGACGCCGTAGAGGAGATACTACGCCAACAAGCCGAAGGGCGTGCCACTAACCGCGCCCGCCGCCGCGTCGCCTTACCTGGAAGCGGCCTGAACGTGATGTTTGCCGGGGCCCCCGAAATCGGCGCCCTGGGCCTTAAAGCCTACTCCGTCGCCCGGGCCGGCGCCCGCTTCTACACGATGCTCTTCGATCCCGAAACCGGCGAGCTACTCTCACTCATGCAATCGGACAAGCTCGGCCAGCTGCGTACGGGTGCGGCGAGCGGAGTCGCCACGAAGTACCTTGCCCGCGAGGATGCAGACTCTTTGGGCCTCTACGGCGCGGGCTGGCAGGCCGAGAGCCAGCTCGAGGCGATCGCCGCCGTGCGGAACCTTAACCGCGTCATCGTCTACAGCCGCTCGGAGGAGTCACGCAAGACGTTCGCCCAGAAGATGAGCGAGAGACTGGGAATGGAGGTGGAGAGCACTCACTTCCCGGAGGAGCCCGCGGCGCAGGATATAGTCGTGACGTCGACCTCAGCTAGAGAGCCAATTCTGCACGGTGAGTGGCTCAAGTCTGGTGCCCACGTCAACGCCGCTGGATCGAACTTCCTGTTCAAGACCGAGATCGACCGAGACGTCGTAAAGCGCGCGAGCCTCGTCGCCATAGACTCCCGCGAAGAACTCGGTCTTGAGGCCGGCAACCTCCTCCAGGCACTGGAGACCGGCGTCGTCCTCCCCGAAGCCGTTCGCGAGCTCGGACAGATAATCGCAGGACAACTGCTCGGACGAAGGGGCCTCGAAGACATAACCCTGTTCGCTAGCCAGGGCATAGCTCTGGAAGATATGGCCGCTGCCCGACTCGTCTACGATCGTGCGATAGAGCAAAACGTGGGCCGCGAGATGAATTTTTAGCAAGCCGCGTCCTTGGCTCCGATTAGCAGGGTAGCTTGGTCGGTCTCGGACACATAGTGCTCAAGTTCTGGCAGCTTTTCGAGGAAGGCGTCACGCACCTACCGACCGTATCTGTAAGTACTGCGCACAGCTCCTCTTACCATCTAAGCCTATAATGCTATAGGCTTGCTCTTGCCAATTAAACTACTCGAGCACGCCTTAACGTTCCTCGATGAAGGCCACGAGCTTCGGGTCGGCGAAGTCGCGCACAACCAAGTTTACGCCCAACTCTTCACGGTCCGTAAGGTCATGGGTAGAGGCGACCCCGACGGTAGGTACACCGGCAGCGACCGAGGAGCCGATCCCGGAGGGGGAGTCCTCAAATGCTACGGCCTCGCCAGCAACGAGGCCTAACGCTTTGAGGGCAGCCTCGTAGGGGCCGGATCGGGCTTACCGGCGCGAACCTCTTCGGCCAGTATTCAGAATCGAAGGCTTCGTCGAAGCCGAGGACACGCAAGACGGCGAGGTCGTTCTCTTTAAGGGCGTTGGTGACGAGCGAGATCTTTATCCCTTTCTCTCGGGCCTTCGCGATGAAGTCCAGTAGGCCCGGAAGCGGCTCTACAGCCCTGGCCCGCTTACGAAAAGCTGGGTACTTGGCTCCGGCTAGCTCCCGGCGCTCCTCTGGCGAGAGGTCGGGGAGGAGATTCGAGGCGATTTCGGGGGCCAAGCGACCGCTGATCTTATCTCGGTAAAAATCCCAAGTGATACTTTAGCTGTGGGGTTCGAGTACCTTCGCCACACTAGATGATGCACGGAGTTGGCCTCTGTTAACGTGGCGTCGAGGTCAAAGATCAAAGCCTTGAGCATAACGCAAAGCGCCCTAAACGAACCGGTTCTTCTATATAGAACAATAAGTGGTGGTGGTACCTAACCAAACGCTGTTCTGGCCAACACAGAAATGCAGGAAGCCGCCGCTTTGAGCGCGTCCAGATGTCCTCTGCGCGCAGAGAGTTTATTAGTTGGGTAGCTGCAAGCTATCATTGTAGGGATGGAAGTCTCGTTCTTGCTCGGGCTCGGGTTTCTTCTCCTCCTCTTCTTGCTGACCGGTCTAATGCTGGTAGGCTCTGAGGGCAGGCTTCTATTCGTCGGCATCACTCTCGGTTTCGCTGGGACTATTCTCGTCCTGTTCTTCGCAACGAGTCCATAGCAGGTAGAACCCGCCTGACCGGCCCGCAATCTCCTCTGAATCGCGAGCTTCACGGATTGTAGTATAGGAACATGTTCAGGGCGCGGGTTACGATGAGCAGCGAGCCGAGGTAGAGGAGTATAAAGAGGTGCCCCCGCTCCCTTCTCTTACGCAAGGGGCT
>Ga0126307_10001040_pt1 | contig 18287 bp, 18 predicted proteins | sample Plot28_FD_89955 | JGI IMG/M metagenome (GOLD analysis project Ga0126307, IMG submission 89955) | Serpentine soil microbial communities from UC McLaughlin Reserve, CA, USA - Plot28 | ecosystem: Environmental > Terrestrial > Soil > Grasslands | place: USA: UC McLaughlin Reserve, Lake County... | reverse complement strand
GCTGGCTGAGCGTGAGTCCCATGTGCGGAGGCTAGCCGCCGGCTAGGACAGATCGACGGCCTTACCCGGCCCCGACTTCGATGCCCCGCCATCCCTCCAGGGAGAATCGGCGGGTGCCGATCGACGCGGGGCTGGGCGCTGCGGACTGCGACCGGCTGCGGGACGGACTGGTGTCCGCCGGGTACGACCTGGCCGGCGTACAGGCGGTGGTCGGGGACGAGGCCGTCGCCGCGATCGGCGGCGGCGAGCGGGTGCCGGCGTTGCGGGCGACCGACGGCGGCAGCCCGGTCGAGACGCTGGTGCGGCTCTTCCTGCTCGGCACGACGGAGCAGGTCGCCGTCGTGTGCAACGAGGGCTACACGTCGAGCCTGGCGGCGTACGCGCTGCGCCGGCTCGGCGTGTCCCGTGCCACGGACATAGTGGGCGGCTACCGCGCCTGGCGGGCGGCCGGACTGCCGACCGTTCCCGGCGGCTCCCCGGCACTCCCGTAGCTCGGGGAGACACCCCTAGGCTCCCGCCCGTGCGGGCGGTGGTGCAGCGGGTGTCGGAGGCGAGCGTGACGGTCGACGGCGAGGTTGTCGCCGCGATCGACGCCGGACTGCTCGTGCTCGTCGGGGTGACCCACACCGACGACCCAGCGACCGCGGCCACGCTGGCCCGTAAGGTGCATGACCTGCGGATCCTCGCCGACGAGCGGTCCGCCGCGGAGGTCGGCGCGCCGCTGCTGGTGGTCAGCCAGTTCACCCTCTACGCGGACACCCGCAAGGGCCGGCGCCCGACCTGGCTCGCCGCGGCCCCGGGTCCGGTGGCCGAGCCGCTCGTCGAGGCGGTGGTCGGCGCGTTGCGCGAGCGGGGCGCGCACGTCGAGACCGGGGTCTTCGGCGCCGGCATGCAGGTCGCGCTCGTGAACGACGGCCCGGTGACCATCCTCGTCGAGGTCTGAGCGGCCCGGGTCTGGCTCCTCCCCCTGCTGGAGGTCCTACGGTCGGCGCGTGGCGGAGCGCATCCCGATCGGGCGGTTCGCCCGGCTGTCCGGGCTGACGGTCAAGGCGCTGCGCCAATACGACTCGGTGGGCCTGCTCCGGCCGGATGCGGTGGACCCGCTCACCCGGCACCGCTCGTACGGCGCGGCCCAGCTCGACAGGGCCCGCCGCATCCGCCGGCTGCGGGCGCTGGACGTGCCGCTGGAGGAGATCCGCGTGGTGCTCGATGCGCCGGACGGCGGTCGCAGCCGGCTGCGGGCGTACCGGCGCGATGTCGAGGCCCGGCTCGCCCGGGACCAGCGGATCCTGCACGGGCTCAGCCATCTGCTCGAGGGGGACGACATGACCGGCACCCGCGACGATGCCGCCACCCTGCCCGCCGAGGAGGAGCGGCGGCTCGCGGCCGAGCTGTTCAACCTGGTCTGGGAGCTGCTCGAGACCCAGGGGCGGACCGAGGACGACGACGATCGGATGCTGCACGGGGCGCACGCCTCGCGGTACCACTGGGGGCAGGTCGGTGACGCCAGTCGGCGGGCGATCGGCGAGTGGCAGTGCTCGCGTGTCTACGCCGTGCTCGGCCGCGCCGAGCCGGCCCTGCACCACGCCCGCCGCTGCCTGGTGATCGCGGCCGGCGAGGCGGTCGATGATTGGCTCGTCGCCGCCGGGCACGAGGCGCTGACCAGGGCGTACGCGGTGGCGGGGCGAGGGCGCGGCCGCGATGGCGGCGATGGTCAGGGCGCGATCCGCGGTCGGCCGGATCGCGGACGATCAGGAGCGGGAGGTGATCGCCGGCGACCTGGACACGATCGTCATTCCGCGGGCATGACTCAGCACCGGCCGGGAACACCGCGGGCTCTCAGACGTTGGTGTAATCGTACGACGACGATCCGACCGGGAGAACGCTCAAGTGACCCTTCCTCGCACCGACTCTGCCATGCCGCGCCGCCGCGCGTCGGTGGAGCCGCGCATCATGTCGCGGCCGCACCGGACTCAGCGGCCGACGGCGCGGCCCGACTCGGCCGACGCGGGCGACGCGGGCGGCACGGTCAACCCCACCGCGGAGGAGATCGACGAGCGCCTCCCCGACCTGGATGAGCAGAGCGCGGCGGTCTCGGCCGACCTAGTCCGCGTGTACCTCAACGAGATCGGCAAGGTCCCCCTCCTGAACGCCGAGCAGGAGGTCGACCTCTCCAAGCGCATCGAGGCCGGCCTCTACGCCGACCACCTGCTCGGCGAGAAGACCCTGAAGCTGACCGCTGCCCGTCGGCGCGACCTGCATGCGCTGGCCGTCGACGGCCACCGCGCCAAGGAGCACCTGCTGCAGGCCAACCTGCGGCTGGTCGTCTCGCTGGCCAAGCGATACACCGGCCACGGCCTGCCGTTCCTGGACCTCATCCAGGAGGGCAACCTGGGCCTGGTCCGCGCGGTCGAGAAGTTCGACTACACCAAGGGCTTCAAGTTCTCCACGTACGCGACGTGGTGGATCCGGCAGGCGATCACCCGGGCGATGGCCGACCAGGGCCGCACGATCCGGCTGCCCGTCCACCTGGTGGAGCAGGTCAACAAGCTCGAGCGCACCCGCCGCCAGCTGCACCAGCAGCTCGGCCGGGACGCGACCGAGGAGGAGCTGGGGGCCGAGCTCGACATCAGCCCCGAGCGGGTGACCGAGCTGTTGCAGCACGGCCGCGACCTGGTCAGCCTCGACCAGACGGTCGGCGACGACGAGGACGCCCAGCTGGGTGACTTCATCGAGGACTCGGACGCCGCCGACGCACAGGACGCGGTCGAGTTCGGCTTCATGCGCGAGCAGCTGGACGCGGTGCTCGGCACGCTCGAAACCCGCGAGCGGCAGGTGCTGCGCATGCGGTACGGGCTGGACGACGGCCGGCCGCGCACGCTGGACGAGATCGGGAAGGCCTTCGGGCTGTCCCGGGAGCGCATCCGGCAGATCGAGCGGGACACGATGGCTAAGCTGCGCCACCCGTCCCGGTCGAACGCGCTGCGCGACTACGTCGAGTAGGACAGTCGAGCAGGACGTCGACCAGACCCCGTCCGCCGGAAACGATCGGACCCCACCGTGACACGATGCGGTGGGGTCTGGTCATCCCTAGGAGGTGCCTCGTGAGCCAGCGGAAGTCGGCAGCCGTCATCCTCGGCGCCACCGCCCTGCTGGCGCCGTCGCTGTCCGCCTGCTCGGTCGGCGACGACGAGGTCGACAACCAGGCGGTCTGCGTAGACCGGAGGACCCAGGAGCGGGTCGACGACGAGCAGTGCGATCCCGACGACGAGGCCAATGTCGGAGTGGGCGGCATCTTCTTCTGGTACTTCCTCGCCACCCGGTCCGGCGCCTTCTTCCCGGCGATCGGCCGGCGGGTCTCCGGCGGCACGTACTCGGTGCCGGCCGGCACCGCTGCCCGCGGCGGCGTGCCGAGGGCGGGTGGCAACGTGCCCCGCGGCGGCTTCGGCGGCGGCATCCGAAGCGGGAGCTGATGCGCCGGGAGGCCTCGGCGCCGCGGCGGGACTGGCGGCGCACCGTCGAGTCGCAGGGCCTGGTCTATCCGGTGACCCCGACCGAGGACGGCTGTGAGCTGCCGTACTGGTACGAGGACGCGGCGTACGTCCTCGACGAGTGGGAGATCGACCATCTCGAGGACGTGACGACGCGGCTGCACTCCATGTGCGTCGATGCCGCGCACCACCTCGTCACCGGCTCCATGGGCACGCTCGGTCTGCCCGAGCGCGGTCTGGCGCTCGCCCGCGAATCGCTGGCCGGGGATCCGGTGTCGATCTACGGCCGCTTCGACCTGCGCTACGACGGGCTCGGCCCGGCGCAGCTGTACGAGTACAACGCGGACACCCCGACCGGGCTGATCGAGTCCTCGGTGGCCCAGTGGTACTGGCTACAGGACCTGCACCCCGACCGCGACCAGTGGAACTCGTTGCACGAGCGGCTGGTCGCCGCGTGGCGCCGCAACGCGCGCCGGATCGGCCCGGTGCTGCACCTGGCCCACTCGGAGGCCGAGACCTCCGGCGAGGAGTGGATGACGGTCGCGTACCTGCGCGACACCGCGGACCAGGCGGGGCTGACCACGGTGGGGATGACGATGGAGCAGATCGGTTTCGACCACGACCTGCGCCGCTTCGTCGACCACGAGGGCCGGGTGATGGCCACCTGCTTCAAGCTCTACCCGTGGGAGGAGATGCTCACCGACGAGTTCGGGGAGCGGGTGCTGGCTGACCCCGACTCCACCCGGTGGATCGAGCCGGCCTGGAAGATGGTGCTGTCGAACAAGGCGCTGCTCGCCGCGCTGTGGCACCTCTATCCGGGCCACGAGAACCTGATCCCTGCTTACCTGGACAAGCCGTGGGGCATGGACTCCTGGATCTTGAAGCCGCTGCACGGGCGGGAGGGCGACGGGGTCCGGTACGTCCTGAACGGCACCGAGCACCGCACCCCTGCCCAGCACTACGGGCAGGAGGGCTACTGCTTCCAGCAGTGGGCGCCGCCCCCGGACCTCGACGGCAACCACCCCGTGCTCGGCGCCTGGGTCGTCGACGGCCACCCCGCCGGTCTCGGCATCCGGGAGTCCGATGGGCCGATCACCGACTATTACGCGCGCTTCGTGCCCCACTACATGGACGCGCCCACGCCCGGCAAGGACCAGCGGGCGGCCTGGCTGCGCGAGGACGGCGTGAAGCCGTAGATTCCCGGCCATGCTGGACAACCTGCTGGCCGCGGTCGTCTACCTCGGCGTCGGGGTCGCGCTGCTGATCCTCGCGGCATTCGTGGTCGACCTGCTGACGCCCGGACGCCTCGTCTCCCACGTCGTCGAGCAGCGCTCGTACAGCGCGGCCCTGGTGCTCGCCGCCGCCCTGCTCGGCCAGGGGCTGGTCATCTTCACCGCGATCTGGACCAACGCCGAGGCCGGCTTCGGCGACGCTCTCCTGTGGACTGTCTCGTTCGGACTGCTCGGGGTCGCGCTGAGCGCGGCCGCCTTCACGCTGGTGGACCTGCTCACGCCGGGCCGGCTGGGGCAGATCCTCAGCCGGCCGGGGCCGGTGCAGCCGATCGCCCTGGTCACGGCGGCCGCGCACCTGGCGGTGGCGGCGATCGTCGTCGCCTCCATCGCCTGACGGCCGACGCCGGGCCGGGCGGGCGGCCGACGTGGGCGAGCATGGGCAGCGGCCCAGTCAGGCGAGGCGGCGGGGGCCGGGGTCGACCCGGGAGGTGGGCGGGCCGACGGCCGCCCGGGCGGACAGGATCGCGAGCCCGTCGCGGCCGACCAACACCGGGTTGAGCTCCAGCGAGAGCACCTCGGGCAGGTCCTCGGCGAGCCGGGAGACCCGCAGCAGCAGGTCGGTCAGCGCGGCCATGTCCACCGGCTCGGCGCCGCGGTACCCGGTCAGCAGCGGCGCCGCCCGTGGCGCGGCGACGAGGTCGGCCGCGTCGGTGTCGGACAGCGGGACCGGCGCGTACGACCGGTCGCCGAGCAGATCGGTCGCCACGCCGGCGACGCCGAAGGACACCAGCGCCCCGAAGGACGGGTCGTCGAGCAGTTCGACGACGGTCGCCACCCCGGGCGGCGCCATCGGCTGCACCGTGACCGGCGCACCCGGCTCGAGCTCCGCCAGCGCCGCCGCGGCCGCCCGCACCGCCACCTCGTCGGGCAGGTCGAGCCGGACCGCCCCGAGGTCCTGCCGGTGCCGCAGCGCCGTCGAGGTCGCCTTGACCGCGACCGGGAAGCCGAGCTCGGCCGCCGCCGCGGCCGCCTCGTCCGCAGTCGCCGCGATCCGCTGCGGCTGGGGCGACCGTCCGTACGCGGCCAGCAGCTGGGCCATCTCGGGACCGGTGAGCTCGCGCCCGCCGGGCGTGCCCTCGAGCACCCCGGCGACCAGCGCCCGGGCCTCCTCGGTCCGGACGTCCGGCAGCTCCGGGATGGTGCCGGCGGGCCGGCGGCGCCATCCGGCGTACCGGACGGCGGCGGCGAGCGCGCGCACCGCCCGCTCCGGTGTCGGGTACGACGGCACCGACCCGCGTAGCGTCTCGCCGTCCGGCCCGGTGCGGCGAAGCGGCGCGGGCACGCCCTCAGTGCCGAGGAAGGTCGACAGCACCGGCACCCGCGAGGACGCGGCGACCCCGGCGAGCGCCCGCGCGAAGTCGTCGCCCGGCGTCGCCAGCACCGGCGCGAAGACCGCCACGACCGCGTCGGCCTCCTCGACCGCGGCCCGCAGCCCCGCCTCGAAGCCGGCGACGTCTACCTCCGGCCCGAGGTCGGTCGGCGCGCCGGCCAGCTCGAGCCCGGCGCCCAGGCAGGCGTCGCCGACCAGCACGCCGAGCGCGGAGGAGTTCGTCACCGCGGCCACCCGGCGCCCGGTCGGCAGCGGCTGGTAGGCCAGCAGCTGCGCGACGTCGAAGAGCTGGGTGAGCGTGTCGACCCTGATCACTCCCGACCGCTCGAAGAGCGCCTGCACCCGCTCCTCCGGCACCGGCACCGAATGGTCCGCCAGCGCCGGCGCGGCCGCCCCGTACCGGCCGGTCTTGACCGCGACGATCGGCTTGGACCGGGCCAGCCGCCGGGCCAGCCGGGCGAACTTGCGCGGGTTGCCGAAGCTCTCGAGGTAGAGCAGCACGACCTCGGTCGCGGGGTCGCGCTCCCAGTACTGCAGCAGGTCGTTGCCGCTGACGTCGGCGCGGTTGCCGGCCGAGACGAAGGTGGACAGGCCAAGGCCCCATCGGGTGGCCGCGGCGAGGATCGCGGTGCCGAGGGCGCCGGACTGGCAGAAGAAGCCGACCCGCCCCCGATCCGGGGCCTGGGGCGCGATCGTCGCGTTGAGGCGGACGTCGGGCGCGGCGTTGACCACGCCCAGGCAGTTCGGGCCGACGACCCGCATGCCGTTCGCGCGGGCCTCGGCGACCAGCCGCCGCTCGATCTCGGCGCCTTCGGCGTCCCGCTCGCCGAAGCCGCCGGACAGGACCACCAGCCCGCGCACGGACTTGTGCGCGCATTGCTCGACGACGCCGGCGACCGCCGGGCCAGGCACCGCGACCACGGCGAGGTCGACGTCGTCCGGCACGTCCAGGACCGACGCGTACGCCCTGACCCCGCCGACGTGCCGCGCCTCCGGGTGCACCGGGTAGATCGGCCCGGCGAAGCCGTACGAGAGCAGGTTGGCGAAGACCACGTGCCCGACCTTGCCCGGGTCCGTGCTCGCGCCAATCACCGCCACCGACGCCGGTGTGAGCAGCCGCTCGATCGAGCGGGCCTCGGCCCGCCGCTCCCGCTCGGCGGCGACCGCCTCCGACTCCGCGGTCGGCGCGATCGGGAAGGACAGGTGCACGACGCCCGAGTCGTACGCGTACTTCGCGTGGTAGCCGGCGTCGGCGAACGTGCGGACCATCCGCGAGTTCTCGGCGAGCACCTCCGCGACGAAGCGCTGGATGCCGCGCTCACGGGCGGCCGCGGCGAGATGCTCGAGCAGCAGCGAGCCGATGCCGCGGCCCTGGTGCGCGTCGTCGACGACGAAGGCCACCTCGGCGTCCGCGGTGGCGTCGGCTCGGTCGTACCGGCCGACGCCGATGATGTCGTCGCCGAGCAACGCGACCAGCGCCACCCGGTCGGTGTGATCGACGTGGGTGAAGCGGTAGAGGTCCCGGTCGGACAGGCGCGGGTATGGACCGAAGTAGCGCAGGTAGACGGTCCGCTCGGACAGCCGGGAGTGCAGCGCGACCAGCCGGTCGGCATCCTCGGGCGTGATCGGCCGCACGTGCACGACGCCGCCGTCGGCGACCACGACGTCGGCCTCCCACTCGGCCGGGTAGGGCGCCTGCAGCCGGGTCTCGGCCATAGTCTCGTCAGTCCCGCGGGTCGTCGGGGTCGAGGCCGAGCAGCGGGTAGACCGCCCGGCGGGTCGCCGCGATGGCGCGGTCGAGCGGGTTGCCCACCCCGGGCTGCCAGGCCGGCCAGGTGATCGCCGGCGTAGGCGGCTGCAGCTCGGTCATCAGCCGCGGCGGCGGGGTGCGCAGGCCGCGCGCGGCCACCTCCTCCCGCCAGGGCTCGGGAATCGGGGTGCCGGGCGGGATCGGAGCGCCGGCCGCCTCCGCGAGCAGGTGCGTCCAGGCCCGCGGCACGCAGCGGACCAGCCCGTACCCGCCACCGCCGAGCGCGACCCAGCGGCCGCCGCACACCTCGTGCGCCAGCTCGTGCAGCATCCCGTACGAGCTGCGCTGGCCGTCGACGGTCAGCGTGAGCTCGGCCAGCGGATCCTCCCGGTGCGTGTCGCAGCCGTGCTGGGTGACCAGGACCTGCGGCTCGAACGCACGCAGCACGCCCGGGACGACCGCGCCGAACGCACGGTGCCAGCCGACGTCGTCGGTGCCGGGCGGCAGCGCGACGTTCACGCTGGTGCCGACCGCGTCGCCGCGGCCAACCTCGTCCGGGAAGCCGGTGCCCGGGAAGAGCGTCAGCGGCGACTGGTGCAGGCTGACGGTGAGCACCCGCGGGTCGTCGTAGAAGGCGGCCTGCACGCCGTCGCCGTGGTGGACGTCGACGTCGACGTACGCGACCCGCTCGGCGCCCTGCCGGAGCAGCCGGGCGATCGCGATCGCCGGATCGTTGAAGACGCAGAAGCCGGAGGCGCGGGCGCGCATGGCGTGGTGCAGGCCGCCGGCGATGTTCACGGCGTGCTGGCTCTCGCCGGACCACACCCTGTCGGCCGCCAGTACGCTGCCGCCGACGATCAGCGCGGAGGCCTCGAACATCCGCGGGAAGACCGGGTTGTCCGGCGAGTCGAAGCCGTGCCCCACTCCCCACGGGTCGAACGGGGCGCGCCGCACCACATCGAGGTACGCGGGGTCGTGGATCAGGGTGAGCAGGTCGTCCCCGGCGGGCTCCGGCACGACCACCGCAACCGGGGGCGCGTCCAGCACCCCGAGGCCGCGAGCGAGCGAGATGGTCAGCGCGAGCCGGACCGGGTGCAGCGGATGGTCGGCGCCGAGGTCGTAGTCGAGGTAGCCGTCGTCCCAGACGACCGTGACCGCGTCGCTCACGGTCCGACGCTACCGTCCTCGAGGGCCGCCCTTCCGTCGGTGTGGGTATGGGGGGAAGGTGTATCTCGCCCCGGTTCAGCCCCGTAGGCTGACCGCTCGCGGCGAACCGTGCCGCGGAATCAGGAGGAGCGGGGTGCCGATGACCCGACGGATGCTGGCGGGAGTCGCCCTCGTGCTCGCCGGCGCGACCGCCTGCGCCGAGGTCGTGCCCGGCAGCGGCACGCTCGCCCCCGAGGCACGGGCCGGCGGCGGCACGGTCAGGTCGAGCTCGCCCTCCCCCACCGAGTCCTCGCCCGCCTCGCCGTCCTCGTCGGCTTCGGGCTCGCCGTCGAAGTCTGAGTCGGGCGGGACCAGCCCGGTGTGCGAGTCGTTGGACGAGGCCGCCCTCGAGTCCACCTTCGGCACCGGCGTCACGCTGGCTCGCTCACAGAGCTCCGGCTGCCGCATCGAGGCCGACGACGGACGGTCGATGATCGTCGCGGTGTTCGACTACCTGACCTTGTCGGAGTACAAGAAGCCCAACAGCAAGGAGCTCACGGTCGGGGGCTATCCCGCGCTCCGCGCCACGTCCACGACCATCTACGTCGGCCGCTCCATGGACTCCGACGCCGAGGGCCTGCTCGCTGCCTATTTCAGCGGCCTGCGCGACGGCGGCGAGAGAGTCGCGCTGAAGGTGCTCGAGCAGCTGATCGCCAAGTACCACAAGTAGGGACCCGACCGGCTCGTCACTAAACCTGCGTCCCGGCCGCCCGCGCGTAGCATCGCGGATGAGGGAGTCGGAGGACTGGTGAGCCACCACAGCGATCTGATCGACACCACCGAGATGTACCTCCGGACGGTGTACGAGCTGGAGGAGGAGGGCGTCGTCCCTCTCCGTGCCCGCATCGCCGAGCGGCTGAAGCAGAGCGGGCCGACTGTGAGTCAGACGGTCGCCCGGATGGAGCGCGACGGCCTGCTCACCGTCGAGGGCGACCGGCACCTGGAGCTGACCCCCGAGGGCCGCCGGCACGCGGTCGCCGTCATGCGCAAGCACCGGCTCGCCGAATGCCTCCTCGTCGACGTGATCGGCATGGAGTGGGAGGAGGTGCACATCGAGGCCTGCCGTTGGGAGCACGTGATGTCCGAGTCGGTCGAGCGCCGCATCGTCGCCCTCCTCGGCACTCCGACCTCCTGCCCACATGGCAATCCCATACCGGGGCTGGACGAGCTCGGTGCGGCGGAGCCGGCGGACCCGCCGCCCGCGCCGGCGGCGGCCGGGCTGCTCACGCTCGAGCAGGCGCTCGAGCAGGGCTCGCCGACCGCGGTGGTGCGGCGCATCAGCGAGCAGATCCAGCCGGACGCCGAGACCATGCGAGAGTTACGGCAGGCTGGCGTGCAGCCCGGCCGGACGGTGTCGCTGGCACCCGACGGCAAGGGCCTGCAGGTCAGCTCCGACAGCGGGACGACGACGGTAGACGGCCTCGTCGCGCGGCACGTCTTCGTGACCGTGGCCTGACCCCTCCGATCAGGTCGTGAGCGTCCCGCGCAGCACGCTCGTCGTCGAGTGCGTCTGGTCGCCGTCGTAGGGCTCCAGCGAGACGTCGACGACGTTGAAGACGTCGAGGTCGAGCGTCGTGGGCAGCGCGACCGTCGCCGCTGAGTCCGGTCCGAGCACCCCGACCGCCTGCATCCGGTCCCGGCCGTCGAAGACCCAGATCTGGTAGAAGCCGGGCTGCCTCGGCAGGCCGGAGGTGGTGACGTGCAGCTCCCGGCCGCCGCCGAGCTCGAGAACCTCGGCGCTCCCGGTCACCCCGATCGGCCCGCCGGTGACCGCCTGCAGGCTCGCGATGGAGCTGGCCGCCGGCGGGCGGCCGGCCACGTCGATCCACGGCTGGACCACCGCCAGGGTGCCGAGGACGCCGACGGCCGCAGCGGCGACGAGCGCGACCGCCGCCTTCGCCCACCGCCGGCGGGCACGTACGGCGGCCGGCCCGGCTGGCACTCCCAGGCCCGCCGGCCCAGGCGGCCTGGGGGGCTCCCTCGGCGCGGCCGGCGGGAGTTCGCCTCGTACGCCCTCCAGCCGGTGCGATCCCCGCCCGGCTTCCTCGTCGGTCGGGGACGGCCCGAGATCGGCTGGATCGGGCCGGAGCTGCGGCGGTTCGAACCAGTCGACGCCGCCCTCGGGCTTGCGGCCCGAGCCGGGCAGGCCTTGAACGCCGCGGAGGCCGAGCTCCGCCTCGATCCCGTGCCAGACAGCTTCCGGCGGGCGCACCGCCTCGGTGTCCCGGTGCGAGACCGTCTCGCGGGCGAGCTGCACGGTCTCCCGCAGGCTGTGCAGCTCCTGCTGGCAGGCCGGGCAGGTTGCGACATGGGCGGTCGGGTCGGGCTGGCCGGTACCGACCGGCTCACCGAGCGCGAGTAGCGCCAGCTGATCGGGGTCCACGTGCTGCACCGTCCACCTCCCATCTCGTCCGGAGCCGGTCGAGTCCTCGTCTCAGGTGGCTCTTCACCGTGCCCAGCGGGAGGCCGGTGACGCTAGCTATCTGCAGGTGGGTCAGGTCGTCGAAGAAGGCGAGCTCGACCACCCGGCGCTGCTCGGGCGAGAGCCGGCGCAGCTCGTCGACGACGACGAGACGGTCGACCAGCCGGTCGGGCCCCGGCACCGCCGCCCGCAGCGACTCCCCCTGCTCCACCGCCGCCCGGACCGTCCGCTCGCGGTCCAGCACCCGGACCCGGTCGATCACCTGCCGGCGGGCGATCCCGAGCAGCCAGCCGGCCAGCGAGCCACGGTCCGGGTCGTACGTCTGCCGCCCGCGCCAGGCCGCCACCAAGGTCGACTGGGTGACGTCCTCGGCGTCGTGGTGGGTGGCGAGGCAGGACAGGCCGAGCCGGTAGACCAGCGCGCCGTACCGGTCGTACACCTCACGCAGGACGGTCTCGTCGCCGAGCCGGAAACGCTCCGCGAGCCGCAGCTCGTCGTCGGCCGGCAGCTGCGTGAGGCCGCTCACGCGCCCCCCTCGGGAACAGCGGTGACCGCGATGTTGTCCTGGTACGAGCGGATTTCCTCCCGGAAGCCGCCCCCGCAGGTGACGAGGGTGAGCCGGGCCGCGCCGGACCGGGCGAAGATCCGGTTCAGCGGCACGGCGCTCTTCGGCCACTCCTCCCGGGCGACGACCCGGTAGCGCCAGGTCCGCCCGTCGCTGCCGCGGACCAGCACCCGGTCGCCCGGGCGCAGCTCGCCCAGCCGGAAGAACGCGCCCCGACCCTGCCCGGCCGAGTCGACGTGCCCGCTCAGCACCGTCGAGCCCTGCCGGTCCCCCGGCCGAGGGCCGAAGCGGTACCAGCCGACGGTGCGGACGTCGTCGGGAATCTCAAGCGCGCCGTCCGCCTCGACGCCGACGGGGCGCACCGGCGAGACGGCGTCGAGCGAGGGGAGCCGGACCTCCACCGGGACGACGTCCGCCGACCCGGCGGAGCCGGGGCCGAGCCGGCCGACCTGGGTCGGCACCCTCGGCACCGCCGGCACCGAGGGCAGGTCGGGGGCCGCCACCGGGCCCCGCGGGGCGGGCGAGGTGGGAACCGGCGTCGCCCTGGCCAGCGCCTCGGCTACGTCGGTCCCCACCGCGGCCGCGGGACGGGCGGCGTACCAGGCGGCGGGAACGCCACCGGCTAGGAGAATCCCGGCGGCCACCGCCAGAAGTTCCAGCCGCCCGCGCCTCATCGTCCTCGTGCTCCGTTCCGTCCGGGATGCCAGCCTGCCGTCAGCGGCGGGAGACCGCCAGTCGGGCGCCGCCGCCAGCGGCCAGCAGCAGGCCGAGGCCCACCGTCAGGACCAGCCACGAGGGGACGCCGGCAGCCGCCGAGCCCCCCGAGCCGGCCGGAACGCCCGACGGCGAGGAGTGCAGGTCGCCGATGGTCTGCACCACCAGGCCGAGCGTCTTCTGCTCGGCCGAGCCGATCGCGTACACGATCGTCGCGGTGCCCTCCTTCAGTGCGACGTCCGCGGGGCCGAGGACGACGGTGTCGGTGCCGGCGAGCACGACGTCGGCATTCACGGTGGCCGCGGGCAGGGTGAGAGCCTGCTGCCGCGGGTTGGTCAGGCCCTTGATCACCGCGGTGCCGCCAGCGCGGACGTCCACGGCCGGCGCGGCGGCGGTGTGCCGTACGATGAGCCGGGCCTGGCCGGCGGGCAGCTTCGACACGTCGTTGACGAACGGCGTGATCGTCGGTTTTCCGTCGGCAGTCAGGTGCGCCGCGAGGGTGACGTTCGCGCCCGCCGGCACCTGCGCGGTCGCGCTGATCACCGGGTTGCCGGTGCCCGCGGTGTTCGCGGCCGGGAAGACCTCGACGCGGTACGAGCCGGCGGCCAGCGACAGCGGCCCGGCGACGGTGCCCGGCTGGAAGCTGCGCAGCGTGAGCTTGTCGTCGACGAATACGTTCACGGGCGTCTTCGGGATGCCGTGCACAACGCTCACGGACGCGTTGTCGGCGGCGCCGGCGGGCCCCGCAAACCCAATGACCACGAAACCCGCCGCGACTGCGACCAGCACGGCTCCGGCAATGCGCTTCATCCGTCCTCCAGGATCGGTGGGGTGACCTGTCGACCCCTCTACGCCGCCGGCCGCGGCCGCGGATGCATAATGTACGAAACGATTGGTCGGCGTTCCCGAACGGTGCCCTTCGTCGGGGCGACAGGCGTCCCGGGCGGCTAGGGTCGGGAAGCCGTCCCCTTTCGGCAGCCCGAGGAGCCGCGCCGATGACCGACGCCGCTGCGCCCCCAGCGGACGCGACGCCGTTCCACGACCTCGCCCGCTACGTCGCGCTCCGCCGGCTGAGCGGGCTGACGGTCTCGCCCGACGGCACCCGGCTGGTCACCGTCGTCGCCGAGCCGGGCCCGGACGGCAAGCGCTACCGGTCGTCGCTGTGGGAGGTCGACCCCACGGGCCGGCGGGACGCCCGACGGCTGACCCGGTCCGCGCCCGGGGAGGCGCAGCCGCGGTTCCTGCCGGACGGGCGGCTGCTGTTCAGCTCCCGCCGGTCGGACGCCGACGCCGGCCCCGACGACGACGCCGAGGAACGGTCCGCGCTGTGGGTGCTGCCCGAGGCCGGCGAGGCGCGGCAGGTCGCCCGGCGGAGCGGCGACGTCGACGACGTGGCGGTCGCGCGCGACTCCGGCGACGTTGTCCTCACCGCTTCGGCGCTGCCGGGCACCGGCACGGTTCCCGACGACGAGAGTCGACGGAAGGCCCGCAAGGACGCCGGCGTGACGGCGGTCCTGCACGAGCACCACCCGGTGCGGTACTGGGACCACGACCTGGGTCCGGCCGAGTCGCACGTGCTCAGCGGCGGCATGGTGCCGCCCGGCGACGGGCGGCTGGACGCGGTCCGGGACCTGACCCCGTCCACCGAGGGACGGGTCTTCGAGGGCCTGGCGGTCTCGCCGGACGGGCGGACGATCGCCGCGGGCTGGCGGGTCGACGACGGGCCGGCGGCGACCCGGCTCGGGATCGCGCTGGTCGACTCGGTGACCGGGCAGCGCCGGGTCGTCGGGGAACCGGGCCGGCTGCTGCAGGAGCCCGCCTTCTCCCCGGACGGACGGACGCTCGCCTGCGTTCAGGAGGACCTCGGCGACTGGGACAGGGCTCCGCACCGCACCCTCCGGCTGGTCGACGTCGGCACCGGGGAGGGCCGGGACGCGCTGCCCGGCCGGGAGCTGTGGCCCGCCGCCCCGGTCTTCTCGCCGGCCGGCGACGCGCTCTACTTCGTCTCCGACGACGCCGGTCACTCGCCGGCCTTCCGGCTCGACCTCGCCACCGGGACGGTCACCCGGTTGACCGCGACCGGCGCGTACACCGACCTCACGCCGTCTCATGACGGCACGACGCTGTACGCGCTGCGCTCGGCGGTCGACTTCCCGCCGACCCCGGTCCGCCTCGACCCGGCGGCCGAGGCGCAGGAGCCCGTCGTCCTGCGCGGTCCGGCAGAAGCGCCGGGGCTGCCGGGCCGGCTCACCGAGATCACCGCCACCGCCGAGGACGGCGCGCGGCTGCGGGCGTGGCTGGCGCTGCCCGCTGCGGCGAGCGCGGGGATGCCCGCGCCACTCCTGCTGTGGATCCACGGCGGGCCGCTCAACAGCTGGAACGCCTGGTCCTGGCGGTGGAACCCGTGGCTGATGGTGGCGCGGGGCTACGCCGTGCTGCTGCCCGACCCGGCGCTGTCCACCGGCTACGGCGACGCCTTCGTCGCCCGCGGTTGGGGCTCGTGGGGCGGCCGCCCGTTCACCGACCTCATGACGATCACCGACGCCGCGGTGGCGCGCGAGGACGTGGACGAGATGCGGACGGCGGCGATGGGCGGCTCGTTCGGCGGCTACATGGCCAACTGGGTGGCCACCCAGACCGACCGCTTCGGCGCCATCGTCACCCACGCGAGCCTGTGGCACCTCGACTCGTTCGCGGGCACCACCGACGAGCCCTCGTACTGGCGCCGCGAGTTCGGCGACCCACTGCAGTAGCAGGAGCGCTACCTGGAGAACTCTCCGCACCTGCGGGCCGCGAACATCCGCACGCCGATGCTGGTCATCCACGGCGACCGCGACTACCGGGTGCCGATCGGCGAGGCGTTGCGGCTGTGGAACGACCTCGGCCGCTTCTCGGTGCCGGCGAAGTTCCTCTACTTCCCGGACGAGAACCACTGGGTGCTCACCCCAGGCAACGCGCGGGTCTGGTACGAGACGGTGTGGGCGTTCCTCGCCGAGCACCTCCTCGGCGAGCAGTGGCGTCGTCCCGAGCTGCTCTGAGGTCGGCTGCTGCCGGCCCAGGTACGATCGGGCGGATCCCGCGAGCCGGTGCCGTCTCGCCGACAGCGACGACATCGACCCGGGAGGTGCATGCGTGGTCGCGAATCCGTGGGGGTTCCTGCGGCACGACCGGACCGAGGCGCCGAAGCGCCCGGTCCCGGAGCGGCTGCGCGACTGGGACCCGGTGTACGGCCGGCCGGCGGCCGCGGCCGTCCGGGTCCAGGCGAGCCGCTGCATGGACTGCGGCGTCGCCTTTTGCCACGCGGGCTGTCCGCTCGGCAACCTGATCCCCGAGTGGAACGAGCTGGTCGCCGAGGACGACTGGCGCGAGGCGATCGAGCGGCTGCACGCCACCAACAACTTCCCGGAGTTCACCGGCTGGCTCTGCCCCGCGCCCTGTGAGGCGTCGTGCGTGCTCGCGATAAACGCCGACCCGGTGGCGATCAAGCAGGTCGAGCTAGCGATCATCGACCGGGCCTGGGACGAGGGCTGGGTGGGCGCCCGTCCGCCCGCCGAGCGGACCGGCCGGCGGGTCGCCGTGATCGGTTCCGGGCCGGCCGGCCTCGCGTGCGCGCAGCAGCTGAGCCGCGCCGGGCACGACGTGGTCGTGTACGAGCGGTCCGACCGGCTGGGCGGGCTGCTCCGGTACGGCATCCCGGACTTCAAGATGCCGAAGCGTGCGATCGACCAGCGGCTCGCCCAGCTCGCCGCTGAGGGCACCGATCTGCGGGCCGGCGTCGCGGTCGGCGAGGGTGGGCTCGACCCGGTCGAGCTGCGCGCCGACGTGGACGCCGTCGTGCTCGCCACCGGTGCCCTGCGTCCCCGGGACCTCGCCGTACCCGGCCGCGACCTCGCGGGCGTGCACCAGGCCATGGACTACCTGCCGCAGGCCAATCGGGTCCGCACCGGCGACCTCGCCGCTCCCCCGATCGACGCCGCCGGCAAGCGGGTCGTGATCATCGGGGGCGGTGACACCGCCGCCGACTGCCTCGGCACCGCCAACCGGCAGAGCGCCGCCAGCGTGACGCAGCTGGACCACAATCCGCGCCCGCCCGAGGAGCGGGACGTGGCCGTCAACCCGTGGCCTCAGTGGCCGAAGATCCACCGCACCTCACCGGCCCACGAGGAGGGGGTCGTGGAGTCCTGGGCCCGGGAGGCGGTCGAGTTCCTCGCCGATGAGGACGGGCACGTCCGCGCCGTGGTCACCGAGGAGGTCGAGATCGTCCGCGTCGACGACCGCCGGACCTTCCGGCAGGTGCCGGGCAGCCGGACCGAGCTGCCCAGCGAGCTCGTGCTCGTCGCCGCCGGCTTTCTTGGCACCGAGCCCGGGTCGCTGCTCGACCGGCTCGGGGTCGAGGTCGACCCCGAGCGCGGGACGGTGCGACTGCCGGGCGGCTGGGAGACCTCGGTGCCCGGGGTATTCGCGTGTGGCGACGCGTCGCGGGGAGCGAGCCTGGTGGTCTGGGCGATCGCCGAGGGCCGCGCGTGCGCGGCCGCGGTCGACACCGCGCTGAGCGGCCGGACCGAGCTGCCGGCCCCGGTCGCGCCCGGCGCCCGGCCCCTCTGACCGCGGCGCGGAACCGCAGCGGCGTCAACCGCCCGTCCACAGGCCGGGGCCGCGTCCACAGCTTGCCTCCGGCTCATGGCGGCGCGGAGGGGCGCCCGGCACGGTCGCGACATGCCCGTGACGAGCTTCCTCTCGCTCCTGCCGGACCGGGCCGCGCTCGCCGCCGAGCTCGCGCCACCGGCGCCGACCGTGGGCCGTCTCCGGCGCGAGCTCGACCGGGCCGAGCAGCGGTTCGTCGGGCGGGTGGTGGCAGCGGGCGGCATCGCCGCGTGGCGGGCGGAGGCGTCCGCCGACCTCGCCGCGGCCCGCGCCGCGCCACCCTCCGGCCGGTCCCGGTCTCGGTCCGCGGGCCTGGTGGTCGCGCTGCTCGACGGCGTGGTGCGGGACCGGTGCTGGCTGGCCGTCGAGCGGGGCGGGCCGGCGGGCCTGCCCGGCTGGGCCGACCTCTGGCGGCACCTCGCCTGCCACGCCCTCCCGCCGTACCGGGCGGAGCCGCTCTTCCTGCTGGCCTGGACGGTCTGGCGATCCGGCGACCGGGTGACGGCCGGGCTGGTCAACGCGATGGCCGCCGGCGAGGACCCGGCGCACCGGGCCGCCGGCCTGCTCGACCAGGTGCTGCGGCTGCGCCTCGACCCGGCGCGAGTGCCGCCGCTGTCGAACCCGCGGCCGAGCCGTGCCGGCCGGGGAGGTGGGCGATGACCGCGGGGCAGTCACTTCGCGTCGGCGTAGCAGTGGACCGCCGATGTCTGCAGCGGGAACCGGACCGGGGTGTCGCCGAAGACCAGCCGCCGGGCCTCCTCCCCCGCGTCCCGCAGCGCCTGCGACGCTGCGGGAGCCACCTCCTCCGGGCAGTGCACGAGCACCTCGTCGTGCTGGAAGAAGACCACTTCCGCTCCCGGTGCCGCGCCGGCG
>Ga0126307_10001039_pt1 | contig 18326 bp, 14 predicted proteins | sample Plot28_FD_89955 | JGI IMG/M metagenome (GOLD analysis project Ga0126307, IMG submission 89955) | Serpentine soil microbial communities from UC McLaughlin Reserve, CA, USA - Plot28 | ecosystem: Environmental > Terrestrial > Soil > Grasslands | place: USA: UC McLaughlin Reserve, Lake County... | reverse complement strand
TCATCCTCGGGGTGATCTGGGCTTTCTATCACCTACCGCTGTTCTTCACAGGACAAGCCTTCCGATCTCCCAGCCTCTTAGTCCCATTCGTCGTCTCGGGCCTCGCTCTGAGCGTCATCCTCAGCTGGGTGTACAACAGCACTGGGGGTAGCCTTCTCTTGGTGGTCGTGTTGCACGCCGCGGCGAACCTTCCTCTGACGCTCCTCCTCGAACCCCTCGGAAGTCGGGCTATGGTGCCCTTCATGTTTTACGTAGCGCTGATGGTAGTGGCGGCGATCGTGGTGGTCATCGTGGCGGGGCATGCTCACCTATCTCGCAAACACAGAAAGCAGGAGGAGTCCGCGCAGCCCGAGGCCACTACAGCGGCTCCCCGTGTGGTCTGAACGAACATCCGAGGAGGCGTGACCGGACTTATGCACCGAAGTGCCTGGAGAGACTGTCCGAAAAGGACTCCTGAGAGTGGCTCGGTACTCTACCGAGCATGAGAAAAGCATACCAAACCGACCTCTCCGATGCCGAGTGGTCCTACATAGAACCCCATCTCCCTACCCCTCGAGCCCCAGGACGGCCCAGGGTACACACCCTGCGCGAGATCCTCGATGCCATCTTCTACGTCGTGCGTAGCGGATGTGCTTGGCGCCTATTGCCGCACGACTTTCCACCATGGAAGACCGTCCACGATTGCTTCAGAACTTGGCGGATAGACGGCACATGGGAAAGGATACACGCCGCTTCTTGCGCCATCGTCTGCGAGTTCGCAAGAAGCGGGGCCCTCACCCGAGCGCTGGTGTAGTGGATAGCCAGTCGGTCAAGAGTACCGGAGTGGGAGGAGAAGAGCGCGGTTACGACGGAGGCAAGAGGGTGAAAGGCAGGAAGCGTCACTTGCTCGTAGACACCGAGGGTTTGGTCTTGAAAGCGAAGGTTCATAGCGCGAAGGTGATGGACTACGAGGGGATCAAGACGCTCCTAAAGGACGCCAACGCAGCATTCTCACGCCTCTCTCATCTGTGGCTTGACGGTGGCTACAGAGGAGAGGACAAGGGTGCAGACTGGGTAGAGAAGACCCTGGGGTGGAGCGTGGATCTAGTGGAGCGTCCCCGAAGGCCTGCCCCCGAAGAAGTATTGATGGCTTGGGCCAGGGAGTGGACAAAGGAAGGCGTTAAGGTAGATTGCCAGAAGCTCATGCCACCGCAAGGGTTCGTCGTCCTGCCGCGTCGGAGGGTAGTGGAAAGAACGTTTTCGTGGATCGACCAGAACAGGAGGATGAGCAAGGATTACGAGCGGCTGCCTGAGACCGGAGAAGCCTTCATCTACGTGGCGATGAGTCGCCTGATGGCCAGGAGATTAGCACGATCGTGAAGCTTTTCGGACAGTTTCGAAGCTCGACTTTATCCATTTGCGAGCGAAAGGGATAGATACGCTGCTCATCCCGATGCCCCAGATGCGCTGATCGAGGTGCCTACCCCCTTCCGCGCATGATGAATAGGACTTCTGGCCCCATCGCCCCGCTATCTCCGAACGCGCCTTCCAACGACTGCAGGCTCTTTGCAGGGCGACTTTTTGCGTGTCGGTCTCCCGCAACGACCCGCAAAAAGCCCGAAGGCCTTCCTAGGAAGGCCTAACCGATGCGGTGTGTTACACAGCCAATTGGCTAAAGTCGAGCGAATAAACCGTCCGATAAAGTCGGAAAGGGATTAAATTGAGGCTTCGCGAGCCTGCGAAACGTGGCCAACAAGCCATATCTTCTGCCGTCTAGTACCACCATAAACCCGGTCGAGAAGCCCTTATTCTCGGCTTCGTGGGTCTTGTTGACGGTCACCATACCGGGCGGGTAACCCTCACGACGTTCCCAGAATGTGAACACTTTGGCTTTCCTCGGCCGAGTGTGCCTCAGCGCCACGCCGGGACAGGAGCCGGAGATCGAGCTGGCGCTGGTCTAGCGGTTAGGCACCTGTTAGCTGCTCATCGCGCTGACCGACAGATGAGTTGTCCGCACTTCGCCTATGGTTGAGATTCTCCAATACCTTGCAACGGAGGCTTCCTTTCGCCCGGGCCCGTATGTATAGTGGGGGCGTAGGCGGCCCGCCAGGGAAGGCGGGAGAAAAGGGGATGCCGTGAAATGCCTCCTGACGTGGTGGGTACGCGAGGCGCTCGGCGTCGTTCGGTAATTTGCGCCCAACCGATTAGGTGACAAGAGGTACGTGCACCATGCATCGAAAGGACATGTGGGCGGTCGTCGCGTACTTGATTCCAACCGTCGGCCTCCTGCTGCAGGGGCTTCTCTACGTGACGACGCCCAGGTTCATGCCGTATCATGCAGACGCGCTGGGAACGACGTGGGAGGAGCTTCCCGCGAACTACCAGGGCTTTATGCTTGGTGTCCTTAAAGCCATGGGCGCGGGCTCCGTCGCGGTGACTGTCGCGCTACTGATCATGATCCTGATTCCGTTCCGCCGCGGTCAGGCGTGGGCGCGCTGGGCCGTGCCGGTGGTCGGCGTCTTGTTCAGCGCACTCACCCTCTACGGTGCGCTCACTATTGCGACGCGCACTCCGGCGTCTCCACCCTGGTTGCAAACGTGCGGGCTCATCGCACTGTATCTTGTGGGTGCGCTCATTACGTACTGGCCAACCCGGCGCGAGAGTCTGTGATCCGGTAGTCAGAAACCGTCTGACAAACCCCGATAGGCCCTGACCTCGAGCCTCACGAATGGACGGAACGAGGTCAAAGAAGGCTCATTTCGCTGCTCTGGGGGCCAAAACGGAGGTCCCATAGGCAACTCCAGACCCTTTTCGGACAGTTTCAGAAGGGGAATTCTGGGAAGTTCGTTAACGGTAGTCGGCAGATCGACCGATGAAGCCCCACAAGCTGCCCGCCGAGACGCGCCCCCACTTCAGCGCCTCCTCGGTCTGCACAGCCTTGCTGATCGTAGCCTTCCGATCGGCCCTGCGATCGTCTTCTGTGGGACCTGAGTCCAGGGCGTTGAGCCTTTGGAGTAACTCCCTGCGCCTCGCGCTCATAGCCGTCATAGCCGCTTTCCTTTCGCCTTGTTACATTTTACACTAGGGAGCGACACCCTACAGGGCGACAGCGCTCATCCACCGGAGTGCGTGGAAGGTGAATTCTGCGAACTTCCGCTTTACGGAGTTCTCGGAAGTTCGCTAGGGGGCGAGTTAGTCTTGTATCACCGACTCGGCCGGCTGGGCGGTGGTTATGGGGTCGGCGTGCCGATGCACCACCTTCCACTCGCCGTCTTCGGGACGAGAGACCATCGTAGCGCGCTGAGCGATCGGGGTAATGTCCTCCGCTCCGCCGACCTTGGCCTTTAGCCGCTCTATCCACACGAAATAGGCAATCCTCAGTGCTTCCTTAGCTGTCGTAGACCGCTACGCCGGTGTTCGGGTTTGCGATCGCGGATACATCTGCCACAGTACGCCTGCCGCAAGCTGTATCTGTCTGCCATATAGGCTTGGCGATGTAGGCGCTGCAGCCGCCAGCAGCGGAGCGGCACCTCTTCGGACGGCTATTGGAGCGGGTCTCTATGCAGGATACCGAACATGAACTTCGGAGAAAGCTCCTTACAGGTGGCTCGGCGACTATGGGCAGAAAGGAGAGAGCCGGGACTTCAGTGCCCCGGCTCTCTTCCTCGGGTTCTCGCTTTGAGAACCGTCCGTAGTATTTAGTAGAGGTCCGCTCGTGCCAAGTAACCGTAGTAGCGGCCCGCTATCGGTGAGTTGAGCGGGTCCCCTGTGAAACCATTGCTCTGGGCCCACGCTGAAGCTGAAGCGTCGCCGCGCAGCGCGTTCATAACATCGACCGGCTTAGCCGTGGGGTTCTTGGCCTTATAGAGTGCAGCTGCCCCAGCTATGTGCGGTGAGGCCATGCTCGTCCCAGAGATCGTATTGTAGCCGCCGCCCTTCCAGGTGGAGTAGATGCACACGCCTGGTGCAGCGATGGTGTGATTCTGATCGGGGGCCAGGGTAGCATAGTTGCTGAAGTCGGCCGGGGTCTCGTCAACGTCGGATCGGCAGGTCGCTGCTGCGCCGCCACCAGGCTGGCCGTTGAAGTCGGCCTCCGCGGTGACGGTGAGTACCTGGTCGTAGGCAGCGGGCACGAAGTTTCGGAGGTCGGCGTTGCTGTTCCCCGCAGCGACGGTGTAGGTGACGCCCGCCGCGACCGAGTTGCAGATGGCCATGTGGTACGCGTTGCTTTCGCACGAGCCATCGGTGCCGCTACCGCCGAGGCTCATGTTGGCAACGTCGATGGTGTTTGCGTGGGCCGTCACCCAATCTATACCATTGATGATCCATGACTGGTATCCCGTGCCGCTGTTGCTAAGGACCTTCACCCCGTAGAGCCTTGCCCCCGGAGCAACGCCAACGGCTCCAAAGTCGTTGTCTCGGGCGGCGACCGTTCCGGCCACGTGGGTGCCGTGACCGTGGCCATCCTCCCATTTGGTGTTCCCGTCTTTCGAAAGACTCCACGACGCGAAGTTGCGTCCCCCCGCGACCTTCAGGTCCGGATGCGTCTTGTTGATCCCGGTGTCGATCACCGCCACGTCGACGTCGACGTCGCTCCCGCTCCCGTTACCCGACTGCGTGCTGCTCAGATCGCCCTCGATGCGGTCGACGCCCTTCGGCGTCGTCTGGTCGAATGCCACAGCCGTGCGGTCCGGCTGGACGAATAGCACGCGAGGGTCAGAGTTCACCTCGGATAACCTGGCGCTCGGAATCTTGGCGGCGTAGCCCTGCAGCGCGTGCTGATAAACGCTGGTAACCTCAGCGCCGAGCCGTCGGCTATGCTCTTCAGCTACATTTTGAGCATTCGCATCGTCTCTGAGAACGACGATGTAACGGCCGGGCACGGCTTGCCCCGCACTTTTCTCGACCGCTGCCTGCTGCTCTCCATCGCCAGGCGCCGCAGATTGTGCCAACACCATCCCACTACAGGCGAGCACCAACGCCCCTACCAAAGTCAGAATGACGATTGTTCGTTTCACGATTCTGTAAGCTCCCTTATCTCCTCGGTGTATCTATTGAAAATTGTCCAGTCAATATTGTGGACGCTTGTGGACACGGTCCCGAACGCCTGGATGCAACCCCTTTAGCTCCACCCCCCCTACTCGTAACACAACACATCCCCTTTCTTCATAGCGAGCCGGGGCAGTTCCCCTACGGCTCGCAGATCGCGTAGAAGCTAGTGTAGGGCCGTATGGGCAGACCAACCATTGGTCAAGTGGTCAATATTTGGAGGGTCGGGAGACAGGAAGGACCGGGACGCGGCCGTGTCCGGAGCAGAGCAAAGCCGGGGCTGCTCACACAAACCCCGGCTCCAATTGTGAGGTGGGGGACCCTGCCCTCTCGGCCAAAGAACCACCTCGTCTGGCGCCATGACGCTTGGAGGAGAGTATGAACCACCCGGGACCACTTGTGCATTGGTCAGATGACCCATATTCACGGTTTCCAGAAAAGTCTCTAGAAGATCTCTGGCGTCCTCGAAGTCACGGCGGCCAAGAACTACTACTCTTTTCGTCCGGGAGGCACCAGCCCCATCTCGATGGCCTTGACCGCGGCTTGGGTGCGATCCGATACCTCGAGCTTAGAGAGGATGCGCTCCAGATGCCTCTTGACCGTAGAGAGGGAGAGGTGCAGCTGCTGGGCTATCCGGCGGTTCGTCTTGCCCGAGACGATGTGGGTGAGGACTTCCGTCTCCCTCGGCGTGAGCGGGTTGACAATTGTAGACGCTGAGGCGGCGTGCCCTAGTGAGGTGGTCGGTTGCGTTTGTGGCCGCACGTTTTCTTGCACGGTCGCTTCTTCTCCGATGCTCCTGAGGAGTTTCATGGCGAGTCCCTGGTCGAGCGGCGTCTCCCCATCAAGCACCGCTCTTACGGCGTCGAGAACGTGCTCGGGGTGCTCTCCCTTCAGGACGTAGCCTGCGGCCCCTGCCTTCACCGCGTCCATCAGGAGGCTATGGTCAGCGTAGGCAGTAAGGATGAGCACGCTCGTCTCAGGCGACTGTGCCTTGATGTTACGCGTAGCCTCCAAGCCGTTCACCTTGGGCATAGAAACGTCCATCAAGATCAGGTCCGGGCGGAGCTCCCGGCAGCGCTCTATGGCTTCTTGGCCGTCCTTGGCCTCTCCTACCACCTCAAGGGAGGAGTCCCTAGTCAGGATGGCGTTGATGGCCACCCTCATGAAGGCGTGGTCGTCGACCACGAGCACCTTTGCTCTGGGTATGCTCTGTTCCATCCTCCACATCCTTCTTTGGTGGAGCGAAGGAAAAGGTGTAGCCTCCTTGGCTCCGTTATCCTTCTCTGGGGCGAATAGAAGGATCTTATCGCCCCGTACTTTTCCTCTCGGCATACGTTGTCTGTCGCCACATCCTAGCAAGCAGCGATGAATCGGCGATGAATACAGTCAGAAAGCAGGGCGAGGAGCAGTAGGATGAGCTGGATCCGTCGGTTTGTCTCGGTTGACGATTGGTTGCTGCGCGGTACCTTTGGTGAGGAGGACCGACTGCTATGGTGCGCTTGATCCAATTGCAGTCACTCCAACCCCCTGCTATCCAGAATTTAGTCATCGTCAAACTACAGCCCTTCTCGAAATGGGTGAACCTTTACGAGATAGGAGCACTCAGCATTCAGTGAGTACAAAAGGCTTAGCACCCAGCGCGTCGCAACCAGGGGACCATTCTCTTTGAAAACTGCTCTAGTGTCAACGAACTGCGGTAATAGACTCGAACTTCCTAGTTTCCATCAAACCCAAGTACAAACGAGACTGAGCCGCCTAGAACTCCTATTTGAAACCTAGAGATTGAGGGTTATCCAACTCCCAAGACGCGAGGCAAGGTCACGCTAGGACACGTTGGTGTACTACTGGCTTAGTAGAGGGCAGGGGTAAGTCCGGGTCTTTCTCCCACGCTGAAATTTTTCCTGCAGAATGCCACTTTTTGGATGGGCGATGCTGGGATCGAACCAGCGTTCTCTGCCGTGTGAAGTCAGATCCGTAACGTCTTGGATGTTCGCTGGTGTTCAGAAAGTGCTGCAAATCAGCGGATTCCTTAGTGACACACTTCGTGCTTGTTCGCCGATGTTCGTGTGGGCTGGTGTACAACTGGTGTAAATGAGTTTGACACATCACCAGTCTTCATAATCTCGTGCCAGCGTACGATGACCTTCAGAGCGAAGGAGACGGCGTAACGGGATCTCGGTATTAGATGGAGTTTCTTACCGCACAAAGCTCCGAACGCATGATGCCTCGGGCGCTCTGCTATATTTGCCCCTACGGCAAAATGAGCGCGGCGAGGAGCATTCCACTTGCACACCAACCCTTTTGCCATCGAGGCGGCACAGTATGCTCACTTACGCCCCACCTATCCTGAGAGCTTGTTCGCCTTCTTGTTGACGACTGTGACTTCACGCGAGGTGGCCTGGGATTGCGCGACGGGCAACGGCCAGGTGGCGACGCACTTGGCGAGGTACTTCGGTAGGGTCATAGCTACGGACGAGAGCGCAGAGATGGCGGTTGAGGTGGCCCTCAATCACGCAGGGCCCGTGCAGTTGAGAGCAGAGCATTTGCCTCGTGCGCCGGTAACGGTTCAGAGAAATAGTACCCTTGTCCCAACTCGCACCCCAGGGCTCGTAACAGGTCCACTTGTCCGGTGGTTTCGATGCCTTCGGCGACCGTCTGCATGCCCATGGCGGTGGCAAGACTTACCATCGCTTCCACGATCGCTGTGGCCTCGGGGCTTTCTCCCAAACCGTCGACGAAGGACTTGTCCACCTTCAGCCAGTCAACTGGGAAACGCTTGAGGTATGCGAGGTTCGAGTATCCGGTGCCGAAGTCGTCTACGGCGATGCTCACCCCGAGGTCTTGGAGTCTCCTTAGCACGTCTACGTTATGTTCGGCGTCGTCCATCAGCATGCTCTCGGTGATCTCCATCACCAGGCTGCCCGGAGCTAAGTCGGTTTCTCTGAGGATCCGAACGATCTCGCCAAGAAGGTCGTCCGGGCGCTGCAGCTGCCTCGCTGAGATGTTCACGCTCATCTTAAGAGGGGGCTCGATGGGAGCTTGCTCTTGTTGCCACTCTCTGGCCTGTCGACAGGCTTCTTCGAGCACTAGGTTACCGATTTGGATTATCAGACCGCTCTCCTCTGCCGTCGGGAGGAACGCTGCGGGAAAGATGGGACCGCGGTCGGGGTGCATCCATCGCACCAGGGCTTCCCACCCCGTGATCTTGCCCGTTGCAACCTCCACTTGGGGCTGGTAGTAGACCGCGAACTCTCCTCGTTCGGTCGCTCGCCTGAGATCCACCTCAAGGTCCAGACGTTCTAGGGCCGCGATATTCATGAACGGATCGAACACCTCGTAAGTAGCCTTGCCGGTTGCCTTGGCGCGATAAAGCGCCACGTCTGCGTTGCGCAAGAGGTCGGTAGGTCGTTCACGACCGGAGGTGCCCAGCGCGATGCCCATACTCGTGGTAATGAACACCTTGCGAGCCTCAAGGGCAAAGGGTTCCGAAAGCGCCCGCGTGACATGGCTTGCTACCCCCAGCGCGTCACTAGCGTCCTTGACGTCCTCCAAGAGTATGGTGAATTCGTCCCCACCGAAACGTGCGGCAGTGTCTTCTGCCCGCAGACATACTCGGAGTCGTTCCGCAATCGAGACCAGCAGCTTATCTCCTGCTTCGTGCCCCAAAGAGTCGTTAATGACCTTGAAGTTGTCCAAATCCAAGAAGAGCACCGCTGCAGCTTTCTCGCTGCGCACCGCGCGGATTAGGGCGTGCCCCAGCCGATTCATGAATAGGGCCCGGTTGGGCAGTCCGGTCAAGGGGTCGTGGAACGCCTGGTGTTTCAGTCGCTCCTCGAAGTTCTTGCGCTCGGTGATATCGCGGTAGTTGACGACGATGCCGCCGATGTTCGGATCGTAGAGGAGGTTCTTGCTGGTCGCCTCCACTTGCACCCACCTGCCGTCGACGTGGCGCAAACGGAAGTCGGTTGTGGCCTCGGCGCCGGGACTCTCCATTAGTCTCGCGAAAATTTGGCGTACCCTGTCTGCATCGTCGGGATGCATCATGGGTGGTTGGAAGGCGTTGCGGCCGACCCCATGTTCTGGCTTATAGCCGAGAATCCGTTCGACCACGGGACTTATATAACTGGTGACGCCGTCGGCCCGGACGATCGCAACGACGTCCGAAGAGTTCTGGACGAGGGCGCGAAAGCGCTCTTCGCTCTCGCGCCGGTGGATCTCCTCGGAGAGGGCGGTGCTCTCTAACGCCAGCGTGACCTCCCTACCGAGGGCCTCCAGGGTGGCCTGGCTATCTTCGGAGAGGAGGGAATCTGTGAGTATGAGGATCGCGCCCCGCAGCTGAGCCTGAGCGAGGAGTGGGACCAGGTAGACAGAGTGCGCGTCGGGGTTGAAGCCCAGGATCTTGAGTCTCGAGCTGTAGGCAATATTGAGTCCTTCTGCTTCGACGACACGGCCTTCGAGCAGGCCCGTTCGAACCGCGTCGGGGTACTCGTCGAGGTGGAGCTGTGCTCCCATGACCTCTCCCGAGTTATCGCCGCTCGCGGCCACGAGGGTGGCTTCCTCCGATGAGCCTGTGGCGATTCCTGCCCACGAGCTTGACTCGCTGCCTAGCAGATCATGGGTCGCGTCCAAGGCAACCTCGTAGATGCCCTTCCGGTTCGGGGCGGCCACGAGTTTGGCTGCGGTTCTTCTCAAGTGTTTTTCGCGGCCAATAGCCTCCTCGCGGGCGCTCATGATACCCGCCATGCGGCCCAGCACCAGCAAGAACAGCACCACCGATCCCCCCACAAGCACGGGCACGTCTATGGTTCCCCCGCGCGCCCACTGGAGAGCTATCAGGAGTGGAGCCATGAGCGAGGCCGCAGCGAGCAACGCGAGACGCCTCCGCGTGAGCTTCGTCTCGGGTTCGAGCACGGTTTTGTCGGAGAGGTCCACCATCGAAGGATGCAGCACGGCAACCCCCGCAAACACGAAACTGAGTATCTCCAGGGCGTCGATCGGATTCCCGTTCTGGTAAGTGCCGATAAGCGTTGTCGCCGCGTACGCGGCGTCGAAGACCAGCAACGACACCAGGCCCGTGACCATGGCATAATAGGAGAACGGACGCTCCCCGCGCACGAGCAGCATCCGCACCACGACCGCAAGCAACACCACGTCCATTAGCGGGTAGGTCGTCAAGACTAGCCGCTCGAGCATCGGAAGGGACTGATCCGTGGCGTACGGCTTCATCAAGAAGACCCACGCGAGCATTCCCACGCCCACGGCGACGATTATCGGGTCTATCGTGCTGGCCCGGTCGCGGGCGAGCCTCCGGCTTTGGAATATCAGTAGCGCGGCGGCCACACAGACGTAGGTGGCGATGAAGAACGCGTCGGCCACCGAGGCGCGTGGGGGTTCGATACCCAGAACAGCCACGTAGTAGACGTAGGTCAAGGAACTAAGAACGGGCATCAGCATGGCGAACCCGAGCACGTACCAGGGCAACGGCCGTTTAGGGCGGTGCATCACAATGCCGGCCACGAACGCGGCGGAAGTTGACCCAACGGCCAGGAGGCGAAGAACGTACTGCGCGGTTTGCGTTGGGAGCAGGAAGTACGCGCCCGTGGCGAGGACGCCTACCGCTAGGTACATGTGCCATGCTTGTAACGGCCTTCTGAATATCACTCTGGTGCCGGCTCAGAACGAGTGTGTCCAGTATCGGACACCTTCACTGTTAGCTCCTTTGGGTGGCCCGGCTACCTCCTCTCAAGAGAGGCCCGTGGCTTTACGCTCCCGCTTCACAGCGGGTTTGCCTTTTCCAGGACAGCCACCATTATACTCACAGTATGTGATGTGCAATCATGTGGCATCTGGTCAGTTGTCCTCAGCCAACCGGCTACCTGCCGGGTTCTCAAGAGAGCATGAACGGACTTGACCCAAAGCGGTCTGGGACGATTTATCCGTGCGAATCGCGGATGCGCCGAGGCCCGTGCACCGCTTCCTTAAGTACATCGCGCTCCGGTGCGCGCCGTGGCTAGACCATGCTCCGCAAACCTATGGGTAACCACAAATGATCCCTCAAGCGATCCCTCAGGCTCAAGAATAAGTACTCGGCGACGGGCATCTTAGACTTAGAGGCCGCTCCAATAGGCGGGCAACTTTTCGCACATGGCAACTCTCAGAAGGATTGCACAGCTTTCTGACTGCCTCTTGATACATATGCTACTCGCCTAATGGCGCAAGCTCTTAGAGTAAATTCGAGTCCCATTCGGGCATCGAGAAGAATGCGATATAGCATTATCGGGTCTCTCCTCGAACTGCGTCTATAAGACCGAGCTGGTGGCGACAGGCTGTCCCTCCGGAGGGGCGCATGGTATCCTGCAGCGTAACTGCACACGGGATGCGAGGCATCACTGTCAGTGTATTGCGGTGGGGGGCCGTTGTGGAATCGGAAGTGGAATCTCAGCTGGTGGAAATCGCGGTTCTTAGAAAGGGCGCTTCATTTTCGGCCCAGACCGACCCTAGGGCTTCTTTGTCCGGAACGGCCTTTGAGCCTGCCACCCTGGTCGATCTCTTGGGCTGGAGAGTCGCCCATCAACCCGAGCGGGAAGCCTACACCTTCCTGGGAGATGGGGAAGCAGAAGAAAGTTCCGTGAACTACCGGGAGCTGGAGCAGCATGCCCGGTCCGTGGCTTCCCGATTGCAAAGCGCGGGAGTTGCGGCCGGAGAGCGCGTCCTTTTGCTCTACCCTTCGGGACTAGAATACATCGCCGCTTTTCTTGGTTGCCTGTACGCGGGGGTAATCGCTGTGCCCGCCTACCCGCCACGGCTCAATCGGCCGACCTCACGGCTCCAGGCTATCGCCGCAGATTCGAAGGCGTCGGTCGCGCTCACAACTACTCACATCTCGTCTAACCTAGAGCGGCGGCTCGCACACGCTCCGGAAATAAAGTCGCTGCTCTGGTTAGCCACCGATGATGGCAAAGACTCGGCGCGAGAATGGCACCCCCCCGAGATAGACGGCAATACGCTGGCTTTCCTGCAGTACACCTCGGGATCCACGGCCGCGCCCAAGGGGGTGATGGTCACCCATAGTAACCTGCTACACAACCTTGCCATGATCTATCATGGTGTTGGGCACACGCCGCTCAGCCAGATGGTGAGCTGGTTACCCCCCTACCACGACATGGGACTGATCGGGGGGGTGCTGCAGCCCCTCTACGGTGGGTTCCCGGCCACGTTGATACCGCCAGTTTCCTTTTTACAACGTCCCCTTAGGTGGCTACGGGCCATCTCTCGTCTAAGGGCCGACACCGGCGGTGGACCGAACTTCGCCTACGATCTCTGTTCAAGCAAAATCACCCCCGAAGAGCGAGCGACGCTCGATCTAAGCAGCTGGACGGTAGCCTTCAACGGCGCCGAGCCTATCCGGCAGGAGACCCTGGAGCGGTTCGCGGCGACCTTTGCATCCTGCGGCTTCCGCCCTGATGCGTTTTATCCTACCTACGGACTCGCGGAAGCGACCTTGATCGTTTCGGGCAACTCGAAAACGGCTCCGCCCGTCGTGCTCGCTGTCGAAGGGACGGAACTCAAGCGCGATCGGGTGGTCGTGGCGTCCGCCAGGGAAAAAGGCACCCGGACTCTGGTAGGCTCCGGGCGAGTTCTGGCGGACCAGCAGATCGTCGTGGTCGACCCCAAATCTCGCGCTCGTTGCCCGAGCGACCGGGTGGGGGAGATCTGGGTGTCGGGCTCCAGCGTTGCCCAGGGGTACTGGGACCGGCCCGAGGATACAGAGCACGCTTTTCGGGCGTACCTGGCGGACACGGGCGAGGGTAATTATCTGCGGACCGGCGACCTGGGCTTTCTCCGCGACGGGGAGCTGTTCGTGACGGGGCGGCTAAAGGACCTCATCCTCATCCAAGGACTCAACCATTATCCGCAAGACATAGAGCAAACGGTGGAGCGTAGCCACGTGGCTCTGCGTCCTGATGGTTGCGCAGCATTTTCGGTGTCGTCTGACGAAGGGGAGCAACTGGTGGTCGTCCAGGAGCTGGAACGCCGCTATGTAAGAAACGCGAAAGTGAGCGAGGTGGTCGCGTCCGTACGGCACGCGGTGACCGAGCACCACGAGTTGCAGGTCCACGCAGTCGTCCTGGTCAGAACCGGGAGCATCCCGAAGACCTCCAGCGGCAAGGTCCAGCGACGGGCGACTAGGGCCGCTTATTTAGACGGTACTCTGGCGGTCGTGGCGACTGATATATTGCCTGCCGGTGCGAGCGAGCAGGATGGCGGGGCGGGGACCGTGGGTTCCGGGGTTTCGCCGACTGGTCTCGACGAAGCACAGACCGATCACGTTCTCTCCATCGTTCGAGACTTCGTTCGGCGAAGGGGACGCTCGGAGCCCGCGCAGCTCACCGACTCCCTTAATGGGGATCTGGGGCTCGACTCGCTGGCCGTCGCTGAGCTGATGATCGAAGTGGAGACGGCTTTCGAGGTGCGGTTGGGCGATTCGGTCATCGCCGATCTGCGGACGGTGGAAGACGTCTGCGGCGTGGTGCGCAAAGCCCCCAAAATTGGCGCACCGGATTCGTCGGCGCCCGACGGACTCGCCGGGCTTCAAGAGCTGATATTCCGCAAGATCCCTCAGCTCGGCACCGTCGTGAGCGAGCAAGACGGCCGGAACGTCAAGATCGACGGGCGCTGGTACGCTGATTTCGCGTCCGCGAACTACCTGGGTCTGGATCTGCACCCTGCGGTTCAGGCCTCGATCCCCGAGGCGATACAGCGTTGGGGAGTGCATCCGAGCTGGACCAGGGCTGTCGCCTCCCCGCAGATATACGAAGATCTCGAGCGGGAGCTTGCCGAGTTTATCGGGGCCCCGGACGTTCTGGTGTTTCCGACAGTCACCCTCCTCCACGGCGGCGTTCTTCCCCTCCTCGCTGGTGGCGATGGCGTGATCCTCCTGGACCGGGCCGCGCACAACTCCATGCATGAGGCGGCTCAGCTCGCTGGGTCCCGAGGTACGGCCGTGGACTGGTTCGACCACAATGACCCGCACCACCTAGAGGAGCGGTTGGAGTACCATCGGGAGCGGCCCCGGAAGATAATAGGAGTAGACGGCGTCTACTCGATGTCCGGCGCCTATCCTCCGCTGCCAGAGTTCGCGCGGCTGGCGCGCAAGCATAGCGCCCGGGTGTACGTGGACGACGCTCACGGTCTCGGCGTCATAGGCGAGAACCCCACGCCGGACAACCCCTACGGGGAGCTGGGCAACGGTGTCGTCCGCCACTTTGGCCTACGCTACGGCGGCAACATCGTCTACGTCGGCGGCATGTCGAAGGCGTTCTCCTCGATGGCCGCCTTCGTCAGCTGTGCGGACGAGGACGAGAAGCGACGGCTGTCCATGGCTTCGACCGCCGTTTTCTCCGGGCCATGCCCCACGGCTAGCCTGGCGAGCGCCCTGGCGGGGCTGAGGATCTCTCAAAACGACGAGGGATCGGTTATACGCCGGCGCTTGCTGGGCCTTACCCGGCAGCTGGTCGCGGGGACACGCGACCTGGGTTTCGCCGTGGACAACAACGGGCTGTTCCCTCTCGTCAACGTAAGGATCGGCGCAGTACCCGACGTCGTCAAGGCTTGCAATGTGCTTTGGGAGCACGGCATCCTGATCACGCCCGCGCTGTTCCCGGCGGTGCCCGTCGACCGCGGCGCGCTGCGCTTCACGCTCACCGCGGCCCACACCGAAGAGCAGGTCCGGCTGGCGATCGAAGCGCTGCGGAAGGTGCGCGAAGAGACCATCCTGGAAAGGAGCACAGATAAAATCGATCGTCATAACCGGCGTTTCCTCGGGGATCGGCCTCGCAACAGCCAAGGAGTTCGTTGACCACGGCTATCGCGTCTTCGGCGGTGTGCGCAAAGAACAAGACGCCAATAGCCTGAAGGTCGAGATGGGCCCTGGCTTCACCCCGCTGCTATTCGACGTCACGGACGGCGACACCGTGCTTAGGGCAGCCAGTGAAGTAGAGGAGGCCGTAGGTGGTGCCGGTCTGGCAGGCCTCGTAAATAACGCTGGCATCGCCCTCGCCGGCCCGCTTACGCACCAGCCTCTAGACGAGATGCGCCGACACTTTGATATCAATGTGTTTGGCTTGATCTCGGTAACTCAGGCCTTTCTTCCGCTGCTGGGTGCCAGGGAGCACCCGGCTCACAAGCCAGGTAGGATCGTCAACGTCAGCTCGGTCAGCGGAAGGGTAGCCGAACCATTTATCGGGGCCTACGCTGCAAGCAAGCACGCCGTAGAAGCCATCTCCGACTCTCTAAGACGGGAGCTGCTACTATACGGCATCGACGTGATCGTCGTCAGGCCAGGGACTGTCAAGACCCCGATCTGGGAGAAGGGGGCAGTACCCGTTGTCAGCGGCAGGTACGACCAAACCGATTATTTCGGTCCTCTGAACAGGTTCCAGGATGTTGCCAAAAAACTGGTCAGCGGTGGCGACTCTCCCGAAAGAATCGGCAAATTCATCCGCAAGGTGTTCGAAGCTAGAAAGCCTAAGACCAAGAACGCTATTGTCTCCGGCAGGTTCGCGGACTGGATCGTCCCCACCACCTTGCCAGACCGCTGGCTGGACCGCCTCGTCGGTAGGAGCCTGGGTCTTACACAGACCACCAAACAACGTCGCAGGCGATGAGGGAAGCCGCCTGGGCGGGTTAATTAGGTGCCGAGGATTAACATCGACAAGGCGTGCGGTTGAGCGCACACGGAAGCCGTCGAGCGTCGAGGCGGGTGTTTGCGGCCTTGCGTCCGCTGCGTCACCGCGACTTCCGCCTGCTGTGGACGGGCCTTGCAGTCTCGCTGGTCGGTAGCGGGCTGTGGCTGGTTGCGCTGGCCTGGCAGGTGATCGAGCTCGGCGGCGGCCCCGCCCAGCTCTCGCTGGTCAGCGCCCTCTACGGCGTCGGCGTGCTCACGTTCGTGCTGGTCGGAGGTGTCATCGCCGACAGGCTGCCGCAGCGGCTGGTCATGCTCGCCTCGGAGCTGGTCCGCGCTGCGGCTCTCCTCATCCTCAGCGCTCTCTCGCTCACGGGCACTCTAGATCTCTGGCACCTCGCCGTGGGCAGCTTGTTGATTGGGGCCGGCGAGGCATTCTTCGTCCCTTCCTACACCGCCCTCTTGCCTCGGCTGCTCCCCGAGGATGAGCTGCTCCCCGCCAATGGCCTGGAGGGGACGCTAAGGCCTCTCGCCGAGCTGGGAGCGGGACCTGCGGTGGGCGGAGTCGCGGTGGCGGCACTCTCGCCAGGGGTCGCTATCCTGACCGGCGGACTGACGTACGTCGTCTCTGTCGGCTGCCTGCTTGCCATGAACGTCCGACCGGCAAAGGGGTCGGGCCCGTCAGCGAGCGCACCCGACTCGGAGGGTGCGGCGTCGGTCTTCGCCGACCTGCACGAGAGCTTTCGCTACGTGCGCGAGACGAGCTGGCTGTGGGCGTCGATCTTGTTCGCGCTGGCCCTCGTGCTGCTCATAATGGGTCCGCTCGAGGTGCTGCTCCCCTTCGCCGTGCGCGACAACCTAGGGGGCGGGGCCAACGATTACGGTTTGGCGCTCGCCGCTTTCGGGGTCGGTGGGGCCGTGGGTGCCCTGGCCATCTCCTCCGGGCGGTTACCGCGCCGCTACCTGAGCGTGATGCTGCTCATGTGGGGCCTCGGGGCTCTGCCGTTCGCCGTCGTGGGGTTAGCGATCTCGCTTTGGGTGGTGTGCGTGGCCCTTTTCGCCGTCGGTGCGGCCTTCTCCGCCGGCTTGGTGATCTGGGGCACTCTGCTTCAGCGGCGGGTGCCCGACGACCTGCGCGGGCGCGTCTCAAGCCTCGACTTCTTCGTCTCCTTAGCCCTGATGCCCGTTTCGATGGCCATCGCCGGCCCGGCCGGAACTGCCTTCGGGCTGGAGTCGGTCTTCTTCGTATCCGGCGTAGCCCCCGTGTTCCTCGCCGCCGCGGCGATCCTGATCCCGCGGCTCGACCGCGACGAGCTCGCCCACCCGCTCGATCATCCGGACGCCGGAGAAGGGGTCGCAACTGATCCGCCTAGTGGGAAGGGGTAGAGGGTGAAGGTTAGATCTCCGGTTCGTCTCTCAGGCGGTGGAGAGGGGGCCGAAAAGGTGTGGCCATATAAAGGAAGCCGAACGCCGTCAAAAGAACCGTCGACATGTACTACAGAACGCCTTGGTCTTCGGTGGTGCCAGGGAGCACCGGGTATTCCCTGGACGTTCTGGCAACCTGGTCCAGCATCGGCCCAATCCACCGAACCGGCGTACCGTCAGCTAGGTCTACGGGGAGTATTTCGAGACCCTGCCGGCCCACAGCACGGTGAAGGTGACCGAACTGCTGACGGGCGCGAGGGTGGATATAGAGGCCCTCGCCATCCGAAGATTTTGTCTATGATGACCGCTGGCGCGAGAGACGAGAACGCCCCTGGGGCGGTTGGCGCCGAAAGGAGTAGGAGAGCGTGTCCGAAGAACTCTGTTTTACGCCTGCTACAGAACTTGCTGCAAGGATCCGGCGCCGTGACCTCTCGCCGGTTGAGGTCGTGGACGCTTTTCTGGAGCGAATCGAGGAGCGCAACGGAAGGCTCAATGCCTACGTCACCGTGCTCGGTGAGGAGGCCCGCGAGGCGGCGAGGGAGGCCGAGCGTACGCTCGGATCCGGCGAAGCGCTCGGGGCGCTCCACGGTGTACCGGTGGCCATTAAGGACCTCTTCGACTACAAGATCGGCGTCAGGCACACCTACGGGTTGAAACCCATGGCGAACTACGTCCCCAACAGGAACGCCACCTACGTCGAGCGCCTGGAGAGGGCGGGCGCGATCGTTCTCGGAAAGACCAATACCCCGGAGTTCGGCCACAAGGCCATTACCGACAACCTCCTCTTCGGTCCGACGAGCACGCCGTTCGCTCCCGGCAAGAACGCAGGTGGCTCCTCGGGTGGGAGCGCCGCCGCAGTGGCCGACGGGCTTGCGCCCATAGCGCAGGGTTCGGACGGCGGAGGCTCGATACGGATCCCCGCCTCTTTCTGTGGCGTCTACGGATTCAAAGCAACGTTCGGGCGGGTCGCCTCCGCTACGCGCCCGGACGCCTTCCTCTCTCACACACCGTTCACCAACAGTGGTCCCCTCAGCCGGACGGTCGAGGATGCAGCCTTGATGCTAAGCGTGATGGCGGGCCCTCATCCGCGTGATCCGTTCAGTGTCCCGGACGACGGCACGGATTACCCGGCCGCGACTCGTCGCTCAGTTAGCGGCCTTAAGATCGCTTACAGTGCGAACCTCGACAT
>Ga0126307_10001038_pt1 | contig 18326 bp, 22 predicted proteins | sample Plot28_FD_89955 | JGI IMG/M metagenome (GOLD analysis project Ga0126307, IMG submission 89955) | Serpentine soil microbial communities from UC McLaughlin Reserve, CA, USA - Plot28 | ecosystem: Environmental > Terrestrial > Soil > Grasslands | place: USA: UC McLaughlin Reserve, Lake County... | reverse complement strand
CCTTCTCTACCCTGGCGTTGAGGCATGGGCTGCTGACGCGCTTGTACTCCTCATGAAGCAAGGCGATGACTACGTACGCCCCTAGCGGAACGAGCTCCCACACCGCGGGAAAGCGCCGAAAAACGAGGGGATGACGAAGAGCGCGATTGTTGCGAGGGTGGCATTCGCACTGGTAGCGCTTGAACTGCCTCATGGCAGGCTCGTCCCGCAGCTAGGGCAAAATGGCGTGTCCTGGGTTGTCGAACCCCTGAGCCTTTGCCTGCTCGACGGCCTTGCGGTTCCAATTGATCGTCTTCATCGCGACTCCTCCGAGGGCATGCGCCGCAGCGTCGGCCCCACGAACGTTCTCGCCTGATGGCCCCAGGGCTGACGCCGGGTGCGAGATCGGCTCACCTGAGCCGCCCTCATTCCTCACCCTTAAGAGGAGACGGGGCCAGACCCCCTTCGCCGCAGAAGGCGCTCAGCAGGGTTCCCCCTCAACCCCCGCGAGTCCGGTCCGACCCCTGACGCTTCATCCCACTAACCCCGACTCCGAAAACTTCGGCTGCGCCTGGGTCGAGACTGCAGCGGCTCCGCACGTATCCCAACAGCTAGGCGTTTCGTTCAATCAGAGGAGGTTGGCAGCGACAAAATCGAACGAGGGAGTCAGAATGGCGACCACGGTTCCGACAGGAAGCGACGTTTCGGCGGACGCCTACCGCTGCACGAACTGCGGCAACGAGATTCAAATGAACTCGAAGAGGCACTTCGCGTCTTGCCCGAAATGCGGCAACGGTGTATGGGACACGGTGCCCGGCGGAGACAGCGTCCACGATCCGTACGCCGACCGCGAATCGGCGTGACGCGCCTTCGATGGCTTGTCTTGGCATGGCTCGGCCGCAAGGTCTGGTCCACTTGGCGACGTCGTCGTGCGGCCGCAGCGCGACGCTGAACCGAGCAGGTGTTGGCTGAAGTCCTCGACGGCCAAAATCGGAAGATCAACCACGCACTCGCTTGGTCGTGCGAGGAAGGAGACCAATGGGACTCTTCACGATCAACTTTGAGCTCGGAGACAAGACCCTCGAAACGCTGACGCGCCTCGCCAATAACACCGTCATCCGCTTCGAGCTGGGGCCCGAGACACGATCGATGATTGAACGTCTTGCGACGCCCCATGAGGACGACAACACCCGCGTCGGCGGCCTCGTGAAGAAGGGAGCCAAGGCTCTTCGGTAAGCGCTAGAAGACCAAGACGAACAGTAGGCCGTCCTGGGAGGATTATCCTAGGCGAGAGCCGCGGCTAGCCTTTCCCGGGCGAAGGCCGGCGGGCGCTTGCCGCAGGTCCGTGCGCCGTGCCCCGGCTCTCAACTCGCAGATCGCCTCAGCGCCCGCTTCTAATGTTAGTTTCGGATTAGTTTCGGGCGCCTGACCTTGTGACGCGAGAATCCCTGCCGATACCGTCGCTAAGGAACAACTTTGTGACACCCGCTTCCATGCTCGACAACTTCATCAGTCTGCTCAACGACAACACGCCGCTGTCCTCTCCGTGGGGACGCATCGTCGTGATCGTCGCCGTCTTCGCGCTCGCGTCGCTCGTCGCGCGCACGACCGCCTGGGCGGCTGGACGCATCCTGGCCTGGCACGACCGCCGGCATACCAATGCGGACCTCGAGGTGACCGGGACGATCTCCGACCTGAAGCGGCGGGAGACACTCGTCAGCGTCATCCGCACCGGGATCACCTATGTGACCTTCGCGGTTGCGGCCGTGATCATCATCGGCCAGCTCACGGGCGGCGTCGACCGGCTGACCGCCATCGCCGGCGCATCCTTCTTGCTGATTCTCGGCGGCTTCGCCACGCAGCGGCTCCTCGTGGACATCATCGCGGGCCTGACGATGTTCGCCGAGCGCTGGTTTTCGGTCGGCGACACAGTCACCCTGCTCGTCGGCGCCGAGCTCCAGGGCGTCGTCGAAGACGTAACGCTGCGCCGGACGCGGCTACGCGCCCTTTCCGGCGAGGTCATCCAGGTGCACAACTCACAGATCCAGGCTGTTTCAGTCTTGCCGCGTGGCGTGAAGGAGCTCGCCATCGAGGTCTTCGTTGCCAAGCGCGAGCCGGGCGAGCGCCTGGTCGAAGACGTCGTCCGCATCCTCCCCGAGGGCCCGACCACGTTCATCCGGCGCCCCTGGATCGAGCACGTGGAGGACCTCGCGCACAACCTCACGCGAATCCGCCTGCACGCGACAGTCGCACCCGGCCGCGAGTGGCTCGCCGAGGAGTTCTTCACCGATCTCCTCAAGCAGCGCGCGGGCGACTCCCTGATCGTGCATGGGCCGGTTGCCTTCGCCGTCGACGAGCGCGCGACGCGGAGCTACGCGCGAGCGAGCGCGACGACGCGAACGGCGTTCGGCCGCTCGCAGCGAAACGCTGCCTAGCTAGCTCTTGGGCTGTTCGCGCTCGGGGAGAAGGTCCCGCCTCCCCGGCGGGCCGGACTCCAACGGGCCGGCGAGCCCCCGCTTGCGGAAGAAGCGAACGACCCCCCACGCGGCAAGCGCACTGAGCCCGCCGATGATCGAGGCGACGACGATCTGGTTGGCGTAGGGCACCGCGAGCAGCTTGATCCCGCTGAGGGTCAGCGCCGCCGCAAGCGCAAAGCGGAGCATCCGGTCCGGGATGCCCACGCTGATCTGGCTGCCGATGAGGACACCCGGGATCGAGCCGACCAGGAGCCAGCCGATCGCGCCCACGTCGACGTTGCCCGCGACGAGGTGGCCGAGGCCGGCGACCCAGAGGAGTGCGGCGGCGTGGAAGATGTCCGTCCCGACGATGATCTTGGCGCTGAGCGGAAACGCGATCAGCATCGCGAGGCCGAAGAGCGTCCCGCTTCCCACCGACGTAAGGCCCACGATGAACCCGCCCACCGCTCCGATACAAATGGCGACAATCCGGTCGCGGTTCACGAGGTGCCCGAGCTCTTTCTGCGGCCCGACCGGGTGCATGATTGCCTTGGCCAAGAAGGCCAGGCCGCCGACGATCAGCATGATCGCCAGGATCTTGCCCTGCACCGAGTCGACGCCGTCCCCGTAACGGTGGGTCAGGTATCCGACCGTCCACACGCCGACGAGCGACATAGGCGCGCTGCCGACGAGCATCCACAGCCCGAGCCGCAGGCGCACCGTCCCGAGCCGCCGGTGCCGCGCCGCGCCAAAGGACTTGAAGATTGCGCCGTGCAGGATGTCCGTCCCCACCGCGATCGCCGGGTCGAACTTGAAGAAGAGGATGAGCATCGGCGTCATCAGCGAGCCACCGCCATCCCGGTGATGCCGACGAGGATTCCGATCAGGAGGCCCGCGATCGCGAGCCTGGGGTCATGGGTGTCGGGCATGTCGCTTAGTAGACGACGAGCACGTCGCAGCCAGCTTGGCGCAAGACGTTCTGGTTGACGCTGCCCTCGACGAGCCGCTCGAAGAAGCGCTTGTGGCGGCTCCCGACGACGATCAGGTCGACGTTGCGCTCCTGCGCGAGACCGACGATGGCGTCGGCCGGCGTGCCCTTCGTGGGAACGAGATCAGCGCTGAGGCCGCGTCCTTCGAGGTAGGACCGCGCTTGCTCGAGCCGCTCCTTGGCCAGGCGCTCCGCGTCTGGCGTCCCATCCTTCGGTGGCACAACGTTCGTGACGATCAGCGACGCGCCGAGCTGCTCGGCGTAGTCGGCGGCGCGACCCAGTGTCTGGCTCTCGGGGTCGTCGTAGGCGACGAGGATCGTGTTCACTGGCACGGTCTGGAAGGGTACCCGGCTCGCCCCGACGCGACGCCCGCAAGGCACGGAGTCGTTGCGCGCACACCCACCGCTCACTAGCGTTGGCGCATGTTCTTTCGCCTGTCGAGCTGGGAGGTCGCGCTCATCCTGCTGGCGATCGTCCTTGGCACAACCGCGATCGGCCTCGTTCTCGGCCGCTACCTGCGGCACCGGTCCGAGCATCTCCGGGAGCCGTTCGGTGTTCTGCAGGCTGCGCTCCTCGGCCTCGTCGGGCTCGTCCTCGCCTTCGGCCTCGCCCTGGCGGTGGGACGGTACGAGGCCCGCCGCACCGCAGTCGTCGACGAGGCGAACGCGATCGGCACTACATACCTGCGCGCGCAGACTGTCCCCGAGCCGATCCGCACCCAGTCGCTCGAACGCCTCGTACGCTACACGAACACGACCATCGTCATTTCGAACGCCGTTCCGGGCAGCGCAGAGGAGCGGGAGGCCGAGACCACGGGCGACCGGCTGCAGCGAGAGCTCTGGGGCCTTGCCGGACAGGAGCTCGACGAGGCGCCGGTCGCGAGCGCGCCGCGCCTTTATGTCGAGTCGCTCAACGAGATGTTCGACGCCGAGACGACCCGCATTGGCGCCCTTGACAACCGAGTGCCCGGCGCCGTACTCGCCGTCGAGGTGGGCGGCGCGGCCGTCGCGCTCGCCCTGCTCGCTTTCTACCTCGCGATCCTCGGCCGAGGCGTGGCGACGGTCATGCTCGCGGCAGGGCTGATCACCGTGCTCTTGCTCGCCACGTTCGATCTCGACCGCCCGACGCGCGGTCTCATCGAGGTTTCGGACACGCCGCTCGTCAATCTGCGCGCCTCGATGGAGCTGCCGGCGGCGGCGAGCGCGCCCGAGCCGTAGCTCCCTCGCGGGTAACCTCCCCTCAATGCTGAGTCGCCTCACTGCGCGGCTTGCGCCCGTGGGCGCGGACCCACGCGACGACGAGGACCTGCGGGCCCGAAAGGCACTCCTTGTCCTGATCTCCGTGTTGATCCTGCCGATCGCTGCGATCTGGGGCGGGTTGTATCTCGCGTTCAGGTCGCCCGTCGGGATCGTGCCGCTCGTCTACCTCGCCGTTTTGCTCGGCGCCATCGTGATGTTCTCGCGGACCGCCGACTTCGCGCGCCTGTTGCGCATCAGCCAGGTGGACATCCTGCTCGCGCCTACGCTCTCCATGATCCCGCTCGGCGGCTTCCTCGCCGCGGGCGGGGTCGGCCTGTGGGGGATCCTGGCACCCCTCGGGGCGCTGGTCTTCAGGAACGTCGGCTCGGCCGCCCGCTGGTACGTCGCCTGGGTCGTCGTCTTCCTGGGATCGGGTCTCGCCGGTGAGCTCATCGGCCCGGTCTGGGATCCGCCCCCGGACTGGTTCACTAGCACGATGCTGGCGATGAACATCGCGGTCGGCGGGACCATGGTGTTCACGCTGCTGGCGCTCTTCGCCCAGCAGCGGAGCGACGCACTGGCAGCGCTGCGGGTGGAGCAGCAGAAGGCCGAGAATTTGCTGCTCAACATCCTGCCCCGCTCGATCGCGGACAGGCTGAAAGCCGATTCCCAACCGATCGCAGACCAGTTCAGGTCGGCGTCGATCCTCTTCGCGGACGTGGTCGACTTCACGCCGTGGTCGGAGCGGCTCACACCCGACGAGGTGGTCGGCTGCCTCGATCACCTCTTCAGTCACTTCGACGACCTCGCTGAGCAGTACGGGCTCGAGAAGATCAAGACAATCGGAGATTGCTACATGGTCGCCGCGGGCGTTCCCGAACCGCGGTCGGACCACGCTCGCGCGCTCGCGCTCATGGCGCTCGACATGCTTGACGCGATGCGCGCGGACGGGGAGGCCGGACACCTCGGCCTCGAACTCCGGATCGGCATCAACTCCGGCCCGGTGGTGGCCGGCGTCATCGGCCGCAAGCGCTTTCTCTACGACCTCTGGGGCGACGCCGTGAACATGGCCAGCCGCATGGAGTCCTACGGCACAACCGGGCGGATCCAGATCACGCGCGCGACGTACGAGTTGCTCGCGGAGGAGTTCCAGTGCGAGCCGCGCGGAACGATCGCGGTCAAAGGGAAAGGCGAGGTCGAGACGTGGTACCTCGTCCGTCCCCGCGGCGAACGCCCTGCGACCTCAGGCGACGAGACCCGAGAGCGGACCCTCGCCGACCTCGGCTAGAGGCCGACTAGAGTCACAAAGGGCGTTAGGCCCCGTACAGCCGGGTACAGGATGTGCGGTGGCGGACACTGGCGTTGTAAACCCATCTCTTTGGGTCGCGACTACGCCCGACACGGACTACCCACGGCTCGAACAGGACCTCGCCGTCGATGTCGCGGTCCTGGGTGGCGGCATTACAGGTATCACGACCGCCTACCTACTGAAGCAGGCGGGTAAAACTGTTGCGCTCGTCGAGGCGAATCGGATCGTCCGGGGTGTGACGGGATACACCACCGCGAAGCTGACCGTCGGGCATGGGCTCGTCTATAGCCAGCTCCTGAAGACGTTCGGGGAGGACGCAGCCCGGACGTACGCGGCTTCCAATGCGGCGGCGATCGAGCACGTGGCCCAGCTCGTCGAAGAGCTGCGTATCGATTGCGACTTCGAGCGCACGAGCAATTTCGTTTACACGGACGCGGACGATCAAGTCGAAGTGATCCGCGACGAGGTCACGGCGGCCCGGCGCGCGGGCGTCGACGCTGATTTCACGACTGACACGGATCTGCCATTCCCGATCGTTGCTGCCGTCCGCGTCGACGGGCAGGCTCAATTCCATCCGCGTAAGTATCTGCTCCCGCTCGCCGCGACCCTTTCGGGTGACGGGAGCCACGTTTTCGAACGGACGCGAGCGCGCGAGGTGCAGGAGAAGAGCGATCGCTGCGTCGTCCTGACCGAGACCAACCGAATCACCGCCGAGCACGTCGTTGTCGCGACGCATCTCCCCTTCCTCGACCGTGGCCTCTTCTTCGCCAAGGCGCATCCCGCGATGTCGTATGCCGTAGCCGCGGACATGGCCGAGGGAGCCGCACCGCGCGGCATGTATCTGTCGACCGGTCATCCCACTCGCTCCATACGCTCGACGCCCTCGGCGGTCGGGCGGCGCACGCTCATCGTCGGAGGCGAAGGCCACAAGCCTGGTCTCGAACACGACACTCGCCGCCGATACGAGGCGCTGGAGCAGTTTGTACGCAAGCGGTTCGACGTCGATCATGTGGAGCACTGCTGGTCGACGCACGACTACATCCCCGTCGACGGCCTGCCCTACATCGGGCCCCTGACGCGACGCTCTCATCGGGTTTACGTTGCGACGGGCTTCGCGAAGTGGGGCCTGACGAAGGGCGCCCTCTCGGCGATGCTTATCACGGACACACTCCTCGGGCGGTCGAATCAGTGGGCGCCGCTGTATGACGCGAGACGACTGAAGCCGCTGGCGTCCGCGAGGTCCTTCGCCAAGGAAAACGGGGAGGTGGCCGTGCACTTTGTCGGCGCGCGCCTGAAACGTCGCGAAGCTTCTGACGAGGTCGAGCTGCAGCCGAACGAGGGGCGCGTCGTCCGCGTCGGTCGTAGGCACCTCGCCACGTACCGAGATGGGGGTGGCACCCTCCACGCCCTGTCGGCTCGATGTACGCACCTTGGCTGTCTCGTCGAGTGGAACACGGCAGAGCGGACATGGGACTGCCCCTGCCACGGATCCCGCTTCGTGGCAACCGGTGCGGTCATCGAAGGCCCGGCTGTAACTCCGCTGAGACCTAGCGACGCCGCGGAAGACGCCTGACCGATCTCATCCCGACGTGCCCGTTTGGTCGTGCGGCGCACCAACGGGCTTCGACTCGGGCGAGCCACGTTCCCTCAAATAAACCGTGAACACTGCCATCGTTCCGACGGCCAAGAACTCGGACTGCCAGTTCTGCAGGGTCTTCTCCCAGAAGTCACTCGAGACGATGTAGGACGACCAGGAGACCGCGGCCTCGCCGTGATCTTTCTGCTCGGCGTTGAAAACGTTCTTGTCGGTGAGCGACTGAGCAAACCAGGTGGCGAAGAAGATGGCCGTCATGACGATCAGGAGCGAATGGGAGTAGACGGCTGTTCTCCATCCCCGCACGCGCGCCCACCGGGGGGCGTTCTCCGGCGCGTACCCGCCCACCTGTTGGGCTTGGTCTGACTCGAGCCCGACGTCTTCCGGCGCTTTCGATTCATTCGAGCCTCGCTGGATGAGCCAGACCGTGGCCGCGATGAAGAACGAGAACTGAAGGAACTCCGATTGCCAGTTCTCCATCACCGCGGCCCAGAAGGCGGACGAGCTGACGTAGAACGCCCAGCTCAGGGTCGAATCGTGATGCGCGAGCTGCTCCGCGTTGTAGTCCTTCCAACCGGCGAATGACTGACCGACGACGCTCGCGACAAGCAGCAGCAGGAAGAATAACGAGAGCGAGTTTTCCCGAAGCCAGCGCAAGCTAACGTCCCAGAAGCCCGACCGTGATTGCGATGGCGATGGCCGCAACGATCAAGAGCGAGTAGAGAACGAACATGGTTTTCATGCCGCACTCGTACCCGGATGACGCGAAGAAATGCAGCGGGCCTAGAAACGAAAGCCGGCCGGGCGCTTGGTAAGGCTTGGCTCAGTCCTCGGAGATCTGCTCTACGACCTGGCCCGTCGTGCTGTCATCGCCTTGCCTCGCAATATCGGCCTGCGCAACAACCCCGACGAGCGTTTCCCCATCGACGACGGGTAGCCGTCGAACCTGCTGCTCGGCCAGAAGTTGCAGGGCACGATCAAGGTTCTCGTCTGGAGAAACCGTGGCGAGATCCGTTGATGCCACCTCGCCGACTGTCGTCGACTGAGGATCACGGCCTTCAGCGACAACGCGGATGACGATGTCCCGGTCGGTGAGGATCCCGACCAGGCGAGCCCCATCCATGACCGGGATGGGACCGACGTCTTCCTGCGCCATCGCCTTGGCAGCGTCGGCTACGGAGGCCTCCACGCTGCAGGTCGTGGGGTTGGATGTCATCACATCGCGCACTTGTCTCATCGGAACGCTCCTTTCGGATGTCGTGGCGGTTCACGCAGAAGGTTCCCGACGTGAGCGTCGCGAAACGAGAGCTAACGCGCGTTCCGGCCGGGCGTTTCGGCCAGCTACATCGTCGAGTGGACGGTTTCGACGTTGGTCGTCGTGTCGATGAGCTCATCCACGAAGGCCTCGTCAGCATCGTCCCCGCCGTCGATCGTGTCTGCTCCCGAATCGACCGCGTGGCACGTGTCGCCTCCGGCACCACCGTTCAGTACGTTCGTGACGTTGAAGTTCTCCGCGGTCAGGGTGTCGTTCCCGCTTCCGCCGACCACCTCCTCGACGTCGTTCGTCGGCCCGACGTTGTCGTGCTCTCCTGGGGCGCCGTCGTCCGCGAAGCCGTTGAGGTTGATCTCGAGAGCGTCGAAGCGGCTGCCGAAATCGGCGACGTCGTGACCGGGGCCGCCGTGCAACACGTCCGCGACCGTCGAGGGCGTAGCTCACGAATACGTCGTCGCCGTCCCCGCCGAAGACCTTGTCCGCTCCCCCCTCCGGGAGAAGCACGTCGCGGGCGGCTCCGCCTCTCAGGACGTCCCTTCCTACTCCGCCCCGGACGACCTGCCCCGTCACCGCCACCCCCGTCACTCGGCTTCCAAGCGCCGCTCAAAATTGTGTGTCGCATGCGAACCAGCGTCAAGGAGATTGTGGGCGGCGTTACAAGTAAAGCTGCGCCGACGGGCGGAAGGCTGCTTTCCATGAGCTTTCCATCGCGACGAGCGGTGCCGGGCGTGCCGATCTTCAACGGCGTCCGCTGGGATTGTTCTCTGGACATGTTGTTGGTGCTGAGGATTACAGGTGGCTGCTCCGGGGAGGAGGCAATCGTGTTCCCGATGCGCCGGCTCGACATCTACCTGAACGACCACTTCGCGGGAGCAACGTTCGGCATGGAACTCTCCCGCCGCGCCGCTGCAGAGAATCGAGGCACCGCGCTCGGCGACTTCCTGCACGTGTTGCACATGGAAATCGTCGAAGAGCGGCGGACGCTTCGAGAGGTGATGAGTGCCCTCGGCGTCGAAGCCTCGCCGATCAAGCCTGCCGGCGCCTGGTTGCTGGAGAAGGCGGGCCGCTTGAAGCTGAACGGTCAACTGCGAGGGCACTCGCCCCTCAGCCCCCTCATCGAGTTGGAGGGTCTCGAGGCAGGAGTGGCGGGCAAGCGTTCCCTCTGGCAGGTCCTAGGGAGGGCATTTCCGGGCGATGCACCCCTGGAACGGTTTGACCTTGATGCGCTCGTAGCTCGGGCTGAGGAGCAGCTCCGGGGTCTCCAAGAGCATCGGCTCGCACTTGCGCCAGAGGCGCTCCGGGAGGAACGCGCTACCGATCGCGGACGAGGCGAAAGCGACAAAACTCGCGGCCGAAGATGAGCCCACGACCGATCCAATCTTCTCCTTCCCGTGCCACGAGTTCGTCCTGGACCGGCCATACGGCATAGTCGAGCGTTCGCCCGTGCACGCGGAACGGGGCGAGCGGGATGGGACCAAGTGCAGTCCAGCCGCCGTCGCGCCCGAAGCTCTTGCGCAGGCCGAACGGCGGCAGTAGCCCACCTGTTCGCTCGACGCGCCAGCGGCCGGTGAGCTCGCTGGTCACGCGGCTTGAGGGGCGAGCAGGACCTTGATCGCCCCGTCTTCCTTCTTCTGAAAGATCTCATAGGCGTGTGGTGCCTCCCCGAGCGGCAGGACATGCGTCGCCAAGTCCTCGGTGCCGAGCGGGTCGTCGTCCCCGCTCACGAGCGGAAGGAGATCCGGGATCCAGCGCTTGACGTGTGCCTGGCCCATGCGGATCTGCAGGCCCTTGTCGAACAGCTCCATCATCGGCAGCGGATCGAGCTGGCCTCCGTATACGCCGATGATCGAAAGCGTGCCACCTCGGCGGACCCCTTGGATCGCGGTGCTGAGGGCGGATAACCGGTCGATCCCGGCGCGCTCCGCGAGAGCGGCTCCGACGCGATTTGGGAGGAGCGCCGTCGCTCTCTGCATGAGTTCCGCAACGGGGGCCCCGTGCGCTTCCATTCCGACGGCGTCGATGACCGCATCGGGCCCGCGCCCGTCCGTCAGCTCCCGCAGGTGTTCAACGATGTCGTCGACCTCGTCAAAGGCAAGCGTCTCGACGCCATATCGTCGAGCGAGATCGAGTCGCTCGGGCACGAGGTCGACCCCGATTACGCGGACGGCGCCGCGGTGGAATGCGATCCGGCAGCACATCTGACCGATCGGGCCAAGCCCGAGCACGGCCACCGAGCCGTTTTTCGGAATCTCGGCGAATACCACGGCCTGCCAGGCCGTCGGCAGCACGTCCGAGAGATAGACGAACCGCTCGTCCGGAGGGCCGTGCGGCACCTTGATCGGCCCAAAGTGCGCCTGCGGGACGCGGAGGTACTCAGCTTGACCGCCGGGGACTCCTCCGTAGAGCTTCGTGTAGCCGAAGAGGGCGGCGCCCTTGTCGTGCTCGCGCACTTGGGTGGTCTCGCATTGTGCGTAGAGCTCCCGTTCGCACATCCAGCAATGACCGCAGACGATGTTGAAGGGAATGACTACGCGGTCGCCCGGTTGAATGTCCTTCACGTCGGCGCCGACCTCCTCCACAATCCCCATCGGCTCATGCCCCAGCACATCACCTTCTTCCATGAACATCCCGAGCACCCCGTAAAGATGGAGATCGGAGCCGCAGATGCCCGAGGACGTGACGCGGATGATCGCGTCCGTCGATTCCTCGACGTTCGGGTCGGACACGTCATCAACGCGCACGTCCTGGTTCCCATGCCAGACGACTGCCTTCATGTTCTCCCCTCTGAATTAGAGTTCACGACTGCCGACACCCGAAGCAAGTTCGCGCGCGCGGGCGGGCCCGCCTGAATCAGGTGAGAGGGGCGGAGTGTCGACGCCTTCACCGCGTTGCATTCCTTCGATCAGCTCGATGAGCGCGTCGTCCGCCGCCCGAAGTGGGCGCCACCCGAGTTCAGAGATGGCGCGGCTAGTGTCCATCAGCGGAACTTGGAGCGCGAGGTCGATCCATCCTGCCGGTGTCGGCTGCAGGCGCGCACGCCAGGTGAGGCCTGCAGCCCCGCGAAGGACCCCGGGCGGAACTCGTACCAGGGGCTTCTCGAAGATCCGCGCGAGCTGCGCCGGATCGAGCACCGGATCAGCCGCGAGGTTGAAAGGTCCGCGCACATCGCTAACGAGAGCGAGCCGATAAGCCTCCCCGACATCGCGCGAGTGCACCGCCTGGAAACGAAGATTGGGAACGTCGGGTATGAAAGGGATGAGTCGGGGCCGTAGCAGCGGATTGGGCAGAAAGGGTCCGAGGAAGAGCCGGCGGATCTCGCTCGCCGCTTCCCGCTTGAAGATGAGCCCAGGCCGCATGCGCACAACGCGCACGTCCGGGTTGTCCCGCTCGAACGCGTCGAGAATCTGTTCCACCTCGGCTTTGTGGCGTCCGTAGAAGCTCGTGCGGACACCCTCGCGCGCCCAACGCTCATCGACGCGCCGATTCTTGGGCCCTGGTGAGTACACGCCGACGGACGAGGCATAGACGAGCGCAGGTACCCGCGCTCCGGCGACAGCTTGGAAGACCCGGGCGCTGCCGTCGACATTCGTCCGCCTGAGCGACTCGAGGTCCCGTGACGGCTGAATTCGCCAGGCGAGGTGCACAACGGCGTCCGCGCCGCGAAAATGCGGCTCGAGCGCGTCGCGCTCTATGTTGGCTTCGACCCAGGTCGTCTTCTGGAAGCGCGCCGCGGGACGACGGCGACAGAGGCCCAAGACTGACTGGACGGCTTCTTCTCCCGCGAGTGCCTCGAGCAAGCTCGTGCCCGCGTTACCACTCGCTCCGACCACGACGACACGCATCGGTTCTGGCTACCCCTGCTCGCCACGTCTACACATCGCGGTCGTTCGCTTGACGAGGCGGAGTCGTTTGGAGGGTGGCAAACGTAGCGGCGTAGCCAGGCTTGACGATGCAGCGGTTACAAGGTCTGGCGCACGCCCGCCTCGTTCGGTGCGTGCTTCATCTGCTCCTCCAGCGACCCGACGACGGCCAGGCTCCCCCGCATTCTGCGCCCGAGCGGCAGCACCGTACGGCCCCGCGCCTCCTCGAGCTCGGCGGCGAACGCACGTAAAGGGCAATTGCGATAAGCACGACCCCGACGATGCCGGCCGCGTCCTCCCAGGCGGCGCTTTCGGTCAGCTGGTGAATCGCCCCCGAGAGCGAATCGGATTGACGCGGTGATAAAGACGAGCGCCACAGCGATCTTGGACAGCGAGGCGGTCAGACCGGTGAGGGCCAACTCGCAACTACCCGCGCCAGCCTCGGCATGAAACGCTGAAGTCCGTGCGCTGCTACGCCCGATCGCGAAGCTCAGCCACTCCCTCCTGGCTAGCGCAATGAACGCAGCAGAAGATGCGGTCGCCTCCCTCCACGCCGTGCCCGATCACTCTGCAGCCGCAGTGGGCGCACGTCGGGGCCAGCGCGTGGATGGCGCACTCGAAGCTATCGAAGACATGTGTCGCGCCCTGGACTCGTACCTCGAACGCTTTGTCGTAGTCGTTTCCGCAAACTTCACAGACCGGCATTGCGTACCTTCTCCTTTCGTAGGGGTAACGGCCCCGGGTCTTTGGGCCTGCCTCAAAGACACCTCTTGTAAACCGTTATGGCTCCTAGGGCTCTACTCATGCGAAAACCCACAGGGAAAGGAATTTCTCTGACTGCGCGGGCTTATGGCCCTAGCGTTTCCTTCGAAGCACCCCTAACCCGGCCACGCTCGCCGCGCAAGCTCCTACGCGCCGTCGTCGCTCGGCTGCTCGGGGGGAAGTTGTAAGGCGGGTCGGGAAACGACTCGATCAGAGGGGCGGGCGCAGCTGTCCCGCCCCTCCGCGACGTTCGTTCAGTTCAGGAAGCTCTCGATCCAGTCAAGAACCTCAGGGATGTCGATGCGCTGGGAGTACCCGACGCCCGTGCAATTCCAGTTTGTGACATAGGAATTGACGCCAAAGACGATGTCGGTTCCCCCGAGAAGGTCGGGACCGCCTGAGTCGCCGAAACAGGTGCCGCCCTTGCCCCCTCCGGCGTTGAGAGACAGCTTCAGGAACTCGTCGCTATGCGTGAAGTTCCCCGCAACGAGCGTGCCGGGGGCGTACATCCTCTCCTTCGGCCCCGTCCATCGATAGAACGGTGGCGGCTTGGGGAGCTGGCTCCCTGGGACGTTGGCCTGGAACTGGACGCCGTAGCCGACAAAGTCGACCGGCGTCTTGTTCGCAAGCGTGTCGACAAGCCCGGGCTCCGGCAACTGGGCGTACTGGCTCACGAGGCTTGTGGGAACGGGTTCGTCGAGTGTGACGATGCCAACGTCTCGGTAAGCGAAGTTGGGGAGCCCCTGACCGCACTCGGGGCAGTAGTCAGGATTCTGGTGGGGCGTCCCGCCGACGTCACCGACACAGGGATAGCCGTCGAACTTGGCGGAGTCGTCACAGGAAACGATCCCGTCTGGATCAGTCTCCAGCGCTGCGAGATAGTCCGGATCCGTCTCGATTGGGCCAGCGTCGAACCAGATCTCGATGTGTGCGGCCGGATCTTCGACGCAGTGCCCAGCGGTGAGAAAGACGGTCGGGGAGAGCAGCGAACCGCTACAGCGCCAAAGGGGAACCCCATCCTCGTCCAGGGCGACCATGAGCCCGACGTATGGGTGAGCGTTTCCATCTGGCTGGCCGTTGGTAATTGCCGACGCGGTTGTCGCTGTGGTGAACAGGGTGGCCATTGCGACCAAGACCGCGATGAATACACGGAACCTCATAGAGGGGCCTCCGATCGTTGCTTACCTCTGAGTCGCTACCCAGCGCCGTCGGCGTCTGAACCCCTCGGCGGGCGCTCGAGAACACTGTCGGTTTTGCCTGGGCTCACAGGCGTCTCGGCGAGCCGTGTGGTCCGCCGGACGGTTGCGCAAAAGTCCTCCCGGTAACAATCCAGTGGTGGCCACTTACACCGTCAACAAGCGCGCAGTCGAGAAAGCGAAACAACTAATCGCCGGCCGGCAGTACGTTCTTGACAGCGACTGGGGCGACGTGCAGCCGAACGCAGCAGCCGAAAACGCCTACCTCGAATCCCACTCGTGGGACGAGTACGGGGAGTGGCATCTAGGACTCACAGAAGGTTCAGCAGACGACACAAAGGCCCGCCACGCATTCGTCTATGGCGACTTCCGCCGTCTGCATCGGACGGGGATCATCGCCTGCCATTACCGCGCAGCGGAATGGCGTCACAAAGAGATCGAGCTCGCAGCCCACGAGCTCTTGCAGTTGCTGGACGACACGAGCGCTTGACTTCGCTGACTCGAAGGAAGTCCTCGAACTCGTTCTCCAGCCGCGAATAGGCCGAGGGCGGTCGTCCAGGCGTAGGATCGCGTTTGTGCCTGACGGTCCGGGGTATGCGACGCCTGCTTTGGACTCACGGGACAACGACCTTGCCGAAAACCAGCGTGCCTTCCGCATCGGGAACGAACGCCTGCGAGGGGCCGTGGGGGGCGAGAGCTGGCGGTGAGCCGATTCCTTTTCTCTGCGAGTGCACCGACGAGACGTGCATGGGGCGCGTCGACTTGACACTGGATGAGTACCGGAGCATCCGTCGACACGAGAACCGATTCGTGATCCTCCGCGATCACCCCACCCTCCCGGGTGAAAGAATTGTGCAAGAGAACGGCTTCCATCAGGTGGTCGAGAAATAGAGGGGTGAGCCTATTGACTGAGAGCGATAGAGAAAGGGCCAGTAAGGACCGTTTCGCCCGAAATGAAGCGATCTTTCGCGAGGTCAACGAGCGCGTCGCCGACGTCATGGACTCAGAAGCGCGCATGACAAACTTCCTCTGCGAATGCGGCAATCTAGACTGCGTTGAGGAGATTTCCCTCACAGACGAGGAGTACATGAAGCTCCGAAGTAACCCAGCCACATTCGCGGTTGTCCCCGGGCACGTCCTTGAGGACGTGGAGACCGTCATCGAGGAGACGAATCGTTTCCACGTTGTGAAGAAGCATCCGCGCGAGGCCGCAATAGCGGAGGCGACCGACCCGAACGGCTGAATCCGCCCTGACGCAAGTCTTCGCGAAAGTGACCGATCGGAGCGTCAGGTGGCCCTAGACGGCCCTCCCGTCGAGTTCTTCTCGTCAGAGCTGATGCCTCGCCTTCGTCTCTCGGACGCGTTTGGCTCGAGCGGGCTAGCTGGCAAGTGTCCTACGTAGCACCGGTCTTTCTGGCGATCTCGGAGCCGGCGGCAACCGATTGGCCCTTCCGGACGACAGCTTTGCCCCCGATTAGCGTCACGTCACCGCAAGCGTCGCCTACGACTGCATCCTCTCCAATCTGCACCGCCTCGGCGACGATCACGCGCTCCAGGGTGGCGCGCAGCTCAACGCGCGCGTCGTGGAAGAGAACCGAATCGCGAACGACGGCTCCATCCGCGATCGTGACACCGGGCCCAAGGACGGAGCGTTCGACATGGCCGCCCACGATCGCACCGGGTGCGACCCAACTTGAGTCGATCCGAGCGGAGCCTTCGATTCGCGCAGGAGGCCGCTGTAGGCCGGCAGTCAGAATCGGCCAGCCAGGATCATCGAGGATGAATGGTGGCTTCGTTGCAACCAAGTCCATGTGCGCCTGCCAGTAGCTCTCTGGCGTTCCAACGTCGCGCCAGTATCGGTCGAGCTCCCACGCCCGTGCGCGGCCTTCCGATACGAACCGTGGGATCAACTCATCACCGAAGTCCTGCAATCCCTCCTCGCCGCTGGCCGCGTCGAGCTCGGCGAGGGTGTCCAGCAGGACGCCGGTGTCGTAGAGAAAGACTTCCGTCGTGACGGTTCCGGTCTTCGGATGATCCGGCTTGTACTCGAAGCCGCTGACGATCTGATCCTCCCCAACCTCAAGCACGCCGTAGCGTGAGGCTTCTTCGACCGGCACTTCCGTCGTCGCCATCGTCACGACCTCATCGCTTGCGAGATGCTCTTCGATGAGCTGCCCGTAGTCGGCTTTGTAGACGTGGTCGGCGGAGAGCACAAGAAGCAGCTCGGGATCGAACTCGCAGATTAGTTCGCGGTTTCGCTGAAGCGCATCGGCGTTGCCGCCGTACCAGCCACTCTCACTGTCTCCGAGATAAGGGTGAACGATCCTGAAGCCCCCGCGTGTGCGATCGAGATCCCAAGGGCGGCCGCCTGCCAGTTGGCTTGTCAGCTCGTGAGGTTCGTACTGCTGGAGCACCCAGACGTCGTTCAATCCGCTGTGCACGCAGTTCGAGAGCGGAAAATCGATCAGACGATACGTGCCGCCGAAGGGTAGAGCAGGCTTGGCGCGCTCCTCCGTCAAAGGCCCCAGCCGCCCCCCTTCACCCCCGGCAAGGATCAGCGCTAGGATGCGCCCACGCCGGCGGCTGACGGTCGACGGACTCAAGCCAAGCACGCTACCTGCCTCGCGTCAGTCCCATTACCGTCCTCAAATCGTCGCATCGAAGGAAGTGACGCAGCTCGAGCTTGATCGCGGTCGCGAGCGCCAAAAGCTGGTTGAAGGAAAGCGCTCGACGAGCTCCTCATCGAACCATTCGAGGTCTCTGTATGCCTAGTACAAGATGTTCAAAAGGCGTCGCGAGCTTGCCGCTCTCGCGGGCCGCTCGCGTTGCAGGCTTCGGCCGGCGCTGAGCCTGCCCCGGCCGGATCAGATCAGCGGGTTCGATGCGACACCCACGGTCCGCAGAACCTTGCCTGCTCGAGCGGCAACACGGGCGCGCCAGTGCTGGCTCCGACGCTTCCGGTTGATCTAGGCCTGCCACCCGAGAAACCCGAGCGAGCATCCCACGGCTTTTTGCGGGCTGCCGTCTGGCGGTCACCGCGCCGACACCTTCCGAATCGAGGGCTAGAACGATTTGCTTGACGGTATTAGCTGCGACGGCCGCGTATCGGCACGTCGTGGTCAGTCCCGCTCTTTGCAATGCCGCGACTCACGATGTAGGCAGCACCCACGACGGTGACGAGCGTCCAAGCGCGAATGTCATCGAGGCTGTCAGAGACGGCCGCTGCAATGAGGATCGCAGCGATGAGGACGACCATGGCCCAAAACTCGGTCGTCAGCAGTGACCACTTGGTCTCATCGTGCCGGCCGGCGATGCTTTCGCCGGTTCGCTCCATGCGAGCGCCTGTTTCCTGTGCGGTTGCCATAAGGACCCCTCCTCGGTGTTCGTTTTCGGCTTGCCGATTCCCATAAGGCGAGGCTCGAAACACGGCCGGGGGTCCAGCGTCCTTCCCCCTGTAGCCGCGACGACGGCTCGACGAGCACATCGCCGTGCCTGACGGCCCTGATGCCCTCCAAATCTTTATCCCAAAAGTTGCCCGTGTAGCTCGGACCGGTCCCGTCGAGCGGAACAGACACGGCCTGGCCGTGGACGTCCTCGTGGAAGTACAACGCCCCGGTTTCCTCGAAGAAGGTGAAGTGCACCACCGTATGCCCGGTCGCGGTTATGGCGT
>Ga0126307_10001037_pt1 | contig 18328 bp, 22 predicted proteins | sample Plot28_FD_89955 | JGI IMG/M metagenome (GOLD analysis project Ga0126307, IMG submission 89955) | Serpentine soil microbial communities from UC McLaughlin Reserve, CA, USA - Plot28 | ecosystem: Environmental > Terrestrial > Soil > Grasslands | place: USA: UC McLaughlin Reserve, Lake County... | reverse complement strand
CTCCTTCGTACCCATCATGGTGGCGCCTCCTGCTTGCAAACGGACTTGGAGGGCAATGCTACCGATTAACCAATTCCGACATCCAGTCCCTGGCCCGGAAGGCACACGAATTTCAACAGGCTGATCAAGTTAACCACTTGTTACAGTTGCTTCACTTATCCCCCATTTTGCGCTCTTTATCCACAACATGTTGTGGATAACTCTGTCGGAACGGTGAATAGACGCCCTATCTTGGTGCTGAGGGGACATATATGGTGCTCGTCGGGCCTGGTCTTCGAGGTAGTTCTTGACCGACTGGCGGGCTCTCGATCGGCCCAGGTTCCACGTACGCCAGTCTGGCCTTCTCGTGTCCCAGCGATACACGAGTGCCTGCTTTACGGTGTAGTCTTGCCAGAGGCGTTTGTCGCCTATCTCGGGGAGAGACTCGACGAGCACGGGCACGGCGTCGGCGCTCAGGGTGATCAAGTAGTTGGCATCGAAGCGCTTTCCCTCTTCCATACGGTCTATGTTGGTGCTCGCTATGAGGGCATCGGGGTTCATGGCGTTTATCGCGAAGATGGCAGCGAAGCCGGCGATCAGGGCACCGAAGGCGAAGCGCTCGCGTCTGTCACGCAATACGGTGAGGACGAACCAGATCAGAACGGTGGAGATCCAGAGCATGAATATTGTGGTGTACAGGCGCAGCTCGGTCAGGCCGAACTCCTGCTGGTAGAGGTACATCCGCTGCAGGGCGGAGGCGACGATAACGAAGAGCAGGCCGATCATGATCCCGGCCAGCGCCTTGAACAGACGCTCGTGGGCCTGGTTCTCGGTCCTTAGAAGCCAGTGGGCGATGAGCAATAGGGGGAGCGCGAGTGCGGTTACGGTGACCAGCTCGAAGAAACCGTGTCGAGCGTGCTCAGCGTAGCTCAGGCCCGCCGTGGCGGCCACGCGCCCCGCGCCTCCGAACAGGTAGCGGATCTGGATCACGACGAAGGTCAGGAACATCAGGTCAAGAAGACCGAGTACCATCCCTACCTCGACGATGCCGAGCGAGACTACTCTCGGACGTGGGATCGTTAGGTTCTCCGGGACACGCGCCATCAGCCCTGCCCAGAGCAGGCCCGCCGTGATCCAGGCGAAAGAGCAGATGAGGAAGAGGTGGGAGATGACCTGGGCGAGGTCGAAGCCGAAGATGTCGATTATTAGCCGTTCGAAGACGGCGTCGGCCGCCACGAGGAGCGCGCCGAAGAGGAGCAAGAGCGGGGCGGCGAGCAGAACTCCCCTCGATACCGCGAGCGCCTGCACCTTCCACCGCACGCGGACTGCCTCGCGCCATTCGATGTCTGCCACGCTCACGGGTAGCGGTCCCGCGGAGGTCAGGACGCCGGTAAAGAGCCCGCCCAGAACGTAGTCCCAGATGCCCGCGCGGCGCAGGCTCCCGACGCGTCCGCGCCACACCGCGAGGGAGAGCGAGATCAGGACTCCAAGGACATCGAGGAACACTACCGTGGGCGAATCGCGCAGAACCACGCCGGCGGCGAAGACGATCGCTACGAAGATGAGCCACCTCCCCTCTCCCCCGGTATCCACACGCCCCCACCTCACGAGCAGTACGGCGAGGCCGACAAGGACCGTTACCCAGAGAAGAAAGTTGATCCCCCACGGCGTAGCGCGTAAAAGCAAGTCTCCCAACGCCCCGAGAACCAACGCGACCCCAAGAACCCCGAGTCCGAGCCTCGTCCTCTCTCCCACACAAGTTACCTCCCGTCCTTAGCTTGAAGGGCACTGTAGCGGACGGGAGTAACAGCTCGGGCAACGACGGGTTAAGAAGCGCTAACCTTTCCTAAACTACTCGTCCCGAAAATAACGAGCCGTTACCGTCGCGGTCGTTTGTGCAGGCTCTGCGAACCTCGCAACAACCCCGCCAGGCTCTTCGGGCTTCCCGGTCTCTGAGAAACCCTGGGGAGATCTCGTCTTGGCGGTACAATACATTACGAAGGACCGCCGTTCTCCCCATCCTCCCTGGCGGTCCTTTCTTCTTCTGCGAGCTCCGGCGAATAATGGGCAGGCGAAGCACTCGTTACTCTACAGAATCGATCCAGCACCGCTCGCCGAGTTGATCTGTGCGGCCGTTGACGTTGTTGACTTTGTGGTCCGCCTGGCACACGATGCCAGGGCAGTCCCGAAAAGAACACGGAGACAGCCCACTTGTACGCTTCCCGGCAGTGTTCGGAGCAATCGTCCAGGTTCCTCAGCAGCACGAGGCCGAAGGTGACGGTGTTCAGTTGAACTATCTGCACATGCGCAACCCTCCTTTCTGCAGTCCGGCGCAGGTAGGCAGAAGTCGCCTAGCCAACAGGTGGGTGAGTACCCCAGTTAGGGTTGCTCTCCCACTTCTCGCTCCTGGTGAGGTTCACCTCGTGCACCACCTCTCCGTCCTCGATCAGGACACGGAACACGTCCGCGTTGCCCTCTTCGCCATAGCCAGATGTGCGCCCCACCGCGATCCAGCCCTCTCCTTCTGAAAAGCTCGGAGAGAAGCTTGAGCCCAGGTACTGCTTATCCGCATCCTCCTCGTGGGCGAGCGCGTACAAGCCCGTGCCGTCGGGGTGGACCCAGTAGAGGTTTGCGGGACCCTCCTCGCCCTCGGGCAGGCAGCGGAAGAGCATCGGCTTGCCGTCTGGGGAGAACTCCGGGCGTTCTTGGCAGTTCAGCTTCCATGGTGTTAGCTGATGAACATCCTCTGGCGAGTCGATCGGTTGGACGAACACGGCAGTATTCTCCTCCGGCTCGTAACGAGTGCGGACGAAACCCAGCATCTTCCCATCGGGCGAGATCGCCGGCTCATTGACCTCATTGGCCAGTTGTCCTTCGTGGCGCTCGGGTGTTTCGGTGACCTGGCGAGGATCGTTCCCGTCGAGTCCGGAGACAAGGATGGCCCCGTAAAGCTTTCACACCGGGGTCTTGCGGGGCTCGCCCTTGGGGACGAATGGGCCGACGGTGCGATGGAAGGCGATAGAACGACCGTCGGGTGAGTAGGTGGGATTGAAGTCATAGACGCACCGCCCCGTGCATTGCGTGATCTCGCGCGTATCCGTGGTGTCGGGGTTTACGAGCCCAAGCCGGCTAGTGCTCTCGTCGATCTTCTCGCGATTGAAGACGATCTTCTACCCATCCGGAGACCACACCGGATCATCATCGCGCCAGCCGTTGGGGGGTGGGTGATCTGGCTGACATGATTTCCGTCGGGGTTCATGGTGAAGAGCGCCCCCTCGGTCTGATCGGGATCGAACCACTGACGAAAGGCGATCTGACCGTTCGTATGAGCAGAACCGCCGCTCGCACTCTTCTGCTCTTCGCCTCCAGCGCCTCCTTCACCGCAGGCGCTGCGTGCCAAAGCCGTAAGGCACACCAACACCCCGTAGCCAATTGCGCCCTCAGCCTTGTTTTGTTCAAAGCTTCCTCTCCTTACCCTCTTGTTCCTTGCGTCACAACGTCACAATCCAGGACTTGCATTTCCCCATAGTTTTCTCTCGACAATTCGCACCATACTATTCCCATAAGGGGAGGATATCCTCCAAATGGACTATTTTTGGCATATTCATCACGAGAACACCTACCAGAACACCCTCAACAGCCTGACACCGTCTATGAGCTTCGGTGAACGAGGGTAGTGGCTACTCGTCTGCGTCCTTGCGCTGCGGGGCTGTGACTGGACGTAACCACAGGGAGACGCTCGTCGGCTGCATCGTCTCCTTTACCACCCCTACCAGCTCGTCGTTCAACGCCTCCAGGTCTGTCTCGTCTCTCAGCCTGGCGGAGAAGGCTTCTAGGGTCTTCCTGGCATCGTATTTCCTGCGGTAGAAGCGGCGGTCGATGAACGACTGGTTGCGACGACGCAGCGGGTTGAAGAGCGCGGCTATCACCAGGGTAGTGATGACTATGGCGACTTGTGACTGCTGCTGTTGGCCGGTGAGGGCGCGGAAGATAGCCTCGGTCGTCGCCACGCCCCCTAAGTACACCAGTGCGAGCATCGCGGTGAGGGAAGCGTAGACGAGAGTACGGTTTATGACCACGTCTATGTCGAATAGGCGTGCGCGAAGTACTGCGATTCCGATAGAGATTGGGATGAACAGCATGAACGCGTCCATCAGCAGCATACTCAGCATCTTCGGTCCTACTTCCGCAGGCGGTAGGTCTACCGCTGCCCCCACGGTGAAGATGGTCGTCAGGACGCCCGCTATCGCTACGGCCACCCCGAAAACCACCCATTTGGTCTGCTGGCGCTGGGTCCGGTTGGAGACGCGCGCATAGCGGTAGAGTTGGGCCACCGGGAAGCTGCACCACACCACCAGTAGGGCTACATTGAAGAGGAGGGGCGGCCAGGTAGGCGGGCCGAATGGCGTAAAGGTCCACAAACCAAAAAAGCCAACTCCGTAGAGTAGCGCCATCCAGCGCGTCCAGCGCGGCACGAAGCGCCCGCTCGGGAAGAGGTAGAAGAAGAGCATCCACGCCATGTAGCCGACGTACGTCAGCGTCAAGCCCAACGTCGCCTGTAAGGTGGGGTACATCCCGGAGGTGGCGCTTGGAGTAAGGACGAACAGTCCGTTTAGCGGACCCCAGACCACCAGCATGGTGGCTACGAGCAGCGCCACAGGATCGTCTGAGCGGCGCCAGAAGATGACGATGGCGACAAGCGCGAAGATAGAGACGAAGATGGCGTCGAGGGCAACGTTGTAGAGGGCGTATCCGCCCGCGGAGAGCCCTACCTCCGCGAGGGCAGCGCGCACTCTGGCGGTGGGGTGAGCGAGTTCGGCGTAGCGAGTGGGGACACTGATTACGAACTGCCCCAGCGCGACGACGGCCACGGCCACCCAGGCCGCCCTCGCGAGAAGCAACCAGCGCCCGCGCAGCGTAGGAGGAGGCCGAGACGCACGGGCGCTCATCTGCCCGGCTTCTCGATGCTGCTCTACGCCTTCCGTCACGTCCCCACCCTACACCACCACCGTCTTCCAAGCGTTACGAAGAGCGTTACGAAGCCGAACCGTAAGACAGTTTCACCACGCGCTCGGGGGAGATCAACCCTGTAACGGCCCTAGAAGTCCGGGTTGCGGGGTTTGGGAGCCGGGATCGGATCCGAGAGCTGCTGAGATCATCCGACGGATCCGTGGTGTATCGAAGCCGCGAAGACCAAGGGTGGTCCTGCGATAAATAACGTCCTCAACGGTTACGGTCCACTCTTCGCGGATCGCATGGTAGACCTGCGCCCAGAGGTCCGGCGCTCCCGACGTTATTCTCTCGAGCGCGTTCTCGTTCTCAAAGCTATATCCGAGCAGCTTACCGGTCTCTGAGCCGTAGAGGTGCAGGAGATGATCCACCGTCGAACTGTCGAGGCGAGAATAGGAACCTAGATCACGAACAGGAGAGGCGCCGGGGAGTGGCGTGTCGCTGAGGGAGAGTCTCCTTGGCCTGACTCTGTGGGGCAGATGTCGCAGCGCATCGAGCGCTATCCGACGATGGGTGGTCAGCTTGCCACCGGCCACCGAGACCATGCCACCAGGCCCGATCCTTAACAGATGATCCCGGCTCGCGTTGAGCGCCGCTTCCTCCCCCCGCGGCAAGACGCGCAGCCCTGCGAACGCTGAGACGACACGCTCTGCACGGAGCATCTCCGGGCAGAGGAACTGGTCGGCCATCCCCAGGAGATAGGCGACATCCCCGGGCTCTGCGGCCACGCCGGAGGGGTCGCCGCAGTACTCCTCTTCGGTGGTGCCGAGGAGAATTGTGCCCTCGCAGGGCACGGCGTAGAGTTGCTGTCCACGCTCCAGTGAGACGGCGACGGCGGCCCGCCATCGTTCGTCCGGTCGAAGTACGACGTGGACCCCTTTGCTCAGGCGGGTGACGGGCTTGCAACCGGAATCCTCCATTTTTCTAATGAGATCCAGCCATGGACCTGTGGCGTTGACCACGGCCCTGCACCGGACGGTTACCTCTCCCCCACGCCCCTCCAGGGACACGCGTGAGATCTTGCCCCGTGCAAGATTCAGGTCCACTGCCCGCAGATAGTTCGCCACCACGGCGCCGGAGCGCGCGGCGGCGGTTACGGTGGCGAGAACCAGACGGCTATCGTTGGTGATGGCCTCGTAGTAGACGGCGTGTGAGGCCGGACCTCCGAAGCTGAGGGGTGGCACAAGGAAGGCGGCCTCCTCCTGGGTGACGAAACGGGGAAGCGGCCTCCTGAACCCGTCCAGCGCGGCGTAGACGAGCAGTCCGGCCGCGCACCTCGAGCGCTGTCCACCGGACGCAGATAGCACGAAGGGCAGCGGCCTGACGAGATGCGGCGCGGTGCGGGAGGCGAGTACGTCCCGCTCCCTCAATGCCGTGCGCACGAGCCGAAAATCGCCCGTTCCAAGATAACGAAGCCCGCCGTGGACCAATCGCGCCGAAGCCCCTGATGTAGCCCCACCGAAGTCTCCGGCGTCCACAAGCGCCACACGAAGCCCTGCCCTCGCCGCGTCGTAAGCGACCCTGGCACCGACTATGCCGCCGCCGATCACGAGCACGTCGAACACGCCGTGACCGAGTTCTTCAAGCGTGCGTTCTCGAAGCCCGCCCATCACAGCGCCACACGTTCGGCCGCCCCGAGGACGGCGCATTCGTTGACGAGCCCGGCCATGACATCGAACTCTTGCGAAGGAAGCTCCGGGTATACGGGCAAGAACACGACGCCCGACATCATCAGCGATGCTTCGGTCGGCGAAGAACGCCCGTCGGGCGCTCCGACGACAGAGATGCTGCTGGTAGCCTGACTGGCGTCCAGGCCTCGCCCGCGGAGGGCCTCGATCAGGGCCTCAGGATCCGCGACAACCACAGGGAAGAGCCAGTGCGTCCTCTCCAACGATCGCCGGCCGGGATGTAATTCTCCCGCCCGCAGTCTGCGTAGGAACCGCTCGCCGGTCGAGGCCCGCCTCGCTAGCCGTTCCCGATCGAAGGTCCTTAACCTCCTAGAGAGCATCGCGAGCAGCGGCGCGGACGGTCGCTGCCTCAGACGCTGCAAGAACGTCGCCTCCGGCTCGCCCGGGGGGAACCCGCGGACCACGCCGTTAACGAGTTCGTCGAGGTCGGAGCCGAGCTTCGTGCAGGCCCACGCGAGCAGACCGTAAGGGTGCGGCCGCGAGGCGGCGCCGAGGCCGAGGACCTTTAGCAGCTTCTTCAGGTAGCCAGCCCGGCGCTGAGAAGGATAGGAGGCCTGGGCCACGCGCATCCTACCAAGTACTTCTCTGTCGCGCACCCGGAGGACCGCGCCGCCGAGCGCGGTCGAGGTCTTGAGCGTGCCGAAACTGTACATGGAGACGTCCGCCACTGTGTCTCCCATCCTCTCTGGCCCATGGAAGGCCTGGGCGCAGTCTTCGACGAGGAGCAGGCCGCGCTCCTTCGCGAACCTGGCTACGGGACCGAGATCCATGCGCCCGCCGAACAGGTGCGCGACCAGAACGACCCGCGTGCGCGGCGTAAGGGCCGCCTCAAGCATCGCGGGCCGCACCGCGAGCGTCTCCGGGTCGATGTCCACAGGGACGGCGCGCAGACCGTGCGCGCGTATGATCCTCACCATGTCAGGATGGGTGACGGCCGAGACGAGAACTTCGTCCCCAACACGCAAACCCCGCGCCGCGAGCCACAGGTCCCATCCACTCCTCACGGATAAACAAACAAGTCCCTCGTCTCCCAAGGAGCAAAGACTCGAGATCTCCGCCTCCAACCGTTCCCTCCGCCAAAACCGACCACACGAAAGGACACCGAACAAGACGTCGCCCGCCGAGAGATCCAACCTGTGCCGCGCGTACATACCACGCCCCATCCCCGAGTCGTCCTGCGCCCCGAAACTCATCTCCCGATCCCTAGATCCCACGACCCACACACCTCTGTTTCCGCTCTGATTATCTTACGTCGTAAGTTTACATGGTAAGACGACATTGCGCTACCCTTCAGTGGTTTGCAGAAGGCTCACTTCCGCAAACCGCGCTGGTCAGCATTTCAGCAGTTCAGCCAGTCAGCTTCTTGGTTGCTTATGGGCCGAGGAGCTGATGGCTCGTCGTGCGTAAGGCTCAACTCTTATGCATAGCGCTGTACACATGTAGTCGGGTACATCGCTTCTGATTGGGCGCGCAGTGCTGCCGCTTGGATCCCCGCTCCCCGCTTCCGCAGGGGCAAGCTCCGCGGTAATGTCGGCTGAAGCCTGCAGCCTGAAACGCTGACTAGCTGAAGTGCTTTAACGCACTAGAGCCAGGACCGTCACGAATGCGAAGACCGCGAGGCCGGCGGCGGTGAGGTAGGCTCCGGTCAGGCCGAGTGCCCCTGCGGCGGAGGCCATAAAGAGGGGACCTATCGTCTGGCCGGCGCGGAGGGACATACCGTTTGCGGCCATGAACGCCCCGCGGTTCTCAGTTGGGGCGTGGGAGTTTAGGAGCGAGAAGACGTTGGGGAGGTTGATCCCCTGCGCCACACCGAACACGGCGGCGGGGAGCAGAAGAAGGGGCAAGCTGGGAGTGAATGCGACAGCGGTCAGGGCGATCGCATAGAGTACGAATGCAGCTCTCAAGAGGCTCTTCTCCGAGAAGCGGCCGGTCAGGCGGCCGAGCTGGGTCGAGGTCAGCGCGGTGGTCAGGGATGCGCCCGAGAGGACGGCCCCGATAATGTAGGAAGGGGCGTCGAAGCGCGCGTTCATCAGGATCGGTAGGTACGAGATCTGCGGCCCGAAGAGGATTATGAACGTTAGCAGGGAGGCTCCGATCAGGCCGAAGACCTCCCTGTCGCGAAGGTTCTCCCACACGCTCCCGAAGTAGTCCCTCAACCGATCGTCGTTGCGCGGCTCCGGATTGCGCAACGAGAACAGGACGACGATGGCTATGGGTATCGCCGCGAAGGGAAGGGCGAAAGGGTAGTACCACGCGAAGGTAGCCAGGAGACCGCCGATCGCGGGGTAGCTCGCCGTCCCTATAGAGAGAACGCTGGAATTGTATCCGAGCGCGCTCGACCGCTCGCGGCCTTCGTAGATGTCCCCGATCACCGTGACGTTGAGAGTCCCGAGGGCGGCGGCTCCCATGCCCTGAAAAAATCGGAGAGCGAGGAGCAGTTCGAAGCTGCGGGCGAAGGCGCAGGCGCCGCCGGCGAGGCCGAAAAGGATAAGGGCGGGGACCAGGATCTTCTTCCTCCCGAAACGGTCGGAGAGTACGCCGAGGAGCGGAGTCAGCACGATGCCGGGCATGGTGAAGAACGTGATCAGGAGCCCAACCTGCCCACTCGAGATCCCGAGCGCCCGCACGATGCTCGGAAAGGCCGGAGTTATGCTCGAGGTCCCTAATACCGCCATCAACGTTACGCCCCACAGCACCTGGAGGTTGCGGTCCTTATAGACCCGTCGAACACCCTCTTCTCTCTTGGTTTCCGTAGCCACGATCAGAGAATCTATCAGGTAGCGCGAGCTAAGGTGAGATGTAGCGGGAATTGGAAGGGTACAACCCTTCCAATTCCCGCGCCGGTCAGCACTTCAGCCAGTCAGCTTCTTTATTGCTGACGTGCTGAAGTGCTTTCACGTCTCGAACACAGACCGATACATGGCGTATGCGATGCCGCCGAGCACCAGATAGATCAAACCGGCAAGGATGACGATCGCCGAGCCGACTTGCAGTGCGCCGTCAGCCACCTGATACAGCCCATACACGCCGTATCCGAGCGCGCAGGCCAGGGCGCTCTTGTGAAAGAGTGCGGTTCTGCGGAGGAGCAACCCGACCAGGGCAAGGAGCGCGCCAAGACAAACGATGAGGGCAAGGATCAGGAGTACAGTACTGCGCAGGACTTCGGCCCCGGCGCTGATACCGAATCGGTCAGCCGCAGGCACAGGGTCAGCGAGCGTGAGGTAAAGTCCGTAAAGGTCTCCGACTTGGGCCAGGAACATCAGGCCGAACAGCAGCATTGCGACCACTCGCAGCATGCGGTCCCCTTAGCGTCTGTACTCCCGCCAGCCCAGGCGTGCCAGCAAGGCCGCGGTTATCGCCGCCGTCGCGCCCCAGATGTTTCGCGAAACAGCGTCCTCGACGGCGAACACCGGCACCTCGTAGTCGCGACCGTCATAGTGCCAGAGTACCTTGCGGAAAGTCTCATTGGCGGTCAGCGTCGCCAAAGAGACGGTGAAGATCTCCTCTACCTCGTCGGGGGCCAGTACCATCTCGGCCTCGGGCGGCAGGAGCCCGACAAAAGGGCTCACGCGGAAGTTCGAGGGCGGGATGTACATCTCCTCCAACGCCCCGACTACCTCGACCAATTCTGGGCTGAGGTCGATCTCCTCCTCGGCCTCGCGCAATGCCGTCTCCATCAGCGAACCGTCACCCGCCTCTATGCTGCCGCCTGGAAAGGAGATCTGGCCCGCGTGGTCGGCGAGATCGTCCTTCCTAACCGTATAGACCACGCGCGCATCCTCGCCCTCCACTAGGATGGGGACCAGCACCGCAGCGAGCCGCGAATCCGCCCCTGGCGGCGGCACACGCGGACGCCGCTGCCCGGTCTCGAGGTCTACGGGCGAGAAGCCCTCGTACACCTCGCTCCACTCGTCCAGCGGGCGGGAGACCGCCTCACGTAGCCGATCCGCGAGATCACTCCGGACGCCCTTTTCCTCCTGACGTTCGTTCATCACCGAGATCATAGCGTATGTCAGCTAGTCAGCACGCCGCCCTACAGGCGGCTCTCAGCATTTCAGCACTTCAGCTCGCCAGCTTTTTGTTCGCTGATTGCTGCGGCCTATTCGACCGCCAACTCTACGCGCACGAAACCCGACACGGCGCGGGGTTCTGGAGAACCCCCGCACCTGTGCCGGACTCCTTTATGGCAGACCACACCCCTCACGAGGGTCCAATACTAGCGAGGCAAGGTGCCTGGGCTGCCCCATAATCCGGCCCGCCGGTAGCCGGCAAGCATCAGAAGCCCGATCGTGACCTGGGCAAGGCCGAGCAGGGCCTGAAACAGCACGTACCATGTCGGTCCGGCCGGAGATAGCACCCCGGTAAGTTCCAGGACCGACGCCGGTACGCGCAAAACGCCGAACAGGAAGGCGACCAGGATCAGCCAGAACGTCCAGCGCCAGCGCCTCAGAACCCCGACAACGAGGAGTGCGATGAAAGCCGAGATCGCACCCAGAAACGCCAGGTCAGCGAGAACGTGCCGGCCCGCGGGAAGCTTCATGGCGCTGTCGTAGATCCCCGGCTCAACCACGAGGATGGCCACGAGGCTGATCCAGGCCACCAAGAAGAACCCGAGCACGAGAGACTGCATACGGTTGACCACTGCGATCCTCCACCGACGTGCTTCAGAAAGGACGCCCCGAAGAGATTCGGTTCCTCAGCCGGATCCTTGCGCCTCCACCCGGCGCTGACCCAACTCCCTGTCGAGCAGGAAGAGCGCCTCGCTCTTGTCTCCCACCATCTTCAAGGTCTCGACGACGTCCCCGGCGTTCTTCTCTTCTTCGACCTGCTCCGAAACGAACCATTGGAGAAAGGTCTGGCTGGCGTAGTCGTTCTCGCTTACCGCAAGCCCGTAGAGGTCATGGATCATCGCCGTGACCTTCCGCTCGTGCTCGAGGGCCTGCTCGAAGACCTCAAGCGGTGAGCCGAACTCGACAACGGGCCCGTCTATCTCCTGCAGAACGACCCGGCCATTGCGCTCGAGGATGAAGTCGTAGAACTTCATCGCGTGCTCCGTCTCCTCCCTGGACTGGGCGCGCATCCACTGCGCAAAGCCGGGAAGGTTCTCCGACTCGCAGTAAGCCGCCATCGACAGATACTGGTACGCCGAAAAGAGCTCGTTCCTGATCTGCTCGTTCATCGCGCTCTCGACCGCTGTGCCAAGCAAGCTGATCTCCTCCTTCTCGTCCCTCGCTGCGTTCTCCCCCACTATACCGATCTCCCAGCCAGGGAGTCTGTGGAAGTCGGTCACATTACCGCTCGCGCAACCTGCCAAGGATCGGTTTGATGTCCAGGATGGGAGTGCCATCGATGGCTTCGAGGTTGTGGACCGTAATGGTCTCGACTTCCACCGTCTCGGTCACGAGGGCGTGCAATCCAATGGGGTTGGGGCGATCTGGTGAGCGCGTCGCGAACACACCCGTACGAGGCCGATTCATATAGCCACGTGGGTGAACGGAGAGCACGGCGCGCTACTGTAGGCCAACTTTGGCCCGAGAATCTCCTCGGACGGGCTTCGCCTGCCTCACGACGCTCGAGTGGGCCAGCGAGGTGGCGAAGGCTACCAGGGGCATGGCGATGGTCGCCACGATCGTACCGCCCACCCATTCGCCCCACGTGTGCGACTGCGTGACCCACCCGGCTACCAGCGCGCCGTAGTGGATCACCACCCCTTCCATGTAATAGGCTACGGTCGCCGTCGCGAACACGAACCAGAAGTGACCGCGCACCAGTTGGTGGCTGCGTCGTATTGCGGCTAAGGGGCCGATGTCTTCCTCGCGGATCACCGGCGCGGTAAGCGACCAGCGCGTGTACAGCCAGAGCCCTGGGACCACCAGCAGCAGGATCCCCACGGCGGTTACAACGCCCGTGATCAACGCTGCCACGAGAACGCTAGGGACGAAGGGTGCGGCCTCGATCATATCGTCGAGCACACCACCAAGGCCGTGGCGCTGCGCCCCCCGACGGACCCTCCTGACAAGCCCTTCGGCGTATGCCAGGTAGAGGTAGTATGCGACGTAGGCGGTCACTAGGGTGACGATCTGATCCGACCACGGATGCCCCTCCATGAGATAAGTTGGGGCCTCCCCAAGAGCGCCAAGAAAGGCCGCAGGCACGAGCGTTGCCAGGGGGTACATCCCGACGATCGCCAACGCCGACCGCCACACGCTTCTTATGGTGTCAGCTTCACCCATACAACCGCGCATTCTCGCCCAGCGCGCGGCGCATGGCAAACGTGCCGACGCGCACGTCGCATCGCCCGGGCCTGTGTCATAAGACCAAGGCTACGCCTCTGGCGTAGCCACCCTCACGGGACGGTTCAGGATGGCCGATTTCGGCCTGGGTCGGACCACGGTTCTTCACACGGACCCGGTCGTAGTAACCGACGTTATGGCCGACCCCACTCTGACCGACGACGAGAAGGCCCGCTACGCCGGAGCCGGCATCGGCGCCTGGGTGGGCGTACCGCTCGTGAAGGACGCACAAAGAGCGCCCTGAACCAGGCACGCAACCTCGCCATGCAGCTGCGGCGCTCGGTCGCCGAGGAGACCGAGCGCGGGGTTGCGACGGCGCTGAGGAAGCTGCTCGAGAGGAGCGTGCCCGACGACGTGGATACCAGGCTCTCTTACTCAGGCGACGAATCGATCGTCCCGCCCGACGTCGGGGCGCAAGTCTACCTCATCAATCCAGAGGGGATCTACGAATCAACCCGTCTCACGCTCCGCAAGGGCGATCGCCCTGTCTACGACCCGAAGAAGGTCCTCCATGCACATGTCGCGCGCTACGGTGACCTCGCCGTCCACGCTTATATGCGCGTCCATGCCGTCACTGTATTGCACCTCCACCCGGCAGCGAATATCCGCCACAGTCTCAGACCCTAGCCCGTCGCTGTCGTTGTGAACGAGCAGGTGGGGCTGGAAGTCGGCCAGCGCCCTCTCGCTGGCCTCCGGAGGCGCGGTCTTCACGTCGAGGCCAGGACGCTGGCGCTGGATCGTGAGCGCGATGGCCTGACGGTACATCCGGGGCGTAACGGTAACCAGGACGCGTGTCATGCTCTAGGGTATATCCCAAGAGGGGAACCCTGAAGTGAGGCCCGCGAAAAAATGGGCCAAAGTATGCATGCCAGCATTTCAGCAGGTCAGCATTTCAGCTTACTGTTCTGGTTGGTCGGCGAATGGGCGATTACGGCAAGTCGATACCGATGCAAAGTGCTTTGGAACCAGAATCGGGTCGATGCGACACGCCGCAAATCACGCCCGCATGCCCTGCTCACTGCTCGACCAGCTACGTTCGGGAAGATGGCCACCTCAGGATGGTGTCTCGTTTCCTGGACCGATGGGGCTAACTTACGCGTCGTTCGGAATCACTCGAGCGGGCCAGGCCGAAGATCGGGCCTTGTATCTCGAGCCTCGTAAGGTCCGCGATCCTGGACGCGAAGCTGTCTATGTCTATCCCTACCGGCATCCCGTTGCCGTCCACGTCTATCACGATGTCATGTTCTCCTCCGCCCAGCACTTCTTGCCCGCCTCCGGGCTTGCGTTCCCTTCCTGGGTTCAACTCGATGTACAGCGAATCGGTGTCCGGGTCGTAATCGAACCTCACTCCGGCCTGCCCATTTGCGGGTCAGTCTGCGCCGCCTGTGGCGAGCATGTCGAGGGCTACGGCGGCGGTCCAGGATTGTTCTCTGGAGCCGAGTGGCTCGCCGGTGAACGGCTCGAAGTACTCTGCGAAGCCCCCCTCTGAGAGCTCTTTCAGGGTCTCGCGGCGTATGCTCTGTGCCCGCTCGGTCTCTCCTGCGCGAAGCAGCGACCACCAGAGGAGCCAGTTGGCTACGGGCCAGACCGGACCGCGCCAGTAGCTCCGCGGGTGGAAGCCTGGCTCTTCTGGGCTGGTGGAGGGTGGTAGTGGATAGCGCAGGCTGGGGTTGCCGGCGAAATCCCGCGAGTCCAGCGTACCGAGGAGGTCGCGAAGCCGTTCGCGATCAAATCCGCCGCCGATCAGGGGCGCGAACCCTGCTATCGTGCGCACCCGCAGGGGCTCGCCCGCGAGCACGTCCTGGTCCAGGCAGAGCCCGAGGTCGGGGTCCCATTGCTCTTCGAGTCCCGCGCGGCCGCGTTCGATCCAACTCCCGATGAGCTCCCTGTCCTCCAGCGGCGCTTCGAGGACCTCGGAGATCTCCAACAAAGCCTCGTTGGCCGCAACGAGGATGGCGGAGAACAGGACGTCCTTTACCAGGAATGGGTGCCGCTCGTAGATGTCGGCCTCGTCGTAGCGAACCCGCTTGAGAAGCTCCAGCAGCCACAAGAAGCGGTCGTACTCGCTGTCGGTCGGACGGTGCGAGGGATCGGTGACGTGCTTGAGGTCGTAGCGGGTGTAGGAGGGCACCTCCCCGACGGAGATCCTCTCCAGGGTTGCATCCCAGCGGGGGGAGTTGTCCGTGCCGCTCTCCCAGGGATGGTAGATGGTCACCAGCCCGGAGCCCTCAGGGTCGCGGGCGGTCGCCAGATAGCGGTGCCACGAGAGCAGACGCCGGTAGTTGCCTTCGAGGAAGGCGCGGGCGCGGGCGACGCGCTCTTCGTCCTTTCCCCGCGAAGTCTGCCAGATGCGCCTGACGGCTATGGCGTGGACGGGCGGCTGGCACAACCCGCTGGTGCGCGGACCGGAAGGCGCATCTTCGGATAGTCCGGAGGAATTCCAGCGCTCCGCGTCGGGAAAATAGCTGTTGGGCGGGGCCTCGGGGTTGAAGACTATGTGCGGGACCTTGCCGGTCGACCACTGACCACTAAAGAGGGTCTCGAGCTCGTCCGTCGCGCGGCGGTTGTCCACGTGCGCAAGGCCGAGCGCGATGAACGCAGAGTCCCAACTCCATTGATGCGGATACAGAGAGGGCGCCGGTTTGGTCCAGGATTTCAGGCCGTTGCGGCGCAAGACGTCCGTCGCAAGCGGGTCGACACCGTCGAAGCCGCCGGTCCGCGGCCCCTCAGAAAGGCTCTGTGGAAGCTCTTCCTCTCGCATGAACCGGTGCTACGTCTCCCATCGACTCGCTCGACCTGCTCAATGTATACAACGACCGGCCTGCCTTCAAGCCTACCCGCAGGATCTCCTGTTCAATCCTCACGATCCTGCAAGCGCGAGATGTCTTCCTGATAGGCATCAAGGGAGTCCAGAAAGCCGTCGTAGGCGTCGACCGACTCCCTGGACAACTCTCTGAAGACTTCGCGTTGTTCCCTTACAAGCCGCTGCAGATTACCGAGGGTTCTGCGGTTGAGCTCGGCGTGGTCATCGAGCGTTTCGACCCAGTTCTCGAAGAACCTCCTGGAGAGCCTCATGCCGCTCTTCTGCGCCTCGAAAGCCTGGTCCACAGCTGCCTTGTACCCCTCGCGGGTGAGCCTGTCCAGCCGCTCCGAAGCTTCCCTGTTTCGCCGCACGTCTCTCTCGTCCACTACAGGCCTCCTTTCCCACCCCTATGATACCCGCTCATCTCCGCAAGATCTAAAGGCTAATACAGCATCCTGCAACGCGGCTTGAGACTTTACGCACGGCGAGCCCTCAGCCAAAAAGCTGAAATGCTGACTTGCTGAAATGCTCACCGCCGATTGCTAGCATGACGCTGTGGTCGAGATCGGGGTAATTGGGGGCGATGGTATAGGTCCCGAGGTCGTGCGTGCCGGAATGAAGGTGCTCGAGGTCGCCGCGGGCGATGATTTCTCGCTCGAGCTCGGCTTTACGGAGTTCCCGTGGGGCTGTGAATATTACCTGAAGCACTTTCATCTGCACTAACAGAGATCCCATCGACGCCTAGGCTGATCTCTAGCTCCTCTCCCACCTTCACCCTCAATCCCGCCTGGCGATAGAACTCCTGCCTGCGCCTCGCTGCCGTCTCCCTGGAGCCGTAGGACAGGCCGTTATCCATCATGTCGTCATCCAGATCAGCTATGGTTTCCGTGAAGCAGTAGTGACCGCTGAGGGGACTCTCCACGGAGAGCAGGGCAACACGAAGAGGTTCTATCCGCTGAAGCTCGCCGTCGAGATCATCCAACTTGGATAGTTCGTCGGTTATCTGCGCAATACCCTCCTCAAGAACGATCTTCCTCTCCCCGTACTCCTCCTTGCTGATGTCTCCATCGACGTACAGGTCTTTCAGCCGGGTTTCCTTCCTACCCAGGGCATCTATCCGCTTACTCAGTCTTTCCCTGGCCTTCAGGGGATTGGAATGCTGCATCTTGCGAAGGTCCCTAAGCCGCTGATCACACGTGTCGTTAACAAAGTCTATCCAGGACTCTTCACGGAAGGCGTCCATGAGGGTGTCCTTGACCAGCAATTCCAGAGTCTCTGCTGGGTAGTGCTTTGTGTTGGGACACGTGCCATGTTCCCGGCTGGAGATTCTATTGGAGCATAGGTAGTAGAAGTACTTGGTCTTGTAAGCGTTGGACGTGGAGTAGGTCTTAAGACGAGAACCACACTGCCCGCACAACCCTACACCACGAGAAAGTTCCCAGGTCCTAGCCGGGTTAGGGGAAACATACCAGGTGTTATTCTCTACCATCGCCCGCGCACGGTAGATGGTCTCGGGCGGTATACCAGAATCGGGTACGGGGATAGCCGTCCACTCCTCTCGGGGACGTTCCTCCCGCTTGACCTTCTTCCTGTAGATGCGAACCCCGTTCTCTACCACCGAGACCGTTGTGGTGATCCTCTTCTCCTTGCCCCACCAGAAAACACCGAGGTAGGTATCGCTGAGGATGATGTTTCTGATCGTTGTCCTACCCCACTTACCATCCGCACCTCTAGGAGAGGGAGTACCATTTCTACGTAGGTGCTGGGTTACCTCGTAAATGGAGTGCCCATCGGCGATCATCTCGAAGATCTCGTGTACGTAGGGCATGCGATCGGGGTCGACGTGGTAGTGGTCGTCAGCATAGTAGAATCCGTAAGGAGCCTTACCCGTGCCAACGATCTTGCCCTCCTGGGCCTTCCTCATCCTCCCCCTACGGGTCCGCTCTGCGGTCTTCGCCCTCTCGAACTTGGCGAGCTGGTCGAGGATACCGTCAGTCAGCACCCCTTCCGGGCTGTCGCCGTAGTCGTTGAGGGCCTTCAGGCTCGTACCGTGCTGGAGGAATTCCTCGCCGAGGACGTAGTGGTGGGCTGGCTCGCGGGAGAACCTATCCCGATCCTGGGCGAGGACCACGTCGACGCCACCGACAGAGACGGCGTCACGCAAGGCATCGAGTCCGAGTCGATCCAGCGAGGCCCCGGATGCCCGATCCTCGAATTCCCCCGCCACCTCAAGGTCGTGGGCGTCACAATAGCGTCGTAAAGTCTCAATCTGTTGCCTCAGAGAGTAGCCGCTCTTCGCCTGCTCCTATGTGGATACCCGGCAATATAGGGCAGCCTTCATGCGGATCTCTCCATATACTCGCTAAACTCCCTCCTGACATGGGTCCTCGTCTCTTCATGGTCGCGGTAGCTCCTGCCGAGCACCTGCGTTATCACGCCGCTCTCGGGATCAAACTCCTCCCAGTCGATGCGCATGTCCACCAACTCCTTTTTCGTGTCTGGCAGCGGGTGCCGGCTACTGCCTCGCGTCCTCACTGCGAATCTTCTCCAGAGCG
>Ga0126307_10001036_pt1 | contig 18338 bp, 18 predicted proteins | sample Plot28_FD_89955 | JGI IMG/M metagenome (GOLD analysis project Ga0126307, IMG submission 89955) | Serpentine soil microbial communities from UC McLaughlin Reserve, CA, USA - Plot28 | ecosystem: Environmental > Terrestrial > Soil > Grasslands | place: USA: UC McLaughlin Reserve, Lake County... | reverse complement strand
GGGATGAGCTCGATGTCCGGGTGGAGAGGCTTGGGGAGATGGTCGAAGTCGCGCCGGTTGTAGACCTCATAAAACGCGCGAATGGTCTCGACGTTCTCCTCCGACATCGCCTGCGCAGTATCCCGCGCTTGCCCGAGTTCTCAGTGCCCCAAATGCGCGACGCCCTGGATCCCGCGATGAAATACGTTGAGGCCTCTTGGGAGCAGACCGGGCTCTGCTTGTCAGACAGAACCAAACCGCTCGGTTTGCAGGGGATTCGGCTCAGATAGAGGGTTTCAGCCCGCGCCGCGAAATCCGTTCATGGTGGTTATGTGAACTCAGGCACGAAAACGCGCCCGCCCCTGCCCGCCGGGCCGTTTCTGGTCGTGGGGCTGGCGCGCTCCGGGGCCGCGATCGCGAGCGTGCTCGCCGACCGCGGCGAGACCGTCATCGGCGTGGATTCGGGCAGCCCCGAGGAGGCGGCAGGGCTGGAGCAGGCGGGCGTCGAAGTCAGCTTGGGCGTGGACGGAACACGGCAACTCGATCGTGCACGAACGCTGGTCAAGAGCCCCGGCGTGCCGCAGGACGCACCGGTGGTCGTGGCGGCCAGGGAACGGGGCATCGAGGTCACGGGCGAGCTCGAGCTCTCCTGGCGGCTCATCCCCAACGCCTTCTGCGCGGTCACCGGGACGAACGGCAAGACCACCACGACCGAGTTGATCGGCCACCTCCACCGGACGGCGGGCCGTCCCGTCGCCGTGGCCGGAAACGTGGGGACGCCGCTGGCATCGCTGGTCGGCGCCGTCGACCCGGACGCGAAGGTGGTCTGCGAGGCGTCGAGCTTCCAGCTCGAGGACACCGACTACTTCGGCCCAGAGTGCGCTGTCTTCATCAACCTCGCGGCGGATCATCTCGACCGCCACGGCACGGTCGAGGACTACCTCGCCGCCAAGCTGCGGATCTTCGCCAACCAGGGCAACGACGACTTCGCCGTCTACAACGGCGACACTCCCGAGCTTCGGGGCCGCGACCTCGGCGGCTGCGCTCGCCTGATCCGCTTCTGCCCGGCGGAGGGGGAGGCGGCCGATCCCGACTGCGAGCTCAGCCTGCGCGACGGCGTCATCTTCGCCGCCGAGGAGCCCCTGCTCCGGACCGACGAGCTCCAGCTGCTCGGCTCCCACAGCATCGAGAACGCGATGGCGGCCGCCGCGGCGGCGCTCGCACTGGGGCTCTCGCGCGATGCCGTGGCCGAGGGTCTCCGCACATTCCCCGGCGTCCGGCACCGCCTCGAGCGGGTGCGCGAGCGGGACGGTGTGCTGTGGGTCAACGACTCCAAGGCGACCAACGTCGCCTCGGCGCTGGCTGGGATCCGGGCCTTCCAGGCCGGCGTACGCCTGATCGCCGGCGGGCGGCCCAAGCAGGAGAGCTTCGAGCCGCTCGCGCCGGCGATCTCAGAGCGCTGCGTTGCCTGCTACCTGATCGGGGAGGCGGCCGGACGCATGGCCGCCGAGCTGGCGCGCGTGGCGGAGTCCGGCGTCGAGATCTCCGGGGCGGGCACACTCGAGCGCGCCATCGAGGCGGCAGCCGGGGAGGCCAAGGCCGGGGAGGTAGTGCTGCTCTCCCCGGCCTGTGCGAGCTTCGACGCCTTCAAGGACTTCGAGGAGCGGGGCGACCGCTTCCGCGAGCTGGTGGAGGCCCTGCCGTGAGCGCGAAGGTGAAGCGCAACCCACCTGCCCCGCCTCTCGAGTACTCGCTGCTTCTGACCGCGACCCTCTGCCTGCTGGCCTTCGGGGCGGTGATGGTCTTCAGCGCCAGCTCGGCGCGCTCACTGCTGAACCATGGTGGCAGCGGCTTCTACTACCTCGAGCGCACCCTGATGTTCGCCGCGATCGGCCTCCTGGTGATGCGGGTCGCCTCGGTCCGCGGCGTCGCCGCGGTGAAGCCGCTCACGCCGCTGATCCTCGGGACGGCTCTCTTCCTGCTCTTCGCGGTGCTCGTGCCCGGCATCGGACAAACCGTCAACGGCTCGCAGCGCTGGATCGGGACCGGCCTGTTCCAGTTCCAGCCATCCGAGTTCGCCAAGGTCGCGCTGGTCCTCTACGGCGCCCACCTGCTGGCGAAGGAACCGAAGCGGGCCAGGACGCTCAGCGGCCTCGGCCCGTACCTGATGGTCGTCGGTCTCGCCCTGCTTCTGATCGCCAAGGAGCCCGACCTCGGCACGACGATCATCGCCTCCTCCGCGGTCTGCTGCGTGCTCTTCCTGGGCGGGGTGAAGCCGAGGACCCTGGCTCCGGTCGGAATCGTCATCGCCGTGATCGGCATCGGGATGGTCTCGATGAACCCCTACCAGGAGGCTCGCCTGACGGGGTTCCTGCACCCGAACAGCGACACGAGCGGCGCCGGCTTCCAGGCGAAGCAGGCGACGATCGCGGTCGGCTCCGGAGGGGTCTTCGGCGTAGGCCTCGGGGAGAGCGTCCAGAAGGCCTCCTACCTGCCCGAGGCCCACACCGACATGATCGCGGCGGTGATAGGCGAGGAGCTCGGGCTGGCCGGCATGTTCCTCCTGATCGGCCTCTTCGGCATGTTCGGCTACGCGGGGCTCAGGGCGGCGCACCGGGCCCGTGACCGCTTCAGCAAGCTGCTCGCCGCGGGGCTGACCTCTCTGATCATGGCCCAGGCGGCCCTCAACCTGTTCGCGGTGCTCGGCTTAGCGCCGCTCACCGGCGTGCCCCTCCCCTTCGTCTCATACGGAGGGACGAGCCTGGTGATGACGCTCGCCGCGGCGGGCCTGATCCTGAACGTCGCGCGCAGGCCGGCTCGCGCCGCCGCCTCCGGGCGTCGCGGCTCGAGTCAGTCGCGCGGCGGCGGGCGCCGCACGGCCGGGGGCCCTGCCAGACTCCGCGTGGTCGAGGGCGGAAGTCACAACAGGAGGAAGCGCGTAGCAAGTGGCAAGAGTCGTGATAGCGGCCGGCGGAACGGCGGGGCACGTCGTACCGGCGATCGCCGTCGCCGACGCGCTTCGGGCTGAGGGCGCGGAAGTCAGCTTCCTCGGCACTCGCGAGCGTGCCGAGGCGGCTCTCGTCGCCGCCGCGGGGTACGAGATCGATTACGTGCGCGTCAGCGGCCTCGACCGCCGCAACCCGATCAAGGCCGCGGTCGCGGCCGTCCAGGCGTCTCGTGCGGTCGGGGCGGCGCGGCGGCTGCTCGAGGCGCGGCGGGCCGAGGTCGTGATGGGCGGCGGTGGATATGTCGCTGGGCCCGTCGGGCTCGCGGCCGTGCGGATGGGGCTGCCGCTCGTGCTGACCGAGGCCGACAGCCACCTGGGGCTCGCCAACCGTCTGCTCGCACGCCGCGCGCGCCGGGTCTGCCTCGCCTTCCCGATCCGCGGCCGGAGCCACGACCCGTACGTGGTCACCGGACGGCCGGTGCCGCGAGCCGTGGTCGAGGCGGACCCGACCGTCGCCAGGCGGAGGTTCGGCATCCCCGGGCCTGCCGACTGCGTGACGGTCGTCGGCGGCAGCCTCGGGGCGCGCTCGATCAACCTGGCGGCGTTCGACGCGTTCACGCGCCTCGAGCGCGGTCTTCCGCACGACCATGTCGGCGAACCCTGGATCGTTCACGTGGCGGGGCGGCGGGACTACCCGGAGCTGCGACGACGCTGGGAGGAGCAGGGCCGGCCCGAGCGCTACACGCTGATCCAGTACGAGCCGAATCTGGGGGACGTGTTGGCGGCGGCGGACCTCGTCGTGGCGCGGGCCGGAGGCTCGGTGATGGAGATCGCGGCAGCCGGGCGCCCGGCGATCCTGATCCCCTACCCGCACGCGACCGGCGATCACCAGACCGCGAACGCACGTTGGATGGCGGATGGGGGCGCGGCTGTCGTGATTCCCGACGCCGAGCTCACACCGGAGCGGCTCAGCCTTGCGATCGCCGACCTGCTCACCGACGAGGACCGTCTTCGATCCATGTCGATCGCGGCCCGCCGCCTGGCGAAGCCCGACGCCGCCGAGCGGGTCGCGCGCGAGGTGCTGGAGGCGGCGGCCCGTGGCTGACGAGCTCAGGGGGCGGAGGCTCCACTTCATCGCGATCGGGGGCGCCGGGATGAGCGGCCTGGCGCTGGTGGCGAAGCAGCTCGGCGCTGAGGTGAGCGGGTCGGACCGGGTGGAATCCTCATACATCGACCGCCTCCGGGCGGCCGGCATCCAACCGCATCTCGGCCACGACGCCGAGCAGGTCCCGCCCGACGCCGAGGTGGTGGTCTCAACGGCGGTTCCGGACGACAATCCGGAGCTCGTCCGCGCCCGCGAGCGTGGTCAGACGCTGATCCATCGCGGAGAGCTGCTGGCGGAGCTCTGCTCCCAGCGGCGCCTGGTTGCCATCGCCGGGACCCACGGCAAGACGACGACGACGGCCATGTGCGCCTGGGCGCTTCGCGCCACGGGCGCCGACCCGGCCTTCTTCCTGGGTGGGGAGCTGCCCGGCGCCGGACCCGGCGGCGAGCCGGCCAACGCAGGCTGGGGAGAGGGAAAGTGGCTGGTCGCAGAGGCCGATGAGAGCGATGCCAGCTTCCTCAAGCTCCGTCCCGAAATCGCGGTGATCACCAACCTGGAGCTCGACCATCACTCCCGCTGGGGCTCGCTCGCGGAATTGTCGGAGGCGTTCGCGACCTTCGCCACCCCCGCCGCGGGCCTGGTATGCGGCTCCGACGTCCACCTGTCCGGGAGGGGGGGCCAGCGTGTCGTCCGCTTCGCGGTCGAGGCCGGCGAGGTAGGACCGGCGGCGACGGCCGACCTGGTCGCGACCGACATTCGGGCCGAGCCCGGCGGACGCAGCACCTTCTACGCCCGAGGCGCCGGCCTGGACACCGAGGTCTCCCTGCGCGTTCCCGGGAACCACAACATCGCGAACGCGCTGGCGGCGCTTGGCGGGCTCTCCCTTGCCGGCTTCGACCCGGAGGCTTGCGCGGCCGCGCTCGCCGACTTCCCGGGCGTGGCGCGCCGGCTGGAGCTCAAGGGGGAGCGCAACGGCGCCCGCATCTACGACGACTACGCCCATCACCCGACCGAGATTGCCGCGACCCTCCAGGCTGCCCGGGAGCTGGGGGCCCGCCGCGTGATCGCGGCCTTCCAGCCCCATCTCTATTCGCGCACCAGGGCGCTCGCCTCCGAGCTGGGCGCCGCGCTCGCGGCGGCGGACGAGGTGGCGGTGCTGGACGTCTACCCGGCGCGCGAGGAGCCCACGGGCCCGCTCGCCGGGGTAAGTGGGCTGATGGTGGCCGAGGAGGCGGCCGACCACGCCCAGGGCGGCCGAGTCTGGTGGGTGCGGACGGCGGAGCAGGCCGCCGAGGCGATCGGACCCACGCTTGGGGAGGGAGACCTGCTGATCACGATCGGAGCGGGCGACATCAACAAGCTCGCGGAGGGGCTCGTGGATGGAGGGGAGGAGCCATGAGCGCGCCGGCGGGCGTCCACCGCGACTACGCGCTCTCACGCCTGACCACGGTGCGGGCCGGCGGCTCCGCGGACTACTTCGCGCGCCCCACCTCGGAGGATGAGGTCGTCGCGCTGCTCGCCTGGGCGGAGGAGCAGAACCTGCCGGTCGGCGTGGTCGGGTCCGGTTCCAACCTGCTGGTCCCAGACGAGGGCTTTCCCGGCCTGGTGATGAAGCTCGCCGAGAGGCTGACGCGAATCGAGCACGAGGGGACGCGGGTCGACACGGGAGGCGGGGCGCGGTTGCCATCCGCGGCGGCGCAGGCGGCGGGCTGGGGCCTGACCGGCCTCGAGTTCGGCGTGAACATCCCGGGCACCGTCGGAGGGGCGGTGAGGATGAACGCCAACGCCTACGGCGGCGAGCTCGGGAAGGTGCTCGAGGCGGTCACGGTCTGCACCGCTAGCGGCGCCGAGACCCAGCGCCCTGAGGATCTCGGCCTGCGCTACCGCGGCTCGGACCTCGGGGAGCGGGAGGTGGTGACCGGCGCGTCCTTCGCGCTGTCGCAGGCGGATCCGGCCGACGTGAAGGCCACCATGGGCGAGATGCGGCGCAGGCGGAAGGAGGCCCAGCCGTCCGGGATCAAGACGTTCGGCTCGACCTTCGTGAACCCGGAGGACCCGCGCGCCGAGGGCAGGTCAGCCGGGCAGCTGCTCGACGCCGCCGGCGCCCGCGGGCTGTCGGTCGGCGGTGCCCGGCTCTCGCCGAAGCACGCGAACTTCGTCGAGAACACCGGCAAGGCCACGACGGCCGACATCCTCGCGGTGATGGCCGCCGCGCGGCGCAAGGTGCACGAGCGGTTCGGCGTCGTGCTCGAGCCGGAGGTGCAGATCCTGGGCGAGGTGAGCTGGCCGGAGCAGTGGGAGCTGCGCGGGACCGACTGAGCGCGCAGGAAAGGCGGACTGGGCGGTGAATCGGCAGGCATGGCAACGAGGGCGCTGAACCCACGTCGGCCCGGCCCCGCCCCGGCGCGGCCCACCCGCCGCGCGACCCCCCAGGCGCGCCCCCCGCTGGGCGCTGCCGTGACTCGCCGGCGGGCGATCGCCGCGGCGCTCGCCGTATTGACCCTCTACGCCGGCTACATGCTCTGGTTCCGGAATCTGGCGCTGTTCTCGATCGACGACGTCACGGTCACCGGGGCCACGACCAACGCGCCGGCGATCAAGAAGGCCGTGGAGCAGGTGGCGGGGGAGATGACCACGCTTCATCTGAAGGACGACGAGCTGCGCGACGTCGTCGCCCACTTCCCCACGGTGGCATCCGTCGGGGCGACCACGAGCTTCCCGCACGGCCTGCGCGTGACTGTCACCGAGAGGCTGCCCGTCGCGTTCATCAAGGTCGGCGACAGGCGGACGGCGGTCTCGGCGGACGGCTACCTGCTCATCGGGGCGAGCTTTGACCCGAAGCACCTGCCCCGAATCCAGGATGCGGTCGAGCAGGGCGCCCGTCTCCAGGGCGAGACCGCCGCCCAGGCGGCGATCCTCGGCGCCACCCCGGCGCCGATCCGGGACCACCTGGCGGGCTCGAGCTGGGATGACGAGCAGGGCGGGGTCGTGGTGGGGCTCGATGGCGGCCCGGACCTGCGGTTCGGCGATGGGTCGCGCCCAGACGACAAGTGGACGGCCGCGATGGCGGTGCTCTCCAGCCCGGAGCACGGCTCGCCCTCCTATCTGGACGTGAGCGTTCCGGATCGACCCGTCGCCGGCGGTTGATCCAGCCGGCTGTCGCCGATGCACTCCTGCAACGCGTCATTCACCCGGTTTCGGGCCTACAGGCGTTCGCTGCGCCGTGGCGAAAAGGGACGGCACGATGCTCGCGAAAAAGCCTCATTTGCAGGCATTTACCGGACCTTCAACCAACCCTGTACCTCGATCTGTAGACGAGACTTACCTCGCAGGAACTCTCAAGGGGGACTTGAGAGTTCAGGCACGGGAGGGCGTTGACAGTGCGTAATCTTTGCCCTAGTTTCGGAATCGCCCAATAGCCGATAGGCGGCTGGGCTCGGAGCAGGACCAACCATGGAGACCTCATATCTGGCCGTAATCAAGGTCGTCGGCGTGGGCGGCGGTGGGTCGAATGCCGTCAGCCGGATGATCGACGCTGGACTTCGCGGGGTCGAGTTCGTCGCGGTCAACACCGACGCGCAGGCCCTCCAGGCGGCTGACGCCGACGTCAAGATCGGCATCGGGCACAACCTCACCAAGGGCCTCGGAGCGGGGGCCAACCCCGAGGTCGGCGCCGGCGCCGCGGCCGAGTCGCGTGATGAGATCAAGGACGCGCTGAAGGGCGCGGACATGATCTTCATCACCTGCGGCGAGGGCGGCGGCACAGGTACCGGCGCGGCCCCGGTGATCGCCGAGATCGCCAAGCAGGAGATCGGCGCCCTCACCGTCGGAGCGGTCACCAAGCCGTTCGAGTTCGAGGGCAGGAAGCGGATGGCCCAGGCCGAGGAGGGCATCGACCGCCTCCGCAAGGAGGTCGACACGCTGATCACGGTCCCGAACGAGAAGCTTCTGCAGATCGTCGAGCGGCGGACCACGATCCTCGAGGCCTTCCGCGAGGCGGACGACATCCTGCGCCAGGGTGTCCAGGGCATCACCGACCTGATCACGATCCCCGGCCTGATCAACCTCGACTTCGCCGACGTCCGCCTGGTCATGCACCAGGCCGGCTCCGCGCTCATGGGCGTCGGCACCGGCACCGGTGAGAACCGGGCCGTGGAGGCGGCCAAGGCCGCGATCACCTCGCCTCTGATCGAGGAGCAGATCGACGGGGCGAAGGGCATGCTGCTGAACGTGACCGGCGGAGAGGACCTCGGGCTCTTCGAGGTCAACGAGGCCGCCCGGCTTGCGATTCAGGCCGCGGACACGAACGCCAACATCGTCTTCGGAGCCGTCGTCGATTCCTCGATGCACGAGGAGGTCCGGGTGACCGTGATCGCGACGGGTTTCGAGGGTTTCGAGATGATCGCCCGGGCGCCGGAGTTCACGGCCCGGGCGGCGGAGCGCCGTCCGGCTCCGGTGCGCGGGGGGCGTGAGGGACTGAGCGATCTGCGGATCTCAGAGTCTGAGATCGACGTCCCGGACTTCCTGAAGTAGTCGCCGGATCAATCGGCGCTTAGGGCTGTGAGAGCCTCGGCCTCCTGGTGCGGCAGGAAGAACTCGATGCGGGTGACCTTGTCGTCGTCGTCGAAGGTCCAGAGCGTCGCGGACTCGATGTCGATCTCGATGCCGCTGCCCGCGCCGCGTGCCGTGGCGTGCTGGCGGACGAGGACCTTGTTCCCCCGGACGCGAAAGTCGAGCGGCTCGATCACCTGCGACTCGAAGGCGTCCGGCTCCATCCAGGCGCGAAGGGCCTCCGCGCCCCTGACCTCAGCCTGAGCCCCGGGACGGATGAAGACGACATCAGGATGTGCGAGCTCGATGGCGGTGTCGAAGTCGCCGCGGTTGAACGCCTCGTAGTTGCGGCGCAGCCGCTCGATCAGCTCGTCTTCCCGTTTGCCCATACCGGTAGTTCGGCTGGCTCAGGCCTCTCGCAGCGCGCGGCCGGCTGCTTCGGCCTCAGCGGGCGAGAACGCCTCGACACGCACCACCTTCCCCTCCTGGGTGAAGGTCCAGACGGTCAGCGCCTCGATCTCCATCTCGATCCCGCTGCCGGCGCCGCGCGCCATCGTCGTCTGACGGGTGAGTAGCCGGTCTCCGTCCGCCTCGAAGTCGAGCAGCTCATACCGCTGCGACTCGAATGCATCCGGTTCCATCCAGGCGCGAACGGCCTCGACGCCGCGCAGCTCCGGTAGCCCGCCGGGTCGGACGAAGACGATCCCGGGATCCGCCAGCTCGATCGCCGCGTCGAAATCGCCCCTGTTGATTGCATCGTTGTGGCGCCGGAGGGCGGCGATCATCTGTTCCTCGGTCAGGGTCATGCCCGGCAGTATCGTGGCCCAGGTGGAAGCCGGAACGCTGAAGAGGACGCCACTGTATGAGGCCCACGTGGAGGCGGGCGCCAAGCTCGTCGGCTTCGCCGGCTGGGAGATGCCGGTCTCCTACGACGGGATCCGCGCCGAGCATCTGCGGGTGCGCAGCTCATGCGGCGTCTTCGACGTCTCCCACATGGGCGAGATCGAGACCGAGGGCCCCGAGGCCGCGGAGCTGCTCCAGCGCCTGCTCTCCAACGACGTCTCCAAGATCCAGGTCGGCGGCGCCCAGTACTCCTGCCTCTGCCGCGAGGACGGCGGCGTGCTCGATGACCTCTTCACGTACCGCCTCGCCGACGACCGGTACCTGACGGTCACGAACGCGTCCAACCACGAGCGGGACCTCGAATGGTTCGAGGCGCACGCAATCGAGTTCGAGGCCGAAGTCCGTGACCGGATCGACGCCTTCGCGATGCTCGCCGTCCAGGGGCCGGAGGCCCGCGAGATCGTCGGCCGGCTCACCGACGGCGAGTTGCCGAAGCGCTTCAGGACCGCCGAGCTCTCGGTGGCCGGCGCCCCGGCGCTGGTCTGCGGGACCGGATACACCGGAGAGGCAGGCGTCGAGCTGCTGATGCCGCCAGAGGACGCGAGGACCGTCTGGGACGCCGTGATCGGCGGAGGCGCGGGCCCCGCCGGCCTCGGCGCGCGCGACACGCTGCGGCTGGAGGTCAACTACTGCCTCTACGGCAACGACCTCACGGAGGAACGGACGCCGATCGAGGCCGGCCTCGGCTGGTGCGTCAAGGAGGACACCGGCTTCATCGGCTCGGAGGCGTGCAGGCGAGTCCGCGAGCAGGGCCCCGGGAAGCTCCTCGAGCCATTCGTGATGACCGGCCCCGGGATCCCACGGCAGGGCAACCCGATCCGCGCCGGCGGCGAGCCGGCGGGGGTGGTCACCAGCGGGACCATGTCTCCGTCGCTCGAGGTCGGCATCGGAATGGGATACGTCCGCGGGGACCTGGCGGAGCCGGGGACGCCGATCGAGATCGATGTCCGCGGCAAGCGCAGGCCGGCGGAGATCCGCGAAGGCCCGCTCTACTCGAAGGACTGAAGCTCGCCGACCAGCGCCGCTCGATAGGTTTCCGCCCGTGGCCGAGGAGACCTATCCCGAGGAGCTTCGCTACCACCCCGAGCACGACTGGGCCCGCGTCGAGGGCGACACGGCCACCTTCGGGGTCACCTGGTACGCGCAGGACGCGCTCGGAGAGGTGGTCTTCTACGAGCCCCCCGAGGTGGGCAAGCAGGTGAGCAAGGACCAGGCCTACTCCGAGGTTGAGTCGGTGAAGGCCGTCTCAGACGTCTATGCGCCACTCTCGGGTGAGGTGACCGAGGTGAACTCGGCGCTCTCCGACACCCCCGAGAAGATCAACCAGGACCCCTACGGCGAGGGTTGGATGGTCAAGGTGAAGCTCTCGGATCCCTCCGAGGCCGATCAGCTGATGGACGCGGCGGCCTACAGGAAGCTGCTCGAGGAATCCGACTAGCTCGGCGGCGGCTCACCCGATCACGGCGCGAGCTCCGGCCGTCACGGCCATCGACACCGCCATGGTGAGGAGGATGCTCCCGCGCAGAGCGAGGGTCGCGGCCGCACCGGCGAGCCCCAGGAGGCGCTCGTCCACCGTGAATCCACCTCGGTCGCCCCCGAAGGTCTCGGTCACCACCAGTGCCGCCAGGAGGGCCGGCGCGAGCAGGACGACGACGTCCATCGTCCGCGGCGGCAGCTCGCGCCCACCGAGCGCCACTGGGCCCGCGGCCCGAATCACGGCCACGGTGACGATCACGCATCCGACCACTACCCATGCCTCAGCCAACCGGGTCCTCCTCGATCTCGGGACGGCTGGACTCCAGCGGCCCGGGGCGGCGCCAGAGCCCGATCAGCGCCACGCCGCTCGCCGCGATCACGGGCACACCCGCCGGGGCGAAGGGCAGGAGCGCCAGCGTGACCGCCGCTGCGACAAGCGCCACGAGCACGGCGGTGCTGCCGCCGCGCAGCTCGCCGCCGACCAGGAGAGCGAGAAAGAAGGCCGGGAAGATGGCGTCGAGCCCGATAGTGGCGGGGTCGCCGATCAAATCGCCGGCCAGCACGCCGAACACCGTGCCGCCCACCCAGGCGGGGTAGGAGGGGAGCGTCACGCCGACCATGAAGTCCCGGTCGAAGCGGCCATCGCCGCGGTTCGCCAGCGCCCAGGACTGGTCGAGCATCGCCTCCCCATAGAGCGCTCGTCGCAGCCGGCTGCCGCCTAGCGACGGAGCCAGGGCGATCCCCATCGTCAGGTAGCGCGCGTTCAGGAGTACTGCCGCGATCACCGCCGCGGCAACGCCGCCGCCCCCTCCAAGGACCGCGACCGACCCGAACTGCGCTGAGCCGGAGAAGACCAGCGCCGACATGACGATGGTCGCCGCGCTGCCGATCACCGGCTCCGCCACGACGCCGAACGAGATCGCGAGCAATCCGGCCGCAATCGCGAAGGGAATTCCGGCCCTGATACCCGCTGTCAACGAGTCCCTGCGCATTCGCGGGACTCTAGGCACGTCGGGCGGAAAGGCGATCTATGAGCCTCACTACGATGGTTCGTCCGTGAGCCGCTACACGTCCGCCACAGACGACGACCGCCGCGAGATGCTCGACGCGATCGGCGTCGGCTCGATCGACGAGCTCTTCGAGGACATCCCGGAGGCGCTCCGCCTGGGGCGGCCGCTCGATCTTCCCGACGGCAAGCCAGAGACCGAGGTCTACGACCGGCTCTCGGCGCTGGGCGCGCGGAACGCGCACGCCGAGACCGAGACGAGCTTCCTCGGCGCTGGGATGTACGACCACTACGTGCCGGCGATGGTCGACGCGATCACCAGCCGCTCCGAGTTCCTGACGCCGTACACGCCCTACCAGCCCGAGATCTCCCAAGGCGGGCTGCAGGCGATGTTCGAGTTCCAGACCGCGATGTCCGAGCTCACCGGCCTGCCGGTCTCGAACGCGGCCCTGTACGAGGGGCCCTCCGCGGTCGCCTCGGCGGCCTACCTGGCGATCGGCGCCACCGGCCGCAGGAAGCTGGTCGCTTCGCGCGGCGTCCATCCGCACAGCCGCGAGTCGCTCGTCACCTACGGCGCCGGCTACGGGAGCGAGCTGCTCGAGGTTCCGCTGGCGGACGGCGTCACGGACGCCTCGGCCCTGGGGGATGCGATCGATGACGAGACCGCCGCCGTCTTCCTGCAGCAGCCGAACTTCCTGGGGGCGGTCGAGGACATCGAGGCGCTCGGCGCCGCCGCGAAGGAGCACGGCGCGCTGCTGATCGTCGCCTGCGACCCGATCGCGCTCTCGATCCTGAAGCCGCCGGGCTCGTGCGGCGCCGACATCGCCGTGGGGGAGGGGCAGCCGCTCGGCAACCGGCTCGACTACGGCGGCCCCTCGTTCGGCTTCTTCTGCGCGGCCGAGGAGCACATCCGCCGCATGCCGGGCCGGATCGCCGGAGAGACGAAGGACGTCGACGGCCGCCGCGGCTTCGTGCTCACGCTGCAGACCCGCGAGCAGCACATCCGACGCGAGAAGGCGACCCACAACATCTGTACGGCCCAGGCGCTCAACGCCCTCGCCGGGATGGTCCATCTCGCCTGGCTCGGCAAGCGCGGCTTCGTCGAGCTGGGGGAGCTGCTCGTCCGCCGCACGGCCTACGCGCGCGATCGCGTGGGCGCAGTGGAGGGAGTCGAGCTGCTCCACGAGGCGCCCGTGGTCAGGGAGTTCGGCGTGAGCGTTGAGGCGCCCGTTGCCGATGTACTCGAACGTTGCGCCTCGCAGGGGATCGGTGCCGGCCATCCGCTCGGCCGGGACTATCCCGAGCACGAGAACGGGCTGCTGATCGCGATCACCGAACGCCGGAGCCGCCAGGACATCGACCGCCTGGCGGACGTGCTCGGCCGCGCGGTCGCGGATCTGCGCGGCTCGCGGATGACCGAGGGGGTCGCGTGATGGACCGAGCGCCCGCGACCGTCGACGGCGGTACGCCGATGCAGCGCGATCCGGCGAGGACGATCTACGAGCGCTCCGTCGAGGGCCGGCGCGCCGCGACGCTTCCAGACGCCGAGGTCCCGGAGAGGGCTATCGGCGAGCTGATCCCCAAGAAGCTGCTGCGCGAGCGCCCCGCCGAGTTGCCGGAGGTCTCCGAGCCGGAGATCGTCCGCCACTACAACCGGATCTCGCGGCGGAACTTCGATCTCGACACCGGCTTCTACCCCCTCGGCTCCTGCACGATGAAGCACAACCCGAGGCTGAACGAGCGGGTAGCGGCGCTGCCGGGCCACGCGCGGCTGCACCCGGCCCAGGAGCCGAAGCGAGCCCAGGGCGCGCTCGAGTTGATGTGGCTGCTGCAGCGCTCGCTCTCCGAGATCTGCGGCCTGCCGCACGTCAGCCTCCAGCCCTCGGCCGGCTCGCATGGGGAGCTCGCGGGCCTGCTGCTGACCCGTGCCTACCACGCCGATCGTGGCGAGGAGCGGACCAAGGTGCTCACCCCGGACACGGCGCACGGGACCAACCCCGCCACGGTGACCATGGCGGGCTACGAGGTGGTCAAGCTCGCCTCGAACGAGCGCGGCGGCATCGACCTCGATGACCTGCGGGGCAAGGCGGGCGGCGATACCGCCTGCCTGATGCTCACCAACCCCAACACGCTCGGCCTCTTCGACGAGAACATCGCCGAGATCGCCAAGATCGTGCACGACGCCGGGGGAACGCTCTACTACGACGGCGCCAACCTGAACGCCATCATGGGTCATTCCCGGCCGGGGGACATGGGCTTCGACATCGTCCACGTCAACCTCCACAAGTCGTTCTCCCAGCCGCACGGCGGGGGTGGACCGGGCGCGGGCCCGATCGCCTGCTCGGACCGGATCGAGCCCTACCTCCCGAAACCCCAGGTCGTGCGCCGGGAGGCTCAGAACGGGGGGGAGCCGAGCTTCGACCTCGACCACGACCGGCCGAAGTCCATCGGGAGGCTGCGCGGCTTCCAGGGCAACTTCGGCGTCTTCGTGCGCTCCTACGCCTACATCCTCAGCCTGGGCGGCGACGGCCTCCAGGAGGCCTCGGAGACGGCGGTGCTGAACGCCAATTACCTGCTCGCCAAGATGAGCCAGGGCAAGGTGGGCAGGTACACGCCGATCGCCTTCGACCGGCGCTGCATGCACGAGTTCGTCCTCTCGGGCGCCCCCGCGAGGCGCGAGCTGGGCGTCAAGACCACGGACATCGCCAAGCGCCTGCTCGACTACGGCATGCACCCGCCGACCGTGTACTTCCCGCTCCTGGTCGACGAGGCCCTGATGGTGGAGCCGACGGAGACCGAGACGCGCGAGACGCTGGACGCCTTCGCGGAGGCGATCGAGACCATCCTGGAGGAGGCGGGGGAGGATCCGGCCATCGCCCAGGGTGCCCCCTATACGACGCCCGTCCGCCGGCTGGACGAGGTGGCGGCGAACCGAAACCCCGTCGTCCGGCAGCCGCTCTAAGCGCTGCGAGGATCAAGAGGCGCCGGCGACATCCTTCCCCTAGTCGCCGCCGGCGCCTCGAGACCTCAGGCGGGCGAGATGCATCCCCTCATACGCCGGGGCTCGCCCGCCGGATCACTGCGCGGCTGGTGATTCGGTCTAGCCCCTGATCACCCTCGCGGTGGGGACCTTCAGGGCGGTGATCTCCGCGTGGTTGACCTGTCCGGTGCCGGCGGACGACGAGCAGCTCAGCACCGCCGAGGTCGTGGCGCCCGCGCGGCCGGCGACCTCCATCGCGACGGTGTCCTCCGCGGAGTTCACGCCCGTACCGGTGAACGAGCTGGACGAGTCCTGACCGACGCCGCTCACTCGCAGCGCGCACGCGATGTTCTCGCCGATGCTGTTCCGGCGCGCGTCGAACGTCGTGCTGACCAGGTAGTTCCCCCTGTTCAGCTCCAGCGTCCCGAGGGTGGTGCTGGCCGTGCCGACGCTCCTGACGCCGCTGATCTGCAGCTGCACGACGTTGGTCTTCTTGTTGATCGTCTTGTTGACCTTCTTTGCGGTGACGCCCTTGCCGGCCCCGATCACCGGGGTCACCAGCAAGACGGCGGCCAGCACCGCCGCCAGCGATGCCGGCACGACCCAGCGTCGGGCCCTGTTCCTCAATACGCCCATTGAGTTTCTCCTTTTGAGACCCCGCCCGGATCGGCTGGGGTAGGTCGGACCCTTTCAGAACGGGCGGCGGGCGGACCGGTCCGGACCCCGCGACTCCGCGGATCTTCAGGAGTCCTCGAGGCTGTCCAGGGCCGGGAGCTTCTGCTTCTTCTTGAGGACGGCCTCGAAGAGGTCACCCTCCTTCTCGATCCTCTTGATCGCGTCGGGGATCTCGAAGCGGATCTTCTCCGGATCGCCTCCCTTCGCTGTGCGCTCCACCTCTCGCCAGTGGAGCGGGATCGAGGCGGTGGGGCGCTCGCGGGCCCGCAGCGAGTACACGGCGATCGTCGTCTTCTTCTGGTGGTTCTGGCTCCAGTCGACGAAGACCTTGCCGCGACGGTCGACCTTGGCCATTTTCGACACGACGTCCTCGGGGGTCTGCTTCTCGAGCAACTGCGCGACCGCCTTGGCGAACGGGCTGGTCTGCTCGTAGGTGACCTTGGTGTTGAGCGGGAAGTACACCTGCAATCCCTTGCCCCCGGAGACCTTCGGGAATCCCTCGAGCCCGAACGCCCCGAACAGGTCCCGGACCCTCAGCGCCACCTTGCAGCACTCCCGCAGGGCCGCCGGAGCGCCCGGATCGAGGTCGAAGGCGAGCACCGTCGGCTGCTCCATGCGCGTCGCCCTGGAGAGCGAGGGGTGGAGCTCGAGCGCGGCCAGCTGGGCCATCCAGACCAGCGTGGCCTGGTTCTCGCAGAGGCAGAAGTCGATCTCACCGGCCCGGCGGTCCACGTAGATCGGCGTCGTCTTCACCCAGTCGGGCCGGTGCTTCGGGCAGTTCTTCTCGAAGAAGGAGGCGCCCGGATTGCCGACTCCCTCCGGGAAGCGCCGCAGCGTCAGCGGGCGCCCCTTCAGGTGCGGGAGGATCAGGTCCGCGACGCGGGCGTAGTAGTCGATCACCTGCGCCTTGGTGGTCTCGGTCTCGGGGTAGAGGACCTTGTCCAGGTTGGTCAGCTTCAGCCGGCGGTTGCCGACCGTCACCTCCTGGTCCCGCTTCTTCGGCTTCTTCGTCTTTGTTCCCGCCAACTCGGGCGAGAGCCTAGGAACGCGCCTTGGTCTTCTTGCGCGAGCGCGAGCCGGATTTGCGCCCGTTCGAGCTCGAGGAGCTCTTCGAGCGCGACGAGGACTTCGAGCCGGACGAGCTCTTCGACTTGGAGCTCGTCGACTTGGAGCCGGACTTGGCCTTTGCCTTCCCGTCCGCCTTCGCGTCGGCCTTGCCGTCGGACTCGGCCTCGTCGCCGCGGACGGCGGCGAGGCTCTCCTCGAGGGCGGCCATCAAGTCGGGGGCCTTGGTCGGCTTCGGCTCCTCGGTCGGAGCGGAGACGACCTCCTTGCCCTCGGCCTTTCGCTCGAGCAGGTCGAGCAGCTCCTCCCGGTACTCGTCGTGGTACTTGTCGGGCTCGAAGTCGCTGGTCAGGGACTCGATCAGCTGCTTGGCCATCTCGAGCTCGCGCTTCTCGGGCTTCTTCGGCTTGGCCTCCTCGAAGACCTCGCCGTCGAGGTCCTGCGGATCGGAGACCTCGTCGTGGAAGCGCATCGTGGTCAGGGTGAGCACGTCGCCCATCGGGCGGATCGCCGCCAGATGCTCCTTGTTGCGGAGCACGAAGCGGGCGACGGCGACCTTGCGCGAGTCCTTCATCGCCTGGACGAGGAGCGCGTAGGCGCGCTCGGCCCCCTTGTCGGGGCCGAGGAAGTAGGGCTGCTCGAAGTAGATCGGGTCGATGTCGTCGAGGTCGACGAAGTCCTGGATCTCGATCGCACGGCTGCGCTGCGGCTCGAGCTCGGCGAGCTCATCGCGGGAGAGGACGACGTACTGGTCGGGCGCGTACTCGTAGCCCTTGACGATCTTCTCGTAGGGGACTTCCTTGCCGTCGGACTCGGCGACCCGCTTGTGCTTCACGCGCGAGCCATCGCCCTCGCGCAGCTCGCGAAACCGCACCGTCTGCCTGGAGACGGCGCTGTAGAGCCTCACCGGCACGTTCAGCAGCCCGAAACTGATCGAACCGCTCCATATCGCCCTAGCCACGCGTGATCACCTCGATCCTGGATCCTTCGACACCACCCAGGTTACCCCTGGGCGGGTTCCTCCAACCGGGCGCGAGCTTGCGTCCATGTGTCTCGAGACCGCGCCGGGACGCGAAATTCATCGCTCCTAGTTCTCGCGAACGACCTCGTGCGGGTCCTTGTCGTCGCGCATCCCCTTGAAGGCGGGCTGGCGGAGGGTCCCCTCGTTGGTCCACTCGGTCCAGTTGACCTCGCAGACCAGCTCGGGCTCACACCAGACGGCGTAGCGGGCCTTCGGGCCGCTCGGCGCGCCGGCGTCGAACGGGCTGCCGGGCCGCTCGCGCCTGCCGAGCTCGCGGGTCAGCTCGTCGATCAGCTCCTCGGTCAGGCCCGAGCCGACGCCGCCGGCGAAGTGGAGCGTCTGGCGCTCGTCCTTGTCGAGCTCCGAGGCACGCTTGTCGTAATAGCCGACCAGGAGGGACCCGACGCGGTTGGAGCGGCGGCCCTCGCCCGGGATGTAGCCGCCGACGACGAACTCCTGCCGGCGCCAGACCCTTTCCTTGATCCACTCCCCGGTCCGCTTCCCCGCCCGGTAGGGGCTGTCGCAGCGCTTCGCGACGATTCCCTCGAGGCCCTGCTTGCGCGCCGCCTCCAGCAGGCTTGCACCGCCGCCGTGGCGGTAGCGAGGAGTCCGCCAGCGCGGGCCCTCGAG
>Ga0126307_10001035_pt1 | contig 18349 bp, 22 predicted proteins | sample Plot28_FD_89955 | JGI IMG/M metagenome (GOLD analysis project Ga0126307, IMG submission 89955) | Serpentine soil microbial communities from UC McLaughlin Reserve, CA, USA - Plot28 | ecosystem: Environmental > Terrestrial > Soil > Grasslands | place: USA: UC McLaughlin Reserve, Lake County... | reverse complement strand
GGCGACGAAGGGCGCCGATCCGGAGGAGGTCGTCGTTGCGATTGGACCGGCGTTCGCAGACACGATCAGAAAGACCATCGCCGACGAGAGCCATCGGGACGTGCTCGAGGCGATCTGCGAGGGCGTCCGCGACGTCGGGGCCAAGCCGCGGCTCGTTCGGATCCGCCGGGTCGCCGACGTCGCCTTCATCGCGCATGCGGGCGCGCAGCTCTCCGGCTCGCGGGTCGCGCTCGGGATCCAGTCGAAGGGCACGGCCGTGATCCACCGGGCCGACCTCGAGCCGCTCGACAACCTCGAGCTCTTCGGCATGTCCCCGCTGTACACGCTCGCGTCGTACCGCGCGATGGGGCAGAACGCGGCCGGCTACGCGCTCGGGCGCCGCGTCCGCCCCGTCCCGACAGAGCTGGACAACTACGCTCGCGCAAAGTTGATCGTCCGGACGACGCTGCTGCATGCCCGCGAGACACAGGCCGTGCGTCCCGGCGCGGCGCCGGTCGAGCTCGAGCTCGCCGTACCCGTCGCCTCGACCTAGGAGGGTTTGGCGAACGTCGGCTGAGCCGAGCGAGGTTCCGCCAAACCCTCCTAGGAGCTACGCGCTGGGCTTGCCGCCCTGGCCCCAGTGGCTCGGCGCGATCCCGTGGATGATCACGTGGATGTGCTCCTTGGCGGCGCCGCTCGACTCATGGAGGGCGTCAGTGAGCGCTTCGATCATCTTCGGCACGGACTCTTCGGTGACGCGGCGATCGTAGAGCTTGACTTCGATCAAGGGCATCGGGGCTCCTCTCGGTTGTCTGAGACCGATCCTACGGAGGCGGTACCGTGGCCGGATGACCATGCGTCTCCAGCACTGCGGGCTCGTCGTCTCGGACCTCGAGCGCTCGCGGCGCTTCTACGGCCAGGCGCTCGGTCTGAAGGAGCTGCCGCGCCCCTCGAACTTCGCCTTCGCAGGCGCGTGGTTCGCGCTCGGCGACACCGAGATCCACCTGCTCGCGGAGGCCGACACGACGGGCCGCGCCGGCATGCCGCCGCCAGGCGCCGGTCTCGCCGGCGGCCTCGCCACGCACCTCGCGCTCGAGGTCGACGACCTGCCGGGCTGGCAGGCGCGGCTCGGTGCCGGCGGCGTTCTGCCTGCGGCCGGCCCGATGCCCCGCGGTGACGGTGTCGACCAGCTGTTCGTCCTCGATCCGGACGGCTACGTCGTCGAGCTGTTCGAGCGGACGGGCCAGGATCAGGCCGATGCGCCCGAACGGGCGCCGATCCGCGACTGAGCGGCTACTGGTCTGCGTGCAGCGCGTCGCCCTGCTCGCCGAGGACGAGGTCACGGTCCGGCTCGGGCACGTGATCGCGCAACACCGGCGCGAGCGCTTCGACGAATGTGACGCCTCCGGCCGAGTGCAGCTCGTGCTCGGCGCCGCGATTGACGACGACGAGGTCTCCGACCGCGAGCTCCTTCGTCTCTCCGGCAACGGTCATCGTCAGCGAGCCCTCGACGATCCACATCACCTGCTCCGCCGTCTCGTGCGCGTGCCGGGCCACCGTCGTCCCGGGCTCGTAGGTGACGTGGCAGAGCATCACCTGCTCTCCGCCGACGGCGCGGAGCCCAACCCCGGGGAAAAGGGGGTGGGGCTCGACGCCGTTCCAGCTTCGGAACGCTGACCTCAGGCGGGAACCTCGAACTTCATGCCGCCGTCCGAGAGCGCGTTGACGGAGAGCTCCTCGTCGAAAGCCACGAGCTTTCCGTCCCGCCGCGGCTCCTGCTTCGCGTCGAGCGCACGCAGCACACGCTCGGGAGTGATCGGCAGCTCCGTGATCCAGACGCCGATTGCGTCGTGGACCGCCGCAGCGATCGCCGGCGGCTGCGGGTTGTTCGCCATCTCGCCGATGCCCTTCGCGCCGTACGGGCCCCCCGCGGAGGGGTTCTCGATGATCAGCGTGTCCACCTGCGGCAGGTCTTCCATCCCGGGTGCGAGGTACGAGCCGAACTGTGCACCGCGGTGCTCGACGCTCGGGTAGTACGGGTAGCAGTTCTCCAGCACGCCGAGTCCAAGGCCCTGCATCGCGCCGCCCTCGATCTGCCCTTCGACAAGCGTCGGGTTGATCGCCTGGCCGACGTCGAAGCACTGGACGAGCCGCGTCACCCGCACGTGGCCGGTCTCGTCGTCGACCTCGACCTCGGCCGCGCAGGCGGCATAGGAGATCGCAGCATGAGGCGGCAGGTCGACGCGGCCCGTCTCAGGATCCACGATCGCCGCGTACGGGTTTAGGTGCGCCCCTGTGCCGGTGATGAGCTCGCCGTGCGTCCAGGTGGCGGCGACGGCGACATCCGCGACGGAGATCTTCTTCTGCGGCGCTCCCTTCGCGGTCACCTCGCCGTCCGCGACCTCGAGGTCGGCCGCATCGATCTCGAGCTCCTTGCCCGCGATCTCCAGCAGCTTCGCCTTGGCGCTCTCGGCGGCCTTCTTCACCGCCATGCCGGCGACGAACGTCGCCCGCGAGGCGAACGTGCCGGTACACACGGGCGAAGAGTCCGTGTTCGAGTTGTCGAAGGTCACCCAGTCGTAGGGGACGCCAAGGGTGTCGGCGACGATCTGCGTCTGAATCGTCTTCGAGCCGTTGCCGATGTCGGCGGTACCCGAGAAGAGGTCCACTCGCCCGTCCGGCTTGATCTTGATCCAGGCTTGCGAGGGGTCGCCGTTCTGGTTCATGCCCGTCGGGTACTCGATCGCGGAGATGCCGCGTCCTTTGTGCACAGCCATCAGTGAGCCTCCGGGTTTCCGAGCTGGCCGACGAGGTGCTCGGGCAGCCACTCGCCCGTCCGAGGCTCGCTCGTCGCGGTGCGGTAGTCGGCCGACAGCTCGTGCCCGAGCTCGTCCGCGACCGCCTTGATCGTGGGAATCGTCGAAGGATCGGTGTAGGCGATGCCATTGGGCGATGTGTCGCCCTTGCGGTTCGCGTTCTTGAGCCTGATCTCGAACGGGTCGAGGCCGAGCTCCAGGGCGATGCGGCTCATGTGCATCTCGACGGCGAACGAGACGGACGTGACGCCGAACCCCCGCATCGCCGTCGTCGGCACGCGGTTCGTAAAGACGACGTAGCCGTCGAACTCGAGGTGCGGGATCGTGTAGGCGCCCGTGTGGTGGAAGCTGTGCTTCGTCAGGCCGTAGGGGGAGAAGCGGGCGTAGGCACCCGAGTCGTGCAGCGTCAGCATCTTGCGGCCGAGGATCCAGCCGTCCTTCGTCACCGCGTCCGCGATCTCCATGTGCCACGGCGCTCGCGTCGAGGAGCAGAGGAACTCCTCCTCCCGCGTCCAGCGCCACTTCACAGGTCGACCCGACTTGAGCGCGAGGAGCGCGCACACCGTCTCCGTCGCGGTGTCCACCTTGCCGCCGAAGCCTCCGCCGACTGTGCCGCCGACGAACTTGAGCTTGTTCAGCGGCACCTGCAGGTGCGCGGCGACGACGCCCATCGAGAAGTAGAGCGCCTGCGTGCAGGAGTACACCGTCAGCCGGCCGTCGGCCTCGGGCACGACCTGACACACCTGCGTCTCGATTGGAACGTGCTCGATCGCAGCGGGACGGTAGACGCCCTGCACGATCAGGTCTGCCTGCTCGAACGCCTCGTCGATCGATCCCTTGCGGATCTGACGCCGGTCCATCTCACCTTCGAAGTGCGGATACCAGTTGCCCCAGTGGTGCACCTTCGGCGCGTCCGTGTCGAACGCCTTGCGCACGTCGAAGAGCGCCGGTTTCTCCTCGAGCTCGACACCGATCGCCTCGACGGCAGCCTGCGCGGTCTCCTCGTCCTCCGCCGCGACGACTGCGATCGGCTGGCCCTTGTAGCGGACCTTTTCCTTCGCGAGCAGCGGCTCGTCGGCCGGGATGCCGAGGGCGGACAGGTGCCCGTATTCGAGCAGGGGCACGTCCTTCCACGTGACGACGGCGTGCACCCCCTTCATCGCCTCCGCTTTCGAAAGGTCGACCCCCGTGATGTCGGCGTGATCCACGGGTGAGCGCAGGGCCTTCGTCCAGAGCGTGCCGGGCACCTGGATGTCGTCGACGTACATCGTGCGGCCCGTGACGTGGGCGACGCCGTCGTAGCGCGGGAGTCTTGCTCCGACGGCTTTCATGCCGGGGCCCCCGGAATCTCGACAGGGGCCTCGTCACCCGGCTGAGGCAACCAGCGCTGCGTGGCCTGGATCTCGCCGCCTGCCGCGGCCGCCACGGCGTCGATGATCTTGACGTAGCCGGTGCAGCGACAGACGTGGCCGGCCAGCGCCATCTGGATCGACTCGCGTTCGGGAGTTCCGCCGCCTTCCAGGTACCCGTGAGCGGCCAGCACCATGCCGGAGGTGCAGAACCCGCACTGGGCCGCGTAGTGCTCGTGGAACGCGGTCTGGATCGGGGACAGCGCTTCTGGCGATCCGAGGCCTTCGAGCGTGGTGATCTCAGCGCCGTCGAGCGCTGCGACCGGGAGCAGGCATGCTCGCCGCGGCGCGCCGTCCACGAGGATGGTGCAGGAGCCGCAGCCGCCCTGCTGGCAGCCGGCCTTGGGGCTCGTGATCCCGAGCTCCTCGCGGAGCACGCGCAGGAGCGGCGTCAGCGGAGGGGTCTCGAACGACCGCTCGACACCATTGACGGTCAGCTTCATCAGACCTCCTGGAGCTGCGTGAGCGCCCGGCGGACAAGCACGGGCAGGGTTCGGTTCCGGTACCAGGCCGACGCGAGAGCGTCGTCGGCGAAGGTCACATCCGCGGTGGCCACCTCGGCCGCGCCTTCCGGGTCGCTCGCCTTCGCCTCGGCGCCCGGGAGCCGCACGGCGTAGCCGGCAACGCCGCTCGCGGCGAGCCGGACGGTGCCGTCTGCGGCGCGTGCTGCGGACACGGCGAGGGCGGTGTAGTCGTGGGTGTGAGGCCGGATCAGGGGAGCGAACGCTCCTGCCGAGGGCTCTTCGAACGAGACGTCGAGCAGCAGCCGGTCCTTTCGGTGCTGAAGGAAATCCTCGAGCGGTTCGGTCGTCTCGCCGCCGGCGCCTGCCGAGCGCACCGTCGCGCCGACAGCCAGCAGGGCTGCCTGCAGGTCGCCCCTGGGCGACTCGAGCCCCTCGCCGGCGCAGAGGTTGCCGCCGACGGTGCCCTGGGCGCGGATCTCGGTGTCGGCGACGTTCGCAGCACACGGTCCGATCGGGGCCGGTAGCGACTCGAGCTCCGAGACCGGGGTCGTGGCGCCGATCGTGATCCGAGGCCCATCACGGCTGATGCCGGCGAGCCCAGCGCCGGTCAGGAGCATCGCTTTCTTCGGGCGCAACCTCCCACTTGTCAGCTCGGGAACGACGATGGTTCCGCCGCCGATCACGGTGACGCCCTCCTCGAAGAGGAGCACAGCCTCCTCGGGCGTCGACGGTTGGAGCACGTCAGGCGCTGTCATTGACCATCCTTCGGTTCGGATCTCTTTCGTGTCCGCCGAGTCTAGAAGCGTACCGCCTCGCCAACAAATGAGAATCGATTATCGGCGGCCGAATCACGCGAAGTCGTCGAGTACGCTCTTCGAGTGAGCTTCCAGACGATCGACGAGCTCGAGGCGGCTTTGCGCGCAGCCGACTATCTGCCCGATCGGGGGCTCGCCACAGCCCTCTTTCTCTCGCTCGCGCTCGAGAAGCCGGTGCTCCTCGAGGGGGAAGCGGGAGTCGGCAAGACGGAGGCGGCGAAAGCGCTCGCCCGCGCGCTCGGCGCGCGGCTGATTCGACTGCAGTGCTACGAGGGCCTCGACGTCACCCACGCCGTCTACGAGTGGAACTACCCGCGCCAGCTGCTCCACATCCGAGCAGCGCAGGAGGGGACGGTCTCGGAGGACGAGCTCTTCGGGCCGGAGTTCCTGATCCGGCGGCCGCTGCTCGAGGCGATCGACACGGACGAGCACGTCGTGCTCCTGATCGACGAAGTCGACCGTGCGGACGAGGAGTTCGAGGCATTCCTGCTCGAGGTGCTCTCCGACTTCCAGATCACGATCCCCGAGCTCGGAACGATCCGAGCGCGCCGGAAGCCCGCGGTCGTGTTGACCTCGAACCGCACCCGCGAGCTGCACGATGCGCTCAAGCGGCGCGCCCTCTTCCAGTGGATCGGCCATCCTTCGCTGCAGCGGGAGGTCGAGATCGTGCGGCTGCGCGTCCCAGGGATTCCCGAGCGCCTGGCCGAGGAGGCAGCTGCGTTCGTCTGCGGCCTGCGCGGGCTCGACCTCGCGAAGCCGCCTGGCGTGGCCGAGACGATCGACTGGGCGCAGGCACTCGCGGCGCTCGGCCGCGAGGAGATCGACGCGCAGGTGGTCGAGCAGACGCTCGGCTCGGTGCTCAAGTACCGCGAGGACATCGAGGCCGTTCGCGACGAGACGCTCGTCGGGCTGATCGAAGAGGCCCGGGCCGCGTCGGGCCGCTAGCGGGACGTGGCCGGCTCGGCGATCGTTCAGCACGTCGTCACCTTCGGCCGGGTGCTGCGGGAGGTCGGCATCGAGGTCGGGCCAGGCCGAGTCGCCGATGCGGTTCGCGCGCTCGGAGCGGTCGACCTGACCCGGCAGGAGGACGTCTATTTCGCGCTCAGGCAGACGCTCGTCTCCCGGCACGACGAGCTCGAGCTCTTCGACCGGGCATTCATCGCCTGGTTCCTGCGCGGGCCGGTCGCACAGCTCGTGCGCGAGAAGCAGCGCCCGAAGCTGGCCGACCGGATCGACGCGACGCTCGGCTCCGACGTCGGCGGTGACGACGCCGGGATCGTCGGCGAGCCGGTCGAGCTCGGCGCGTCAGCCCACGAGCTCCTGCGCGAGAAGGACTTCGCAGAGATGACGGCCGAAGAATTCCTGCGCGCCCGTCGCCTGCTCCTCGCGATCGCCCGCAGCCGCCCTCAGCGGATGTCACGGCGGTTGACTCCCGATACTCGCGGCGACCGTCTCGACCTGCGGAGGCTGATCCGGCGTTCGCTGCGCACGGGCGGCGATCCCCTGGACCAACCGTGGAAAGCGCGTAAGGAGGTCCCCCGAAAGCTTGTCGTCCTTTGCGACGTGTCCGGCTCGATGGACGCGTACGCGCGAGCTCTGCTGCTGTTCCTCCACGCGGTCGTCGGCACTGGGCGCGGCGTCGAGGCGTTCGGCTTCGGGACCAGGCTGACGCGGCTCACCGGCGACCTCGCCACGCGCGATCCGGAGGCCGCGCTCGCCCGCATCGCGACCACCGAGGTCGACTGGGGGAGCGGGACGCGGATCGGCGCCTCGCTGAAGGAGTTCAACGACGTCTACGGCCGCCGCGCACTCTCGCGGGGCGCCGTGGTTGTGATCGTCTCGGACGGATGGGAGCGGGAAGGGCCGGAAGCGATGGGCCGCGAGATGGCGCGGCTGGCCCGTGCCGCTTACGCCGTGATCTGGGTGAACCCGCTGAAGGGAAACCCCGAGTACCAGCCGCTCGCGGGAGGAATGCGGGCAGCCCTCCCGTTTGTGGACCGTTTCCTCTCCGGGCACAATCTGCGCAGCCTCGAGGAGCTCGCCGCCGTTGTCGGAGGGATCCAGCGCCGTCACGCGGCCTGAGATTGGAGGATCCCTTCGCGCGACCTGGTGAATACCTCAGGCGGCCGTCGTCGGCCTCCTTCCGCTTCCTTGTGCGCTTCTGGCGTTCTGGGCGATGAACCTTTCCGTCGCCTCATAGGCCTCGTCGTCCACGATCTGCACGGGCGGCGACTTCATCAGGTAGCTCGACGGGCCCTCGAGCGCGCCCGCGACGCCGTTGTTGAGCGCGAGCTTCGCCATCCGGACGGCGTCGATGACAATACCGGCCGAGTTCGGCGAGTCCCAGACCTCGAGCTTCAGCTCGATGTTCAGCGGCACGTCGCCAAAGGAGCTGCCCTCCATGCGGATGAACGCCCACTTGCGGTCGGTCAGCCACGGCACGTAGTCGGACGGGCCGACGTGGACGTTCTTCTCGCCCAGGTCGTAGTCGAGCATCGACGTCACGGCGTTCGTCTTCGAGATCTTCTTCGACTCGAGCCGGTCGCGCTCGAGCATGTTGAGGAAGTCGGAGTTGCCGCCGACATTCAGCTGCATCGTCCGGTCGAGGTGGACGCCACGCTCGCGGAAGAGGCTTGTGAGGACGCGGTGCGTGATCGTCGCGCCGACCTGGGACTTGATGTCGTCGCCGATCACCGGTAGGCCCTTCTCCTCGAAACGCTTCTGCCAGTAGTTCTCGCGCGCGATGAAGACCGGCATGCAGTTGACGAGCGCGACGCCGGCCTCGAGGCACTGCTCGGCGTACCACTTCGCCGCCGCCTCGGATCCGACGGGCAGGTAGCTGACGACGACGTCCGTCTGCGTCTCCCGCAGGATCCCGACGATGTCGTCGGTCTCGCCCGGCGCCTTCGTCACGACCTCGGACAGGTACTTGCCGATCCCGTCGTGGGTCATGCCGCGGTTGACGGTGATGCCTGTCTTCGGCACGTCCGCGAACTTGATCGTGTCGTTCGGGTGCGCCCACATCGCGTCCGCAAGATCCTTGCCGACCTTGTCGGCCGTCACGTCGAAGGCCGCCGTGAACTCGATGTCGCGGATGTGGTAGCCGCCGAGGTTGACGTGCATGAGCCCCGGGACGAACTGGTCGTCGGGGGCGTCCTTGTAGTACTGGACGCCCTGAAGCAGCGAATTGGCGCAGTTGCCGACGCCGACGATGGCGACGCGCACCTTGTCCTTCGAGCGCGCCTTGCCGTTGACCGAGCCGTTGCCCGATCCGTTGGTGGAGGCCATGCGGTCCTTTCGGTTGGATGTGAAGGGGATCTCGAGCGCCTCCGAGAGCGTGAGGAGCACGAGGTCGTTGACGTTGAGGCTCCGTCGGCGTGCCGCGTCCTTGAGCTCGCGGCGGAGCTCGGGCGGCATGCGCAGCACGACGGCGCCGGCGGCGCCGGGAATCGCCTTCCGGCGGCGGCCGCTGGGAGCGAACGAGACGCCAAAGCGCTCCGCCAGGAGCGCGACGACGACATCGTTCAGGTTCGACTCGCGCCGGGCGACCTCGCGCACGACCGTCCGCTTGAGCGCGGGCGGCATGCGGACGAGAATCGTCGTGCGAGAAGTGCTAGCAGTCAAACTGCTAGCACTGTACCGGATTGCTAGCTCCTGCGGGCGCGGAGCTCGCGGCGCACATGCAGGATCCGCTGCACCACCGTAAGCCACGCGGTCGCTGCAAGCAGGGCGATCGCCCACGGCAGCACGCCCCAGGGCGCGAGCGCGAGACCGACCGCGATCACAATCACCCGCTCGGCGCGAGAGCCGATGCCGACGTCGCCCTTGATCCCGAGGCCTTCCGCCTTCGCCCGCGCGTACGGGACGAGGAAGGAGCCGCCGAGCGCCGCGACGGCGAGCGCGAGCGCGAGCTCCTTGCCGTCGCGCATGAAGACGAGCGCGATCGCGCCCAGCATCAGTCCCTCGCCGACGCGGTCGAGCGTCGAGTCGAGGAAACCGCCGAACGGCGTCTGTTTGCCGCCCGCACGGGCCAGCGCGCCGTCGAGGATGTCGAGGATCGAGCCGACGACGAAGGCGAGCCCGCCGAAGAAGTAGAACCAGTCGCTGCGGTACTCGAAGTAGACGAGCACCGCGCCGACAGCGCAGAGCGTGACGCCGGCCGCGGTCAGCATGTTCGGCGTCAGACGCGTGCGTGCGAGGCCCGTCATCGAGCGCGACGCGACCGCTCTCGCGCCGACCGTGTAGGCCTCCTTGAGGCTCATGCGCCGACCCGGCGGGGCATCATGCGGGCTGCGCGCGGAGCAGCCGCCAGGGGCGGTACACGATCGCGGCGGCCAGGCCGGCGACGACCACGCCGGCGGCGACATCGAGCCAGAAGTGGTTGCCCGTCGCCATCACGGCGAACCACACCCACGGCGCCCACGCGAGCCAGAGCAGCTTCGCCCAGCGGCGACGCACGACCGTTGCCATGACGACGCTGACGATCAGCGCGTCGAGCGCATGCAGGCTCGGCATCGCCGCGTACGGGTTCGAGGCGAAGGCGACGAACGTCGAGGAGTGGTTGACCGTCGAGTGCGCAGCGAGCGTATCGGTGAACCCCGCGTCCGGGAACATCCGAGGCGGCGCCGTCGGGATCAGCACGTAGCCGATCAGCCCGATCAGATTGCCGGCGATCAGCATGTTCCGGAAGCCGTAGAAGCGCTCGTGCGCACGGAAGTAGACCCACGTCAGCGCGAGCCCCACGACGGCGAACTGGGAGAGCCAGTATGTGAGCGAGGTGGCCTGGATCAGCAGCGTCGACTGCTCGACGGCGTGCTGGAACGTCAACTCCATCATCGAGCCGAGGCTGCGCTGGAACTCGATGATCCATTGCCCGTGTGCGAACGCGGCCGAGACGCCGTCGCGGTCGGCGACGCCGCGGGCGAGCTGGTACGCGAAGTAGAAGCCGATCCAGAAGGCGACCTGGAGCGCGAGATGCGCCCAGCCGCGCGGGAGCCGGCGGGCGAGGGTTGCGGTGCTGGCGGCCATCGCAACCTCGGATTGTACCCCCGGCCGGTCGAGAGGCCTCCCACCGACGGGTAGCGGGTCAGCCGCCGATGTAGCTCATCTCCACCTTCGGCAGGTCGAGCGTTGCCTCTGAGCGTTGCTCGGAGTAGCGGTCGGTGCGCTTGGCCCAGATCGCCCCGAGCGCCTCCTGCAACTCCTCGTCGGAGGCGCCGCCGCGGATGCGCGCCCGCAGGTCATGGCCGCGCAGGCCGAAAAGGCAGGTGTAGAGCCGGCCCTCGGCCGAGATCCGCGCCCGCGTGCAGTCGCCGCAGAAGGGCTGCGTGACCGAGGCGATCACGCCGATCTCGCCGCTGCCGTCGGTGTAGCGCCAGCGCTGCGCGACCTCGCCGCGGTAGTTCGCCTGCACCGGCTCGAGCGGGAGCTCGGCCGAGATCCGCTCGACGATCTCCGCGGCGGAGACGACGTCGTCGAGGCGCCAGCCGTTCGTCGCACCGACATCCATGTACTCGATGAAGCGGAGCGTGTGGCCCGTGTCGCGGAAGTAGCGCGCCATCGGGACGACGCCGTCGTCGTTGAGGCCGCGCTTGACGACGGCATTCACCTTCACCGGCAGCCCGGCGTCGGCGGCGGCCGCGATCCCGTCCAGCACCTTGGACACGGAGAAGTCGACGTCGTTCATCATCCTGAACGTCCCATCGTCGAGCGAGTCGAGGCTGACGGTGATCCGGTGCAGCCCGGCGGCCGCCAGTGCGTGCGCCTTCGCGGCCAGCAGTGACGCGTTCGTCGTCAGCGTCAGCTCGGCGCCGAGCGGTGCCAGCAGAGCGATGAGCTTCTCCACGTCCTTGCGCACGAGCGGCTCGCCGCCGGTCAGGCGCAGCTTCTCGACTCCCAGCGCCACCGCGGCCCGCGCGACGCGCTCGATCTCCTCGAACGTGAGCAGCTCCCTGCGGTCGAGGAAACGGTATTCGGCGCCGAACACCGACTTCGGCATGCAGTAGACGCAGCGGAAGTTGCAGCGGTCGGTGACGGAGATGCGCAGGTCGCGCAGAGGGCGTCCGAGCCGGTCTCGCGTCATGGTGTGAGCCTAGCTACGTGACAGAATTTCGCCATGGCGCTCGAGCGCCGAGGTGCTTCCGGGTGTGTGGATCTGCGCTTGGACCGCGGCTGGAAAAGCGCGCCGTGCCAACGCTGCGGAAGCTGCTCGAGCTGCCGTTCGAGCACGTCATTGTCTCGCGCGTCGAGCCGGTGCATGATCGGGCTGCGTGCGCGCGGGCCGCTCGACCTTCGGGCCTGGACCGGCGAACGCTAGTCTGGCGCTTCAAGCGCTTAGGCACACGAGGAGGGTTCTGTTGGGCAACGCTCGCACGAAGTCAGCATCTCTGATCCTGATCGCCTTGCTCGCCCTCGGGGCTGCGGTCTCGGCCTTCGGCCGCACGAGCTCCACAGCGGCAACGACGGTTGCCGTCACGGCGGGCAAGCCGGCCGAGCTGAAGTTCACGCTCTCGAAGACGGCGATCGCCAAGGGCGCGACGACGTTCAAGGTGACGAACAAGGGCAAGCTCGTTCACAACTTCAAGATCGCCGGCAAGAAGACGCCGCTGTTGAAGGCCGGGAAGTCGGCCTCGATCAAGGTGACGTTCACGAAGGCGGGAAAGTTTCCCTATCTCTGCACGGTTCCCGGTCACGCTCCCGCCGGCATGAAGGGCACGCTCACCGTCAAGTAGCGAGCAAGCTGATCGACGTCTCGCCCGCCGCGCGGCGGCGGGCGAGCGCGGTCGCTTCGACGATCTCGGCACCGATCGCGACCGCGACCTCCTCCGGCGTGCGGCCGCCGATAGCGAGGCCGATGGGAGCGTGAATCCGGCCGAGGCCGGCGTCGTCGACCCCTTCCGCGCGGAGCCGCTCCTCACGATCCGCCGTCGTTACCTTGCTGCCCATCGCGCCGATGTAGACGGCCGGCGTCTCGAGCGCGGCGAGCAAGGCCGGGACGTCGAACTTCTCGTCGTGCGTGAGTACGCAAATCACGGTGGAGGCGTCGACGGGGGCGCGGCCGAGGAAGCGGTCCGGCCACTCGACCACGAGCTCGTCCGCCTCCGGGAAGCGCTCCCGGGTCACGAAGGCGGCGCGCGCGTCGCACACGGTGACGCGGTAGCCGAGCAGCTTCCCGACCGACGCGAGCGCCGCTGCGTGATCGATTGCGCCGAACACGTACATTGCCGGGCGTGGCGTGAGGGCGTGGACGAAGACGGTTTCGCCGTCGACGTCCGCAAGCGCGCTCTCACCGGCCTCGAGCAGACGTGCGACCGCGCCGGTGGGGTGCTCGCGCAGCTGCTGCGCGCCGATGGCCTTGCCGCGCGCCGCCACCGTCAGGGCGACTGCGCGATCGGCCTCGACGGCCGCGCTCAGCGGCGGCACGAGCGAGAGGTCGAACGGCGCGATCAGGATTGCCACGGTGCCGCCGCAGGAGAGGCCGACCTCGAAGGCCTGGTCGTCGGCAATTCCATACTCCTTCAGGCGCGGCGGGCCGCCGTCGAGGATCTCCTGTGCCTCGCGGATCACGGCCGGCTCGACGCAGCCGCCCGTGACCGAGCCGGCGATCTCGCCCAGGTCGTTCAGCGCGAGCGAGGCGCCGGGGTCGCGCGGGGCCGAGCCGCGCCGCTCGACCACTGTGGCGAGCACCGCGCGGCTTCCGGCCGCCTGCCAGCGCGCGAGCGTGGGGAGGATGTCCTTCACGCCCTCACGCTAGCCGTTGCAACGCCGGTTCGAATCCGGGCGCAATGGAAAGAGAGGTTGTAATCGAGGAAAGGGGCCCGTGTGGACCACGACCGCATCGAAGGCAACATCAAGGAAACCGAAGGCAAGCTCACCGGCGACGAGGAGCTGGAGCGCGAGGGCGAGGCCCAGGACGCGTGGGGCAAGGCGAAGGACAGTGCCGACGACGCCTGGGACAAGACGAAGGACGCCGCCGACGACGCGAAGGACGCTGTCGACAAGCGGACCTAGCCCAGCGCGGCCTCGGGCTCCGGGAGCTCCCGGAGCCCGAGGATGGGTGACGGCAGCAGCCAGAGCACGCCGAGGAGCGCTCCTGCCGTCGCGAACCAGAGCGTCTCCCGCAGGCCGATCCAGCTGCCGAGCGCGCCGCCCACGAGCGCTCCGAGCGGCCGCACGCCGTAGTTGACCACCATGTAGGCGCCGGACACGCGGGAGCGGAGGCGGGCCGGCACGACCGCAGCGGCGATCGCTCCGGCACTGATGTCGAGCATCATCAGGCCGAGACCCGCCCCGAACTCGGCGAGGAAGAGACAGGTGAGGATCACCAACTCGCGCCCTTGGGCGAGTGGCACGAGCAGGAGCGGCGCCGGGAAGAGGACGCACCCGAGCGCGAACGCCGGGCCGACGCCGATCCAGCGTGTGACGCGGCTCGTGACGACGGCGCCCAGGATGCCGCCGACCGCGGCCGCGCCGAGCACGAGCCCGAGCGTTCCGGGAGCGACGTCGAGCTCGGTCGTGGCATAGAGGATGAAGAGGGCCGCGAAGACGAAGTTGAAGAAGTTGATCGTTGCGGTGGCGCCCAGCGCGGCTCGGATGATCGGGCTGCCGAAGACCCAGCGCACGCCCGCGACGACATGGCCGTCGCCCGGCGCTTCGGCCGCCGGCTCCTCGACGTCGACGGTCTTGAGGAAGAGCGCCGAGACGATGTACGAGCACGCGTCGAGGACGAGCGTCACCGGTGCCGAGATCGCCTGCACGAGCAGCCCACCGACGCTTGGGCCGACGACGTAGGAGAGGGCGCGGCTGCCGTGCATGATCGAGCCGCCCTCGACGAGGCGGTCCCGCGGGACGAGCGCCGGGTAGAACGCGCTGTAGGAGACGTGGAAGAGGACCGTCAGCGTCCCGATCAGGAACGCAACGATGAGCATGTGTGGGAACGTGAGCGCGTCGAACGCGTAGGCGACAGGGATGGAGCCGAGGATGAGCGCGCGGCCGACGTCGGTGGCGATCATCGTCTGCCGCTTCCGGGCGCGGCGATCCGCCCACGCTCCTGCAGGCAGGGAGAAGAGGAGATTCGGGGTCAGCGCGGCGGCGACGAGGTAGCCCATCTGCGCCGCAGTGGCGTCGAGCACGAGCACGGCGACGAGCGGCAGCGCGATCAGACTCACCTGGTCGCCGACGAACGACACCGTCTGTCCCAGCCAGAAACGCCGGAACCTCGGGCTCTCGCGGAGAAGCGGCGGGATCAGCACCCCGGCGCAGCCTAGTAGCCTCGCGCGGTGCTCGCCTTGCTCGCCCTGATCGCGGTCACCGCCGTCTGGGGCTACACGTTCGTCCCGATGAAGGATGCGGTCGCGCTCTACCCGCTCTTCGCCTTCCTCGCCGTCAGGTTCCTGATCGCCGCTGTCGTGCTCGCCGCCCCGGCCGCCCCGCGGCTGCGCTCGCTCGGCAGGCGGGGATGGGTAGCGGGCGTCGCACTCGGGCTGCTGCTCGCGCTCGGCTACGCACTGCAGACGGCGGGGCTGCAGCGGACGACGGTGTCGAGCGCGGGCTTCATCACGGGCCTCTACGTCGTCTTCACGCCCCTGCTCGGGCTGCTGCTCTTCCGGTCACGCGTGGGCGCGGCTGTGTGGCTGGGCGTGGCGCTCGCCGTGGCCGGGCTGGGGCTCCTCTCGGGCGTGGGGGCGGGAGATCCGGCGGGTGATCTGCTCGTCCTCGCCGGCTCGGCCGCCTACTCGCTCCAGATCGCCCTGATGGAACGGTATGCGCCCCGCTACGACCCGGTCGCGTTCACGCAGGCGGAGATGGTGGCTGCATTCGCCGGCTTCGCCGTCGTCGCGGTCGCGCTCGGACAGGTGGAGGTGCCGCGGGGGTGGACGGTGTGGTGGGCGCTGCTCGTGACCGGAATCTTTGCGAGCGCGCTCGGGTTCCTCGTCCAGACCTGGGCGCAACGCCGGATCAGCGCCTCCCGAACGGCGATCGCGTTCGCGATGGAGCCGGTGTTCGCCGGCATCTTCGGCTTCTGGCTTGCGGGCGACCGCCTCGGCGCAATCGGCTGGGCCGGCTGTGCGCTGATCATGGCGGGCATCCTCGTCGCAGAGCCGGAGGCGGGGCGGACGCTACGTCGGTTGCTCGGCTGACGTCGGGAGCGTCGCCGGACTCCGCCGCCACAGCAGCAGGCCGAGCGCGAGCGCCACGATCGCGCTGGCGACGATGCCGACCTCGCCTTCGAACCAGCCGTCCGCGGGAACGATCTCCTTCAGCACGCCCTCGAGGAAGACGAAGCCGACGAGCGTCGCGACGACCCCCACAGGAGACCGACGGAGCCGAGCCAGCGCCCCCACCGGCGCAGGAACACGAGGCCGCTCGCGGCGCCGGCGGCCACAAGCGCGGCAAGGCCGATGAAGAACGCGACCCCGACCAGCCCGCCGGTCGTGTCGCTGCCGCTGTTCTCCGCGATCAGCGCCACCTTGACCAGCCAGGCGATCCCGGCGACGAGCCACGCCCAGGTGGCGACTCGACGTGCAGCTGGCATGAGAAAACCCCTTTCGCCCGGAAGAACCCCGGCTCACTGTAGGTCTCCGACCGGTCAGATCAACCAGGCGCCGTCGCGCTGGACCAGCTCCCCGTCGATGGAGAGCCATCCGCCGGGGCGGAGGTCCTTGACCATGTCCCAGTGGACGGAGCTCTCGTTCTTCCCGCCCGTGTACGTGTAGCTCGCGCCCACGGCGAGGTGCACGGTGCCAGCGATCTTCTCGTCGAAGAGGACGTTGCGGGTGAAGCGGGTGATGCGCGGATTGCAGCCGAGCCCGAGCTCCCCCAGCCGGCTGGCGCCCTCGTCGGTCGCGAGCACCTGGCGCAGGAACTCCTGACCCTCGTCGGCAGAGGCCTCGACGATCCGGCCCCCCCGAAAGACGAGCCGCGCGCCGACGACGTCATGGCCGAGGTAGACGGCGGGGAATTCGGCGTAGGTGATCACGCCGTCGGCCGAATCCTCGACCGGGCTGTAGAAGACTTCGCCGTCCGGCATGTTGCGGAAGCCGGCCGAGACCACGCCCTCGCGTCCGTCGATCCCGAGCGTCAGGTCCGTTCCCTCGCCGACGATGTGCACAGAGCGGCCGCGGTCGAAGCGCTCCTTGATCTCGCGCATCCGCTCCTCCTCCGCGTCCCAGTCGAGCAGGCAGGCCTCATAGACGAAGTCCTCGAACTCCGGCAGGCTCATCCCGGCCTCGGCGGCAGCCGCCACCGTCGGGTACTCCACGAGCGCCCAGCGGACGTCGAGGGCGCGGGCGCGGCGGCTCGCCGGCTCGCCCGCGCGCTGGAGCAGCTTCCGCCGCTCCGGGTCGAGAACTGCGCCGGCATGCACGTCCTCGGGCGCGCGGATCGTCAGCCGCGCGTCTTCCTTCGCGACCTGGTGCGCCTCGATCGGCGGGAGCTCCCCGAGCAACTCGAGCGGCGCCTCGAGCGCCCAGTCGAGGTCGGCGCGGAAGCGCTCGGGGCCCCAGTTGATCCGAGGCAGGTAGTACGCGCCGCGGCGCGCGATCGCCCGTGCGACCTCGCTCACGAGCGGGCGTGCGAGCGGCGTGGCTCGGACAGAGACCTGCCACCGGGGCTGCACGTCGAGACACCTGTTGACCAGTAGCTCGGCCAGCTCGCGTACGCGCGGGTCGTCCACGGCGGCGGATCGTAATCGTTGTAGCGTCTCGGTGTGGACGCGGTCGCCCTGGCACTCGGGTCCGCGTTTCTCTTCGGGGCGATGACCGTGACGCTGCCGCAGGCGCTGCGACGCGGCGTCTCGGCCGAGACGACCGCGTTCCTGATGGTGCTGATCGCGTTCGGGGTCGCCATCGCCGCGGTCCCGGCCACCGGGGCGGGCGGCCTGACCTCGTGCTGGCCGTTCCTCCTCGCCGGCGTTGTCGCGCCCGGGCTCTCGCAGGTGCTCTTCGCCTACGCCGTCCGGGACGCAGGCCCTGCGCGGGCCTCGGTCGCAGTCGGGATGGCGCCGCTCGTCTCGGTCGCCATCGCGCTCACGCTGCTCGACGAGCCGGCGAAACCGATCGTCGTCCTCGGCGGCTTCGCGATCGTGCTCGGCGGAGCGGCGCTCGCGCTCGAGGGCTCGCGCCCGGCGCACGTCCGCCGGCTCGGGCTCGTCTTCGCGCTCGGGACGATGGTGCTCTTCGCCAGTCGGGACAGCCTGATCCGGCGGCTCTCGATCGGCACGGAGATCGACCCCGCGGTCGCAGCGGCCGCGACCCTGGGCTCCGGCACAGTCGTGATCCTGGTCTCGCTCCTGCTGACGCGGCGGCCCGTCTCGCTGCGCCCGGTCGTGGCCGTGCTGCCGACGGGTCTGTCCTACGGTCTCTCCTACGTCCTCCTCTTCGAGGCGTTCTACCGCGGGCGCGTCAGCGTCGTCTCGCCGCTCGTGGCGACGGAGTCGCTCTGGACGGTGGTGCTGGCGCTCCTGTTCCTACGCCCCCACGAGCACGTCGGCGTCCGCCTCGTCCTCGGTGCCCTGCTCGTGGTCGCCGGAGGTGTTCTGATCGGCCTCTTTCGCTGACGCACAGGCTGCTCGACGCTCGCTCTGATCTGATATGCTGCCGCTCAGATTTTCTGCCGTAAGCACAGTGAGCACGAAGGAGAGCAGGCATGGCAAAGACCATCGGAATCGACCTCGGCACCACGAATAGCTGTATGGCGGTGCTCGAGGGCGGCGAGCCGACCGTGATCCCGAACGCAGAGGGCGGCCGCACGACGCCGTCCGTGGTCGCGTTCACGAAAGACGGCCAGCGGCTCGTCGGGGCGCCCGCGCGGCGCCAGCAGGTGACGAACCCCGAGAACACGATCTTCTCGATCAAGCGCTTCATGGG
>Ga0126307_10001034_pt1 | contig 18358 bp, 19 predicted proteins | sample Plot28_FD_89955 | JGI IMG/M metagenome (GOLD analysis project Ga0126307, IMG submission 89955) | Serpentine soil microbial communities from UC McLaughlin Reserve, CA, USA - Plot28 | ecosystem: Environmental > Terrestrial > Soil > Grasslands | place: USA: UC McLaughlin Reserve, Lake County... | reverse complement strand
GCCGCGAGCAGCGCCAACGCCACCGCCGGTTCCCGGCCGAGCGCCAGGCGCGGCAGCCCGAGGAAGGCGCCGGCTCCCAACGCAGCCGCCACCACCAGTGCCGCCAGCCCGATCCAGACGAGGCGTCCGTTCGACGAGCCCGCCGAGAACAGCGTTGAGACGGCCGCGAGAAGGCCTCCGGCACCGAGCAGCGATGGCGCCGCCCAGCGATCGAAGGCCCTGCGCATCAGGCGCGGAGGCTAACATCGAACCACGCCGAATCTCGTGTTTACAATTTGTTTACGCGAGGAACACGCCCGCCACAAGGACGGTCGTCAGACTCAATGGACGGCCTTCGGCCGAACACCCGCATGCACAACCGTCCCGCCGCCACATTCTCACTCCTCACTGCCCTCGTAGCCGGCGTCGTCCTTCTCCTGGCGCTGCCGGGACAAGCGGCCGCCGCAACGCCGTGCTGGGAGCGCGTGATCAACGACTGGCTGAAGGACGGCGGCATCGACGGGACCTACTCGGTGAAGTGCTACCAGCAGGCGCTGAAGAACGTGCCAGAGGATCTGCGCGACTACTCCAACGTCACCGATGTGATCCAGGCGGCGATGCAGGATGCCCTCAGCAACCCATCGAAGACGGGCACAGGTAGCGGTCCGGGAGGCGCAGGTACCGGCGACACGGGCGACAAACCCCGCACGCCTCAGGGAGTTCCTCCCGCCTCGTACTACCGCAGGGGTATCGACAGCCTCGGCACGACGAAGGCGGACTCGCTGCCGATTCCGCTGCTCGTGCTCGCCGGCCTCGGCAGCCTCTTGCTCCTGACCGCCGGCGGCCTCGCCGGCGCCAAGCGCTTCAGAGCCGCCCGACGCGGCTCGAAGCCGCCGCCCGCGCCTTAGTCCACGCCCTCGCGCGCCTCGAGGATCGCGGCTTCGAACGACAGCCGGCGACCCTCTTCGCATGCACGCTCGAACTCCGGTCCCTCGACCGCAGAAACGCCTCCTGCATATTTCTCGCGCTCGGCTTCCCACTGCCCTACGGGCGCACGCTCCGCCTCGGCCTCGAGCGCGCCCCAGAGACGTCCCGCGCGGCCCGCGTCGCCGCGGAACGCCGCGTTGCGCGCCATGTGCGCGAGCGTGTAGATCAGCGACTGCCTGTCGTCGATCTGCTGCCCCAGCTCGAGCGCACGACGGTCCCTCCTCTCGGATTCTTCGATCCGGCCGAGCTCGAACTCGCAGTCGGCCCCATAGGCGACCATGCTCAGCTCCCACCAGGTGAAGCCGACCTCTGCGGACATCTCCTCGCTCTTGCCGAACAACTCGAGCGCGTACTCGAAATCGCGCGCGTCGTGTGCGACGTACCCGAGCGCGCCGATCGCCTCGGCCTCTCCGCGGGCCGAGCCGAGCTTCCGGAAGAGCGCCAGACTCTCTTCGAGCTGCTCCCGTGCACGCTCGCGGTCGCCGAGCATGAGCGTGTTGATCCCGATGCGGTGGAGAAGCTCCGCGATCCCCGCTTCGTCATCCGCCGCCCGAAATATGGCCAGACTCTCCTGGTTGGCCCGCTGCGCCTGCTCGAACTTACCGGCCAGGAATGAGCATCCCGCAAAGCAGCGGAGGCCCCGGGCGCGAACGATGTCCGGGACACCGCCCTCGCCGAGCAGCGTCTCGAACCTGCGCATTCCCTCGAACGGGTCGAGGATCACCCAGAAGTTCTCGAGCGCGATCGCAAGCTGGAGGGCGCGCTCGATCTCGCCCGCGGCGGCAAGCCAGTCGATCGCCGCCCGCAGGTTCTCCTTCTCCGGCGGCAGTAGGTCGTAGCGGCGGCCGTAGTCGTGCTCGGCGGACATCGCAGCCGACTCCGCGAGCGCGAGGAAGAAGTCCGCGTGGGCCCGGCGGAGCCGCACGGCCTCCCCCGAGTCCTCGAGCTGCTCCCGCGCGAACTCGAGGATCGTCGCGAGCATCGAGTAACGCTCCTCGTCGAAGCGCAGGAGGCTCTTGTCGACGAGCGACTGCAGCCCGTCGAGATCCGCGCCCAACGCCTGCTCGGCCGCCTCGAGCGAGCAGCCACCCGCGAACACGGAGAGCGAGCTGAAGAGCCGTTGCTCCTCGGGAGCCAGCAGCTCGTAGCTCCAGCCGATCGTCCCGCGCAGCGTGCGCTGCCGCTCGGGCGCGTCGCGGGCGCCGCCGGTCAGCAACGGCAGGCTCTGCTCCAGCCGCTCGAGGATCTGCGCGGGCGAGAGCGCCTTCACCCGAGCCGCCGCCAGCTCGAGGGCGAGCGGCAGGTGGTCGAGCCGGGCGCAGATCGCGCGCACCGAGCCGTCGTCCTCGAAACCGGGCCGGACTGCTCGCGCGCGCGAGAAGAAGAAGCCCACCGCCTCCTGCTCGACAAAGGGCGGCACCGGGTACTCCTGCTCGCCGGCGAGGCGAAGCGGCTCGCGGCTCGTCACGAGCAGCCTCAGCCGCGGACAGGACGAAAGCAGCGACCCGAGCCCCGGCGCCGCCTCAACCAGCTGCTCGAGGTTGTCGAGTACCAGGAGCATGCGACGGCCGCCGATGTGCTCGGCGAGCTCGTCCTTCGCTCCGATCGCCGAGGCGATCGCCGGCAGGACGAGCTCAGTGTCGCGAACGGCCTGCAGCCCGACCCACCAGACCCCGTGCTCGTGCTGCTCGACGACCTCCGCGGCAGCCTGTACAGCGAGCCGCGTCTTGCCTGAGCCGCCGGCACCCGTCAGCGTGAGCAGCCGCAGCTCCTCCTGCTGCACGAGGACGAGCAGCTCCCCGAGCTCCTTTTCTCGCCCGACGAACGGCGTCGGCTGCACCGGCAGGTTCGACTGGTTCAGCGACTTGAGCGGCGGGAACTCCGCGACGCCCAGCTGGTAGAGCGGCTCCGGAGCCGTCAGGTCCTTCAAGCGGTGCAGCCCGAGCGGCCGCAGGTCCGCGGCATCGACGGCGAGCTGCGTCCGCTCCGAGACGAGAACCTGGCCGCCGTGGCCCGCCGAGCAGATGCGAGCCGCCTTGTGCACGTCGACTCCCACGTAGCCCTCGCCGGTCAGCAAGGGCTCGCCCGTGTGCACCCCCATCCGCACGCGCACCGATCCGGCCGCCAGCGCCTCCTGAGCCTCTCTCGCGGCCAGTAGCGCTTCCTCGGCGTCGGGAAAAGGCGACGAAGAACGCGTCCCCCTGCGTGTCGACCTCGACGCCGCCATGCGCCGCGAACGCCCGGCGCAGCACCCGTCGATGCGAATGCAGGGACTCCGCGTACCCAGAGGCGCCGAGCTCGTGCAGCAGCGCCGTCGAGCCCTCGATGTCGGTGAAGAGAAACGTGACGGTGCCGGCTGGAAGCTCGCGCAATGCGCTCAGCTGCCGGGGCTCGGCAGCGGCGCTTGCCCGTCGCGGCGCTGAGCCTCGATCTCGATCCTCGGCAGCCACTCCAGCCAGCTCGGCAGATACCAGTTCCAGGAGTCGAGCAGGCGCATCGCTGCTGGCAGGAGCACCGAGCGGATGATGGTGGCGTCGATCAGGAGCGCAACCGCGATCCCGAAGCCCATCTGCTGGAACATGACCAGGTCGCCCATCGCGAAGCCGCTGAAGACCGCGACGATGATCAGCGCCGCGCCGGTGATCAGCCGAGCGGTCGACGACACGCCGTGGACGACGGCGTCGGTCGTCGAGCCGGTTTCGTCGTAGCGCTCCTTGATCCGGCTGAGCAGGAACACCTGGTAGTCCATGGAGAGACCGAAGAGGACCGAGAACAAAAACAGCGGCACCCACGCCTCGATTGCGTCGATGCGCTGGAAGCCGAGCAGCCCGCTCCCGATTCCGTGGTGGAACACGAGCACGACGAGCCCGTAGGCGGCCCCAACCGAAAGCAGGTTTAGCGCGATCGACGCGGCCGCGATCACGATCGAGCGGAACACCACCGTCAGGAGCACGAAGCTCAGGCCGAGCACGAAGACGAACACGATCGGCAGCCAGGTGTTCATCGCGTCGATGAAATCGACGTTGTCGGCCGTGTCGCCTCCGACGACCACGTGCACGTCCGTGCCGTTGAACGCCTGCGGGATCTCAACCGAGCGCAGGTGTCGCACCGCCGCCAGAGCCTTCGATCCGGTGCGGTCGCCGCCGACCTGCACGCCGATCGCGGCTACGTCGCCGCTCGGTGCAACGCGCAGGTCGCTGCCCCCGAACACCGGGTCGTCCGCGAGCTCGCGACGCAGGCGCGCGATCCCGGCTCGCACCGGCGGCGAGTTCACGTTTCCTTCCACCGCGATCAACGCCGGGCTCGAGCTGGTCTGCGGGAAGTCGCGCGAGAGTGCCTCGAAGCCCTGTTTGGACTCGAGGCGGTCGGGGAGAGTGCTGACACCGCTCGCACCCAGACTGAGGCCGATGGCCGGCGCGGCCGCGAGCAGGAGCAACGCAGTGAAGCTGAGCAGGCTGACAAGCGGGCGGCGCATGACGGCGCGCACTATCGCTCCCCAGAACCGCCCCTCCTGAACGCTGCCGATGGATCGTCCGAGGAATGGCACGCGCAGCGCGTTCACGCGGTCGCCGAGGAGCCCGAGCAACGCCGGCAACAGCGTCAGCGCGGCGAGCACCGAGACGATGCCGACGGTGATCGCCGCGACGGCGAGGCTCTTCATGATGTTCGAGGGCACGAGCAGCATTCCGGTCAGCGCGATCACGAAAACCGTGCCGCTGAAGAGGACGGCGCGGCTCGCGGTCGCGCCGGCAGCCCCGATCGCGTCGAGCTCGGGCCGCCCGCCGGTGCGCTCCTCGCGGTAGCGCGAGACGACGAACAGCGAGTAGTCGATCCCGAGCGCGAGGCCCATGCCGCTGAGCATGTTCACGAAGAAGACAGAGAGCGTGAACGTTCCGGCCACGAGCGCGCAGAGCCCGAGCGCTACGACGATCGAGACGAGCGCCATCAAGAGCGGGACGAGCCCGGCGACCACTGCGCCGAAGACGAGGATGAGGATCACGAGCGCGGCAGGCAACCCGACCTGGAGCTCACCCGATTTGAGGTCGTGCTGGGAGAGCTCGTTGAAGTCGTGGTCGAGGGTGCCCTCGCCCGTCATCACGACGCTGAAGCCGTCGCGTCCGTCGTTTCGGTCGACCACGCTCAGGAGCGGATCGACATCTTCCTGCCGCTGCACGGCGATCAGGGTGGCGTGCCGGTCACGCGAGAGCTGCGATGGATCGTGGCTGTCGTAATACGTCGAGGCGCGGTAGACGACCCCGGTCGCCTCGCCCTGCGAGAGCAGGTTCCGCACGAACGCCTCGAAGGCGGGGTCGGTGACCGTCCTTGCCGGCGAGCGAACGACGATCAGCTCGTCCACCGCGTTTCGGTCGCGCGGGAAGCGCGCGAACAGATCCTCCGCCTGCTTCGACTCCGGATTTCCGGTCACGTGCCCGGTCGTCGTCAGGTTGCCCGGCAGGAACAGGACGGCAAGGACGAGCGCGACGACGATCGCGCCTAGCCAGGCGCCGAAGGTGCGCCATGGATGGCGGCTCGACGCGCGCGCGAGTCGTTCGGTCACGCCCATCTCGAGGCAAGTATGGCTGCAGGGCGCAGTTGTGCACAGGCCCGATTTCTCCACAGCCGAACGGTGGAAAATTCGTCCGCACGTTGCGCGAACTTCGCGGTCTTTTCCACATGCGATCGACAGGCAATCGGAGGGAACATGAACCATGAGCCTCGTCGGTGTCGACCCCGTCACAACGCAGGAACACGAGGCCGCAGTCGAGGAGCTGGAGGACCGGATCGCCGCACTGGTGGCCGAGCGGCAGCAGCTGCGTGCGGTCGGCGCAGGCCGGCAGTGGCTGGAACAGAACCGCCTCCTGCTCGGGCAGAGCCAGCGGCAGCTCGGCTACGCGCTGATTGCGCGGCACCTGCCGGCGCTCTCGGCCTGAGACGACGCGGGCTCCGGGCCGATGATCCGTCCGGAGCGCTCTCTACATTGGCGGGTCCGCTCGACCCGCGCAGGCGCGCTGGCCCGGGCACAAGTAACTACCATTAGTCGGAGTCCCGGGAGGTAGGAAAATGGCGTCAGCAAAGGAAATCGCGACCGTCGAGCTCACCGAGGAGCAACTCGGAAACGTGGTCGCAGACGAGGCCGCAGGCCTCGGCGTGCGCCGGTTCTTCACCATCCCGGACCGCGATCCCTTCGAGGAGATCGACTGGGAGACGCGCGACGCCCTGATCCCGGGCAAGGACTCCGCCGTCTTCGAGCAGAAGAACGTCGAGTTCCCCAAGTTCTGGTCGCAGACCGCCACCAACATCGTGGCGCAGAAGTACTTCCGCGGCCGCATGTCCTCGCCCGAGCGCGAGACGAGCGTCAAGCAGATGATCGGCCGCGTCGTCTCGACGATCGGCACCTGGGGCCGCGAGGGCCACTACTTCGCCGACGAGGAAGAGGCCGAGACGTTCGAGGCCGAGCTCAAGGCGATCCTGGTCAACCAGTACGCCGCGTTCAACTCGCCGGTCTGGTTCAACGTCGGCTTCGAGGAGAAGCCGCAGTGCTCCGCCTGCTTCATTCTCTCGATCGAGGACTCGATGGACTCGATCCTCGACTGGATCCGCCGCGAGGGCGTCATCTTCCGCGGCGGCTCGGGCTCCGGGGTCAACCTCTCGCGCCTGCGCTCCTCCAGGGAGCAGCTCTCGAAGGGCGGCTACGCCTCCGGCCCGGTCAGCTTCATGCGCGGCGCCGACGCCAGCGCAGGCACGATCAAGTCCGGCGGCAAGACGCGGCGGGCGGCCAAGATGGTCGTCCTCGACGTCGACCACCCCGACATCGAGGAGTTCATCTGGTGCAAGGCCAAGGAAGAGGAGAAGGCGCGCGTCCTCGAGCAGGCGGGCTACGACATGTCGCTCGACTCGGGCGACTGGGCGTCGATCCAGTACCAGAACGCCAACAACTCGGTCCGCGTCACCGACGCCTTCATGGATGCAGCCGACCAGGACGCCGACTGGAACCTGACCGCCCGCACCGACGGCGCCGTCGTCGACACGCTCAAGGCGCGCGAGCTGCTGCGCCAGATCGCGGAGGCCTCCTGGAAGTCGGCCGACCCCGGCGTCCAGTACGACACCACGATCAACAAGTGGCACACGCTCCCGAACACGGGCCGCATCAACGCGTCCAACCCGTGCTCCGAGTACATGTCGATCGACGACTCCGCCTGCAACCTCGCCTCGCTCAACCTGCTCAAGTTCCGCCGCGAGGACGGCGAGCTCGACGTGGAGGCCTTCGAGCACGCGGTGGACGTCGTCTTCCTAGCGCAGGAGATCCTCGTCGGCTACTCGTCCTACCCGACGCCCGAGATCGAGCGCAACGCGAGGGCCTACCGTCAGCTGGGTCTCGGCTACGCGAACCTCGGCGCGCTGCTGATGGCGCGGGGGCTCCCGTACGACTCGGACGAGGGCCGCGCCTACGCGCCCGCGATCACGGCGCTGATGACCGGCCGCGCCTACCGGAAGTCGGCGGAGATCGCTGCGCGGATGGGCCCGTTCGCCGGCTACCAGCCGAACGCCGGCGCGATGATCGGCGTGATGTCGATGCACCGCGCGGCGGTGGGCAACATCGAGAACACCGACGTCGTGCCGAAGGACCTGCTCTCCGCGGCCCGTAAGTCGTGGGACGACGCGCTGAACCTCGGCGAGCTGCACGGCTACCGCAACGCGCAGGCGACAGTGCTCGCGCCCACCGGGACGATCAGCTTCATGATGGATTGCGACACCACCGGGGTCGAGCCCGACTTCTCGCTGGTCAAGTCGAAGAAGCTCGTCGGCGGCGGCGAGATCACGATCGTGAACAAGACCGTGCCGATGGCGCTGGACAAGCTCGGCTACGCGCCCACCGAGATCGAAGAGGTGGTCGCGTTCATCGACGAGCGCAACACCATCGTCGGCGCGCCGTACGTGAAGACCGAGCACTACCCGGTTTTCGACTGCGCGATCGGCGACCGCGCGATCCACTACACGGGTCACGTGAAGATGATGGGCGCCACCCAGCCGTTCATCTCGGGCGCGATCTCGAAGACGGTCAACCTGCCCGAGTCGGTCTCGGTGGACGAGGTCTCCGGCCTCCTGCTCCAGTCCTGGAAGCTCGGCGTGAAGGCGATCGCGATCTACCGCGACAACTGCAAGGTCGCGCAGCCTTTGTCGGGCAAGAGCGACCAGCTCGAGGCTGCGGCCGTGCCGCCCGTTCCGCTGACCCAGCGCCGCCGGCTACCCGAAGACCGCGTCGAGGTCGGCCGCAAGTTCCGCGTCGGCGACTACGAGGGCTACATCCACGTCGGCCTCTACGAGGACGGCACCCCCGGCGACATCTTCGTGGACATCGCCAAGGAGGGCACGACGCTGGCCGGCCTGATGAACTCGTTCATGATCTCGGTCTCGCTGGGGCTCCAGTACGGAGTGCCGCTCGAGGTCTACGTCTCGAAGTTCGCCCACATGCGGTTCGAGCCGAGCGGGATCACGAACGACACGGACATCCGAGTCGCGAAGTCGATCGTCGACTACATCTTCCGCTGGATGGGCAAGAAGTTCCTCACCACCGACCAGCAGGAAGAGGTCGGGATCCTCTCGCCGGAGGTACGAGCCCGGCTAGCGCAGTCGTACGCAGCGCTGGAGAACCAGCCGGTTGCTGCTCTCGATGCTGCGGAGGCCGCGCCTCCGGGCCAGACCGCCCTCTTCAACAACTGGGAAGACGCAGTCGAGTGCGCCAAGTGCGGCGGACGGATGGTTCGGACCGGGTCGTGTTACACGTGCAGGGACTGCGGGACGAACACGGGATGCTCCTAAGAGCCTGCCTCCAGTAGGGAGGTCCGGCACGAGAATGCGTCGCGCTTGGAGCTCGGTCGGGTCCGTCCTCGAGGCGCTCCGCCATTGGTCGAAGCTTCAAGGGGCGAACGCCTTCCACTTCCTGATCGGCTCTTTCGTGCAACTCGCGAGAGACGCGAGCTTTATCCGGTCGTGGAAGGCGTCTTTCGTCGACTGGCTCGCCATCAAGAGCCATCGCGGCGCGGGCTGGCTCCGATTCGAGATCGAGCAAGTCCTGAAACAGCAGCGCGCCGCCGCGAAAGCACCTCCGGCCCACCATGCGTCGCTTCCAGCGCCTGCGTGGAGACCGCTACTCGTCGTGGCGGCTGGCGGCTTGCGAGCGGCCTAGTTGAAGAGCACCCCAGGCACCGCCCCAGACGGTAGCCGGCGCGGAAGCATCCCCGAGTATGGATGCCGTCGCCATCACCGCGGGCCAAGTCACGCCCGAGCTCGTCATCGAGCTGCTGCGGCCGAGCGAGGTCGCGCTCTCGCCTGATGGGTCGCGCATCGCTTTCGGGCTCTCGGCCTCGTCCCGCGAGCAGGGGAAGCCGATCGAGACTCGGCTCTGGACGGGTGTGGTCGACGGCGAGCTCCGCCCGGGCGAGGCGGGCGCGCTGCCGCGCTTCTCGCCCGACGCGTCACGGCTCGCCTTCACGTCCGACCGCGGGGCAGCAGGGCGCCTCTCGCTCTGGGTCGACGTCCAGGAGCTCGGCGAGGTCGCGGGCTCGGTCGAGGACATCCACTGGTCGGCCGGCGGCACGCGCTTGCTCGTGCTCGCTGCCGACCTCGGGGCCGATCGCGCAGACGCGGATTCGACGACGAAGATCGAGGAGGCCGGCGCCGAGGCACCGACGTCAAAGAACAATGTGCCTCGAGTCAGAGACTGACTGAATTAGAGGCAGCGCCGACACGCACTGCTACGGTGGAATCTCCACAGAGCGAGTACCTGGTCGGCAAACGCCTCCCATCTACCGTTCGTAAAGGTACGAAGGAGGTGTTTTTCTATGGCGACAGGAACAGTGAAGTGGTTCAATGACTCGAAGGGTTATGGGTTCATCGAGCCCGAGGATTCGGGCAAGGACCTCTTCGTCCACCACAGCGCGATCGCGGGCGATGGCTTCAAGTCACTGACCGAGGGCGCGAAGGTCGAGTACGAAGCGGCCCAAGGTGACAAGGGCCCAGAGGCCAAGAACGTCGTTCAGCAGGCCGGTTAACCGAGCGCCTGCGCGCGCCGCTCAGCGGCGCGCGCAGGCCTCTCTCCAAAAGAACGTAATGCGCAGGAAGATGCTACGGCTCAACACGGACAAGGACTGATGGGCAAGAAGAAGCGGCAGACATTCGGCAAGCACGCCCGCGAACGCGCGATTGAGGAGAAGCGCAGGCTCAAGCGCGAGCGGAAGCAGGCGGTCGCAGCCGAACGCCTCGCCCCTGACCCCGAGCAGACGGACACGATCGTCCCGTTGGCTGATGGCGATTAGCCGGGGGCGGGCGGCGGCGGTTTCGCCTAAGAATCGGCCGACGCGGTAGCTGCTTAGGGCCGCTAATTGGCGGTGAGGCGTCGAAGCGATGCGCGAACAGCGCCGGGCGCCTCGAACCACACGAAATGCCCGGCGCCCTCGACCACCTCGACCCAGGCGCCCGGAATCCGCTCAGCCGCGTCCGTCGAGGCAGCGACTGGCATCGGGCTCCGTGAGCCATGGACGAAGCCGACGGGAACGCGAATCTGCGGCAGCCCCGCCTCGAGCGCCGGCAGCTCGGCCAGGATCGACGGCACCATCTCGGCCGAGCGCGCGCTCGCCATTCGCAGCTCGGGCATCGGCGGTGCCTGCTCGGGATCCGCGAAGTACGCCGCCCAGACCAGCCGCATCCCCTCGAGCGCCAGCTCGTCGTCGGCCGCGCCGACCATCGCGAGCTCGTCGATCTCGCGCGCCCTCGCGCGCACGGCCTCAGGCGTTCGGCGGAAGAGCTCTTCGTCGAACTCCGGCCAGCGTCCGTCGCCGATCGAGCCGAGCGGGTCGACGGCGAGCACGCCGAGGAGCCGCTCCGGCATCGCCTCGGCAACGTGGAGGGCGAGGTGCCCGCCCCAGGAATGGCCGACCACGTATGCCCTCTCCCACCCGAGCGTGTCGAGCACACGCCGGGCATCCCCGACATCCGCCGTCACTGTGTTGGGCGGTGCCGCCGCCGACGGCTCTTGCCCTCGCTGCTGGTACCACGCGACGTCGTTTTCCTGCGCGAGTTCTTCGGCGAGGTCCCGCAGATAGTCAAAGCCGAGCCCCGGCCCGCCGTGCAGCAAGAGGACCGGCGGCCCACTGCCGGCGCGCCGGCCCGCAATCAGCGGCCGGTCGTCCTGCGTGGTGAACTCGGTCCACTCCACCCCGCGCCGATCCTCTCACGCTCGGCCCATACTCGTTCGGCCACGCTCAGACCGTGTTACAAGTCGCAGGCGTGTCGAGGTCAAGCGACTCATTCACCCGAGGAAGAGAGGGAAAGCCATGCTGGCTTACGTCATTCGCCATCGGCCCTCGCCGGCGATGGTTGTCGCCTGCACCGCGCTGGCTGTCGCGCTGAGCGGCACCGGCTACGCGGCGCTGAAGCTTCCTCGCAACAGCGTCGGGACCAAGCAGCTCAAGAACGGCGCGGTCACCAACAAGAAGCTGGGGCGCGCCGCCGTGACCGCCGGGAAGGTCGCGCGCAACTCGCTCACCGGCACGCAGATCAACGAGGGCACGCTTGGCACCGTGTTCAATGCAATCCACGCCTCGAGCGCGGACAGAGCGACCAACGCGACGAGCGCAACCACTGCCACCACCGCACAAAACCTTGCCGCGCCGGAGGCGTTCCACAACGTCGGCGCGACCGGCGAGCCCGCCTTCCGGAATTCCTGGCAAAACAACGCCATGACCACCTACGGCTACCCCGCAGGGTTCTACAAGGACCGGGTAGGGGTCGTGCATCTCGTGGGCCGCATCGTCAACGGGAGCGGGAACAGTGTCATCTTTCAGTTGCCAGCGGGCTACCGGCCGGCGGCCGGCAAGTCCACCTCGCTCCCTGCGGCCTGCGAGTGCACAACGGCGCAGACGACGATCGTTTCGATCCAGGGCTCGGGCTTTTCCGCCGCCGCGGACGGTTCGGTCTCCATGACGAACGGCGTCCTATCGGCCGGCGGTTCGCTCTGGCTCGACGGGATCAGCTTCCTCGCTCAATCCTGAGCTGCTCGCGCGGTTAGCATCGCCGAGTATGGATGCCGTCGCCATCACCGCCGGTGAGGTCACGCCTGAGCTCGTCATGGAGCTCCTGCGGCCGAGCGAGGTCGCGCTCTCGCCTGACGGGTCGCGCATCGCGTTCGGGGTCTCGGCCTCGTTCCGCGAGCGGGAAAAGCCGATCGAGACTCGGCTCTGGACGGGTGAGGTCGACGGCGAGCTCCGACCGGGCGAGCCGGGCACGCTGCCGCGCTTCTCGCCGGACGGGTCGCGCCTCGCCTTCGCGTCTGACCGAGGGCACCAGGGGCGCCTCTCGCTCTGGCTTGACGACCAGGAGCTCGGCGAGGTCGCGGGCTCCATCGAGGACATCCACTGGTCGCCCGACGGCACGCGCCTGCTCGTACTCGCCGCGGACATCGGGGCCGACCGCGCCGGTGCGGATTCGGCGACGAAGATCGAGGAGGCCGGTGCCGAGGCGCCGGATCCGAAGGTCGTCCGACCCGCCAAGTTCTGGCGGCGGCTGTGGCTCATCGACGCCGCGAGCGGCGAGACGCAAGACGTGACGCCCGAGGGCGTCAACGTCTTCGAGGTCGGCTGGGCAGGCGGCAGGGCCGTAGTCGTCTGCACCGAGGAACCGTCGGAGAGCGCCTGGTACGACGCCTGGATCGGGCTGATCGACCTCGACGCCCGCACGTTCGAGCGCGTGCACACGCCGAAGTGGCAGCTCCAGGCGCCGCGGATCTCGGCCGGCGGGCAGGTCGCGTTCGTCGAGGGCTTCTCGTCCGACCGAGGGACGCTGGCGGGGACCGTCCATGTGCTCGGAATTGGCGCCATCGAGGCCGAGCTGCACGCGACCTGGGTCGAGTGGGCCGACGAAGACACGCTCTGGGTCGCGGGCTGGCGCGAGGCCGGCTCCTTCGCCGGTCGCCTCTCGCTCGACGGCTCGTACCTGGAGCTCGTGGGCGGCAACCTGAGCCTCGGCGACCGCCACAACCCGTGCTTCGCGGCCAGCGCCGACGGCTCGCGCATCGCAATGCCGCTCGAGATGCCGGACGCGCCCGCAGAGGTCGTGCTGATCGAGAACGGCGAGCGCCGCTCGCTGACGAGCCTCAATGCCCACCTGGCGCCGCAGCTTGCGAACGTCGAGTGGCGCGACTACCGCTGGACGTCGTTCGACGGCCTCGAGATCCAAGGCCTGCTCACCCTGCCACGCAAGCGCGGCGACGGGCCGTTGCCGTTTGTCGTCGACGTCCACGGCGGGCCGACCGGCTGCTGGTCGTGGCAGTTCGCTCCTGCCCAGGGCTCCCCACAGCTCTACGCCTCGGCGGGGGTCGCGACCTTCCTTCCGAATGTCCGCGGCAGCGTCGGGCGCGGCCCGGAGTTCGCAGAGGCCAACCTGGGAGACATGGGCGGCGGAGACCTGCAGGACATCCTCGCGGGCGTCGACGCACTCGTCCGTGACGGGATCGCGGAGTCGGACCGCATCGCGATCAGCGGCGGGAGCTACGGCGGCTTCATGGCCTGCTGGGCGGTCACGCAAACCGACCGGTTCGCGGCCGCGATGCCGTTCGCAGTCGTCACCGATTGGGTCAGCTTCCATTTCACGACCAACATCGGGCAGTTCGACCGGCTCTACCTGCAGGCCGACCCCCTCGACCCCGCCGGCGAGTACACGAAACGCTCGCCGCTCTACCACGCGGCCAAGTGCAAGACCTCGACGCTGATCCTCCACGGCGAGGACGACCTCTGCACGCCGCTCTCGCAGGCGGTCGAGTTCTACAACGCGCTCGTCGAGGCGGGGTGCGAGACGGAGCTCGTCGTCTACCCGCGCGAAGGCCACGGCTGGACTGAGCGCGAGCACCAGATCGACGCGTGGAACCGCGTGCGCGAATGGCTCGCGCAGCACCTCTAGCACCCGGGCTATCTGAGCAAGCGCCGGGCGCCGGCGAACTGCGGGCGGAGCTCTGCCAGCGGCACGTAGTGCACGCGCTCGCCGGTCTGCGGCGCCGAGATCACGGCCTTCTTCGAGACGACCAGCTGAACATGGCCGCCGCCCTCGGTGAAGAGCAGGTCGCCGGGCCGCACCCGCGCGAAGCCGACGGGCTGGCCCGCGTGGAGCTGGTCCCAAGAAGAGCGCGGAATCTCTCTCCCGATCGAGCGATAGGCGGCATAGACGAGGCCCGAGCAGTCGAAGCCTGAGCTGGGCGAGATGCCGCCCCAGCTGTAAGGCACGCCCACCTGCCGGCGGGCGTAGGCGACGACCTGGCGGGCAAGCTTCTGGGCACGGGAGGCGTGGCTCGTCGTAGGAGGCGGAGCCGGCCAGACGGCAGCCGAACGAGCGGACGAAGCGTGGGCGGCGGCGATGGTTACGGCCAGCACAAGCACGGACAGCGGGCGGCGCATCGGGCCTGCATCGGCACCACCCGATCGTCCTTAAGGGGAAAGGCACCGCTCAAGGGAGGAGATCCGGCTACGTGGGCGCACTACTCATGTGGGTTTCCAGCTCGGCCGAGGGCTCCGCAATCCATCCCTCGATCGAGGCAGGCGGCACACCCGAAAAGCGCCAAGCCCCGCCGAGGCGGGGCTTGGCGGGGAGCTAACGAGAGCTACGAGCGCATGCCGGCCCGGCCGTAGTACTCACCGAGCTCGTCGCGATATCCCTGCTCGCGGTACCGCTTCTCGTCGAACTCCGGGGCATTCTTGATCTCGTCCTTCGTGCGGCTGACGAAGATCGTCTCCGTGTCCGGGTCGATGTCGCGGATCAAACCAGCCGGAAGCATGACCTTCTTGCCGAAGATTCAGGGGCCGGTGTCGACGACGATGAAGCTGCCGCCGGCCTCCTTGGTCGCCTCGTCGACCTTTCCGATGCCGCCGTCGGTCGCCTCGACGTTGAAGCCGGTCAGATCCAGGTTCAGCGGTGCCTCGACTACGAACGTCCACATTTCGATGGTCGCCAATGACCACACCTCCCATTCGAGGTTGTGTGCCTCGAGCTCGGGTTCGCCTATTCGTCTACCCGTGCAAACGCGCATTTTCCCATGGTTGAGCCGTTCCGCTAACGAATGCGGATGCGGAACAGGTGGTATGGAAGCGCGGCGAGACAGGCCAACTCGCGGACGATCAGCGTCAACGGGCGGCGCCCTGGTGCCGACGACGCCTCGACCGCCACACCCGGCAGCGCGGCCCGGACCAGCGTTCTCGCGCGGGGGGCGTGCCAGGCCGAGGTGACGACCACGACCTCGTCCGCGCCGAGCTCGCGGGCCGCCTCTGCCACAGCGCGGGCGTTCTCGCTCGTGTTGCGCGCCGTCGCGTCGGCGAGGAGCTCGGTCTCGGCGCCTCGCCAGGCAGCCCGCATCAGCTCGCCCTCGCCTGTGCGTTCGGTGTGCCGCGCCCAGCCGGAGAGGAGAACGGTGTCGCCGGCGGCGGCGACCTGCTCGGCGTGTCGGAGCCGCTGGGCGCAGACGTCGTGCAGGCCGTGGTGCCGACGACCGGAGTAGCCGAGGACGGCGACCAGGCGCCTGCTCATCGCCGCCAGCGCTCGAGCGCGAGGAGCGTTCCGGCGATCGTCAGCACGACCATGACCGCCTTCTTGCCGCGGAGCTTGGACTCACCGCTCGCGCGCGCCCGCATGTCGACCGGCACCTCCTCGACGCGCAGGCCCTCCTCCTCCAGTCTCAGGAGGGCCTGAACCTCCGGCGCCTCGCTCGTGTACGGGCGCGCCAGGATCGGTAGGGCCTTCGCGTTCGCGGCGAACATGCCGCTGGTGGCGTCGAGGAAGGGACGCCGGAGAGCGACCTTCATCGAGCGCCGCAACAGCGCGGTGCCGAACCGGCGCGGACGGCTCGGCTCGTAGCGGTAGGCCGCGTAGCCGTCACCGCTGGCGAAGCGGGAGCCGACGGCGACGTCGCACTCTCCCGCCCGCACGCGTTCCAGTAGGCGCGCCAGCTCCTGGACGGGGTGCTGGCCGTCGGCGTCGACGCGGCCACAGAACGCGTAGCCCTGTTCATCGGCGTACCCGTACCCGGCAGCGATGCCGGCCGGAAGGCCGCGGTTGGCGCCGAACGAGATCACCTCGACACTGTGATCTCGCGCGGCCTCGGCCGTGCGATCGGTCGAGCCGTCGTCGACCACGAGCACGTCGGCCTGCGGAAGCTCTCGCCGAAGCTCATCCAGCACGGCCGGAAGGTTCTCCTCCTCGTTCCAGGCCGGCACGAAGACGAGCGTGTCGCTGTGGGCAGGCATGCGGACCCAGCGTAGCCCGAGCCCGGGACAGGGAACCGTACGGCGACTCAGGGCGTACAAGCGTCGAATGGCCCCTGCTTTGAAGATCGCCGGCGTTCTGGTCGCGGCGACACTGCTCGCGGTGCCCGCAGCCGTGGCCAAGGACTTCGGTCCGGGTGATCTCCGCGTCTGCGGCCGAGAACGCTGCAGGGCGATCATGAACCCGGGCGTCATGCGGGCCCTGAGCGCCTACTACTGGGGCCCGGGGCGTGTTCTGCGTGCCGGGCCGGTGCGTAATGGCGCTCCCGCGTTCGAGTTGCGATTTCGCAACGGATACGCCTCAGGCCTGGTCGCCTCGACCTGGCTCAACCGCTTCCGCGCCTACGGCTTCTTCTGCGGCCGCTTCGAGCGCGGCAAGTGGTACCGCTTCCCCGCCCGAGCGGTCGCCGAGCTGAGAATGCTGACCGCAGGACTCGAACCGCTTCGAGTCTCGGCACCGCCACGCTCGTGTTGAGCGTGACCGCCTTCGACGGCTAGGCCGAGCCGGCCGCCTCGCGCGGGCCCTGCTGCCACACGCCAACCACGTTCCCGCCTGGGTCGCGGAACAGCGCCACCCACAGGTCGCCCTCCGGGTACGGATCCGTGACCACCTCGCCGCCGGCGTCGGCGATCTTCTCGAGGGTCTCGTCGACGTTCTCGACGAAGAGGTAGGGCCGCACGCCACCCTCGCCGGCAACCGCGTGGTCTGCGCGGAAGTGGCCGATCACGTGCCCGCTGCCGTCCTCGAAGCCTGGGTCGTCGCGGTCGCGCCTCGTCTTCCAGCCGAAGACCGCCTCGTAGAAGGCGGCCGAGGCCTGCGGGTCCGGCGCGGGGATGCGGAGGTAGGAGATCCCGCCGACCCTGAAGACCGGGTGCTCGCTCACCGGCCGGCCTCCTTCGCGACGAAAGCCGCGACGTCTCGGATCTGATCCGCGCTCAGCCGGCCTCTGAACGACGGCATTCCGCCGCCGCCCGCCTCGACCTTCGCGCGGACGGTCGCGAAGTCGGGCCGAGCGGCGTCGAGGTTCGGCCCGATCTGGCCGTCGGCTCCCGCGGCCTCGAGCGTGTGGCACGAGCCGCAGCCGGCGGTCCTGAAGACCGTCGCGCCGGCGGCGGCGTTCGCAGCAGCCGGGATCGATGAGCTCTTCGCCGGCGCTGCGGCGGCGGTGTTCTGGCTGTAGAGCCAGACGGCACTCGTGTACCAGACTCCGATCAGCACGGCGAAGAGCAGGCCGCCCGCGATCGGGAGCACCGGCCTCGGAAAGCGATGCAGCCGGACGATCGTCACCTTTGCGGCGAAGGCGCCGTAGACGGCGCAGCCGAACAGCGAGTGCGCGAGCACGCGGGTCGAGGGCGAGCGGAAGCCGAGCTTGAAGATGCAGTGGTAGGCAACCGGCAATGTGAACGCGAACGCCAGGCGGCCCGACCAGCGATGCACCGGGTTGACCCAGGCCGGCTTCTCCCAGGGCAGCTTCCTGAAGATCCAGGCCGCGGTGAGGAGCTGGAGGCACGCGAGTACAGCCGCAGCGGTCGCGAAGCCGGCCTTCAGGTGCAGTGGGTCGCTGAAGAACAGCCGGAAGTAGCCTTTCGAGCGCGGGTCGTGGGCCGCGAGCAGCCCAGCCGTCAGCGAGAAGAGGGCGAACGCGAGCAGCGGGGCGGCGACCCAGCGGTAGGAGCGCGGCTCCGGCGAGGCGGCGGCGAGCTCTGTCACCGCGCTATCGAATCGAAGTGACGTCGGCGACGCAACCTGCCGGGCTTCAGAGCGTCAGCGAACCCAGAGCTGATCGAGCAACACGTTCCAGAACGGGTGGTACTGGTAGTTGCCGACGCGGGCGGACAACGCCGTGACCGTGCGCGGGTTGTAGAGCGGAACCCACGGCGCTCGATCCACGAGCTCGTGGTCGATTCGACTCCACGCCTCACCGGCGGCGGCGGGGTCGCTCTGCTGCAACGAGTAAGCCCGCCGGATATCGGCGTCGATGGCGCGGTCGCAGAACTCCGCGAGGTTGAGGTTCGCCGGGTTCCTCGGGACGAATGATCGACAGCTGAGCAGCAGGTCGATGAAGTTCGACGGGGTCGGGTGATCCTGG
>Ga0126307_10001033_pt1 | contig 18364 bp, 19 predicted proteins | sample Plot28_FD_89955 | JGI IMG/M metagenome (GOLD analysis project Ga0126307, IMG submission 89955) | Serpentine soil microbial communities from UC McLaughlin Reserve, CA, USA - Plot28 | ecosystem: Environmental > Terrestrial > Soil > Grasslands | place: USA: UC McLaughlin Reserve, Lake County... | reverse complement strand
GGGCCAGTGGGCCGATTCCGTTCCGCTATGGCCGGTCCGTGGCGGGCGCCGGGTCGGTCGGGTCCTCGCCCCGGTCGAGCGCCTTCCACGCGGCCTGCGCCCGGTCCTCGTCGGTCACCGGCCCCGCCGACGCGGGCGCCTCCGCCCCCGGTCGCTCGTAGCGCCGACCCATCGCCGGCCAGCCGCGCCCCCGCAGGACGGCGAGCAGTCCCGCGGCGGCGCCGAGCAACCCGGCGACCACGGCCAGAACCGGCCAGGCGACCGCGACGTCAACGGTGACCGGCCCGGTGCCGCGCCCGATCCCCGGGACCTCCGCCGACGCGTCGGCCAGGCCGCCCGCGAGCGCGCGCACGCCCGACCAGCCGAGCACCCCGCCGGCCACCGCCATCAGGAGGCCGACGGCGACCCGGCCGGCGCCCCGGACGGCGAGCAGCGCGACCGCCGCCGCGAGCAGCACCAGACCGGTGGCCGGGACGAGCGGGGCGGCGTCGGAACCGGTGAGCACGCCGCTGACCGGGGGCAGCGGGGCGCCGCGCTCGGCGGTCACCGTCGCCCATCCCTGCCCGCCCGAGGACAGCGCGAGGGCGCCGGCCAGCACGGCCCCGGCCACCGCCGCCGTGAGCTCCCGCCGTCCGCTCCGTGCCCCCGGTCCGCTCCCGCGGGTCGCTCCGCTGCTCGCTCGCTCCGTCACGGTCGCCTCCGCGGTCGCTCCGCTCCTCGCTCGCCGGCGCTCGCTGCGATGCTCACGCCTGTCCGCTCACGTCAGTTCGCGCAACCCTTCGGCCGTGGCGATCGCCGAGAGGACCGCCCGGGCCTTGTGCCTGGTCTCGGCCTCCTCGGTGGCCGGGTCGCTGTCGGCCACGATCCCGGCGCCGGCCTGCACGTACGCCCGTCCCTGGTGGAGCACGGCGGTTCGGATGGCGATCGCCATGTCCATGTCGCCACCGGCGTCGACGTAGCCGACGGTGCCGGCGTAGAGCGCCCGGCGGGTCGGCTCCAGCGACTCGATGATTTCCATCGCCCGCGGCTTGGGCGCACCGGAGACCGTGCCGGCCGGGAAGGTGGCGTCGAAGACGTCGAGCGCGTCGTACGCCTCCCCCACGTCGCCCGAGACGGTGGACACCAGGTGCATGACGTGGCTGTAGTGCTCGACCCGCATGAAGTCGGGCACCTCGACCGTGCCCGGCACGCACACCCGGCCGAGGTCGTTGCGCGCGAGGTCCACCAGCATCACGTGCTCGGCGCGCTCCTTGGGGTCGGCCAGCAGTCCCTCCGCGAGCCGCACGTCCTCCTCGGGGGTCGCCCCGCGTGGGCGGGTGCCCGCCGGCGGGTGCACCACGGCCGAGCTGCCGGTGACGGTGACCAGCGCCTCGGGCGAGGAGCCGACGACGTCGAACGGCGTCTCCCGGCCGGAGAAGCGCAGCAGGTACATGTACGGCGACGGGTTGCTGACCCGCAGCACCCGGTAGAGGTCGAGGGCGTCGACATCGGTGGCCAGCTCGAACCGCTGCGCCAGCACCACCTGGAAGGCGTCCCCCGCCCGGATGTGCTCCCGGATCCGCTCCACGCCCTCCTCGAAGACGCCGGGCGCCATGTTGCTGTCCACCGGCGGCGGGGCGGCGGTCTCGAACACGGCGACCGACGCGGGAGCGGCGGTGACCAGGTCGGCCGCCATCGCGTCGAGCCGGGCGACCGCGTCGTCGTACCCGCCCGCACCGGGCAGGGCGTTGGCGATCAGCAGCACCGTGCCGTCGGTGTGGTCGAGCACGGCGAGGTCGGTCACCAGCATCATCGCCAGCTCCGGCATGCCGAGGTCGTCGGCGCTGCACACCGGCAGGCGCTCCAGCCGCCGGACGACGTCGTAGCCGAGGTACCCCACCAGGCCGCCGGTCAGCGGGGGCAGGTCGGCGGCGCGCGGCGACCGCAGCCGGCGGGCCAGCGTGCGGACGGCGGCCAGCGGATCCGACGGCAGGTCGTCGGTGAGGCCGGGCACGGGCTCGCCCAGCCACTCGGTGACCCCGCCCCGCTCGGTGAGCACACCGGCGCTGCGCACGCCCACGAAGCTGTACCGGGCCCACCGCTTCCCCTGCTCGGCCGACTCGAGCAGCACCGTGCCCGCACGGTTGCGGGCCAGCTTGCGGTAGACGCCGACGGCGGTCTCGCTGTCGGCCAGCAGCTTGCGCATCACCGGGACGACCGGCTGGTCGAGTCGGGCGAACTCCTCGCGGGTGGGCGTGGTGACGCCGAACCTCATGCCGCCGTCCCCTCGACCGCCGGCAGCGGCCGGTGGAAGCAGCTGCGCTCCCCGGTGTGGCACGCCACGCCCTCCTGGTCGACGAGCACCAGCAGCGCGTCGCCGTCGCAGTCGAGCCGCACCCCACGCACCCACTGGCGGTTGCCCGACGTCTCCCCCTTCACCCAGTACTCGCCGCGGCTGCGGGACCAGTAGGTGGCCCGTCCGGTGGTGAGGGTGCGGCGCAGCGCCTCGTCGTCCATCCAGCCGAGCATCAGCACCTCACCGGTGTCGTGCTGCTGGACGACGGCCGCGACCAGGCCGGACGGGTCAGCGCGCAGCAGCGCGGCGACCTCGGGATCGAGCGGTGGAACGGCGGACATGCAGCCAGTCTGCCGTGTGCTGCCCTCAGGCCGGTGCGGTGCCGTCGAACCAGCGGCGGCCGGCGCCGACGAGCACGAGCCCCAGCCCCACGAGGGGCGCCGCGGCGAAGAACAGCGAGTACGCCGCGAAGATCCCGCCGGGATCGGGCCCGGGGTCCGGGAGGTCGCCGAACAGCGACATCACCCGGACGGCCCAGTACAGGGCGAGTGCCACCTGCGCCCCGTGGGCGACGAGGAGCAGGATCCACGCCGCGCGCGTCCGCCGGGTGAGCGCGCGGATGCCCGCCACGACCAGCAGGACGACCGAGAACACCTGGACCACCGCGAGCACCGTCGCCTCGGTGGCCAGTCCCCGGAACGCCGCAGGGACGTCCGGGTCGTTCGCGGCGAAGTCGGCCAGCGAGGCGATCATCCAGACGTACAGCGTGGCGAACAGCACGAGGCCCGCCTGCACGAAGGCCAGCACGGCGGAGGTGATGACCTGGCCCGGCCGCCGCGGCGGCTGGGGCACCCAGGGCATCGGATAGCCGTACTGCGGCGGCCATCCGTAGGGCGGCCCGTACTGCGGTGGCCAGCCGTATCCGGGCGGCTGGCCGTAGGGCGACGGGTACCCGTACGGGCCCGGCACCGGCGCGGTCGCCGGCGGCCCCGCGTACGGCGGGCCGGGTTCGGTCGGCGTCGCCGGGTCGGCCCAGGGGTTCGTCACAGCGCCGCCGCCGCGGCCCGGCCCGCCACCCGCCCCGAGAACAGGCAGCCGCCGAGGAACGTCCCCTCCAGGGACCGGTAGCCGTGCATGCCCCCGCCGCCGAAGCCGGCGATCTCGCCGGCCGCGTAGAGGCCGGGGAAGACCTCGCCGCCGGGGCGCAACACGCGCCCGGACAGGTCGGTCTCCAGCCCGCCCAGCGTCTTGCGGGTGAGCAGGTTGAGCCGCACGGCGATCAGCGGCCCCGCCTCCGGGTCGAGGATCCGGTGCGGCGGCGCCACGCGGATGAGCTTGTCGCCGAGGTAGTTGCGCGCCCCGCGGATCGCGGTGATCTGCAGGTCCTTGGTGAACGGGTGCGCGATCTCGCGGTCGCGGGCCACGATCTCGCGCTCGATCTGGGCCAGGTCCAGTTCGGGGGTGCCGCCGGTGATCCGGTTCATCCCGGCCACGAGCTCGGGCAGGGTCGTTGCGACGACGAAGTCCTCGCCGCGGTCGAGGAAGGCCTGCACCGGTCCGGCCACCCCGGCCTTGACCCGGCCGGCGAGCAGCTTGAGGTCCTTGCCGGTGAGGTCGGGGTTCTGCTCGGAGCCCGACAGCGCGAACTCCTTCTCGACGATCTTGTGCGTGGCGACGAACCAGGTGTGCTCGTGGCCGGTCCGCCCGATGTGGGCCAGCGTGCCCAGGGTGTCGAAGCCGGGGAACAGCGGCACCGGGAGCCGCTGACCGGTCGCGTCGAACCACATCGACGACGGACCGGGCAGGATCCGGATGCCGTGGTCGGCCCACACCGGGGAGTGGTTGGCGATGCCCTCGGTGTAGTGCCACATCCGGTCGCCGTTGACCACGCTGGCCCCGGCGGCCTGCGTCGCCTCCAGCATGTGCCCGTCGACGTGGGCCGGGACGCCGGACAGCAGCCGCTGGGGCGCGGGGCCGAGCCGCGAGGGCCAGTTCCTGCGCACCAGCTCGTGGTTGCCGCCGATGCCCCCGGCCGTGACGACGACGGCCTGCGCGGTGATCTCGAAGGAGCCGACCTCGGTGCGGGAGCTGTCCTCGCCCAAGGCCACCCCGCTCTCCTCGAGGACCCCGCCGCGCACGCCGGTCACCGCTCCCCCGGTGACCGCCAGCTCGTGCACCCGGTGCCGGAAGCGCAGCTCCACCCGGCCCTCGTCGACGGCCGCGCGCACGCGACGGGCGAACGGCTCGACGATGCCCGGCCCGGTGCCCCAGACGATGTGGAAGCGCGGCACCGAGTTGCCGTGGCCGGTGGCCGTGTAGCCCCCGCGCTCGGCCCAGCCGACGACCGGGAAGAAGCCGATGCCCTGCTCCTTGAGCCAGGCCCGCTTCTCCCCTGCCGCGAACTGCAGGTAGGCCTCGGCCCACTGCCGCGGCCAGTGGTCCGAGTCGCGGTCGAATCCGGCGGTGCCGAGCCAGTCCTGCCGCGCGAGCTCGAGCGAGTCGTGCACCCGCAGGCGCCGCTGCTCGGGGCTGTCGATCAGGAACAGGCCGCCGAACGACCACCAGGCCTGCCCGCCGAAGGACGCCTCGGGTTCCTGCTCGAGCAGCACCACCCGCTTGCCGGCGTCGGCCAGCTCGGCGGTGGCGACCAAGCCGGCCAGACCCGCCCCCACGACGACGACGTCGGCCTCCGTGCTGCTGGGATCGGTGCTCACGGGCCCGACGCTAGCGGGCCCGGGCCGTTCCGCGCCGTCCCCCTGGGGAGCGACGCGCGGGGGCGGTCCCCGTCCACTCCCGGACAGGACGCCGCAGCGCCAGCACCAGCGCGCCGATCGGGCCCACCAGCAGCAGGACGGCGGCCCACATCGCCGACCCGCCGCCGAGCGCGGCGAACAGCACCACGAGGCCCAGCACCCCGACGAGCGGCAGCGCCGCAGCCACCGCCAGCAGCAGCCAGCCGCGCGCCCGCCCCAGGAACACCGCCACCGACGCCGCGACCGCGAGAACGGCCAGCGCCCCGGGGACGAGCATGAACCAGTCCCATCCGGTCTCCGGCGTCCACAGCAGCCAGGCCAGGTAGGCGTCCTCGGCCGCCACGATCAGCCCGAAGGCGGCGGCGAACGGCACGACGGAGGGACGGCCCCCGGTCACCGCGGCCGCGGGGAGGCGGGGTGCCGGTCGCGGCGACCGTCGCGCCGGCACGCGGGAGCGGGACGAGGACGACGGCACGGCGCCGAGGGTAGAACGCCGGCCTGGGTCAGCCGGCGCGGCCGATGGGCGCCGCCGGGTCGGCCGGCCCGTCGCGGTGGAACGCGTCCAGAACCCAGGCGACGGCGCGCGCGGTGCGCATGCTCGCCGTCCTGGCCCTCGTCGTGGCAGCGGCGACCGGCCTGGTCTCTCCTGCTGGCGTGAGCGCTCAGCCGATCGCCGGCTCGGGCTCGCCTGCAGACGACCGGCGCCAGGAGGCGTGCAGGCCCGCGTAGGGGCCGTCGGCGTCGACCAGCTCGGCGTGCGTGCCGCGCTGCACGACGCGGCCGCCGTCGACCACGAGCACCTCGTCGGCGCGCTCCGCGGTGGACAGCCGGTGGGCGATCGTCAGCGTCGTCCGCCCGTCGGTGAGGGTGTCCAGCGCCCGGGTGAGCCGCCGCTCGGTGGCCGGGTCGACCGCGCTCGTCGCCTCGTCGAGCACCAGGAGATCGGGATCGGCGACGTAGGCGCGGGCCACCGCGACCAGCTGCCGCTCCCCCGCCGACAGCGACTCGCCCCGCTGGCCGACTGCCGTCCCCACGCCCTCGGACAGGCCCTCGACCCACGCGCCCAGACCCAGCTCCTCGAAGGCCACTGCGACCTGGGCGTCGGTCATCCCGGGCCTGCCGTAGCGGACGTTCTCGGCGATCGTGGCGTCGAACAGGAAGCCGTCCTGGGGAACCATGACCACCCGCGACCGCAGCGACGCGAAGGCCACCTCGTCCAGCGGCACCCAGCCGGCCGCGTCGGAACCCAGCAGCACCCGCCCCTCCACGGGGTCCATGAGCCGGGTGACCAGCTTGGCGAACGTGGTCTTCCCCGAGCCGGTCTCCCCCACGATCGCCACCCGCCGCCGCGGCTCGATGGTGAGCGTCACGCCGTCCAGGGCCTTCGGGGCGCCCGGCGCGTACCGGAAGGACACCTCGTCGAACCGGACGCCCAGTGGGCCGAACGGGAGCTCCCGCACGCTCCCGGGGTCGGCGACCGCCGGGTCGCGGACGTCGGGCTCGGTGTCGATCACGTCGAGCACGCGACGGAAACCGGCGATGGCGTTCTGCGCCTCGTTGAGCACCTCGCTGGCCGTCTGCACAGGGGCCACGAACAGCGTGACCAGGAACAGGAAGGCCACCAGCGTGCCGGCCGAGATCTCGCCGCCCAGGCCGAGCAGCACGCCGACGACGACGACCGCGGCGTTGGCCAGCGCGGCGACGAACTCGCCGCTGACGAAGACCGCGGCGGTGACCTTCTGCGCGTCCACCTGGGCGCGGTAGTGCCGGCCGATCGCGGCGTCGAGGCGGGCCGCCGTCCGGTTGCCCACGCCGTAGGCGCGCACCGTCGGGGCGCCGACGACGGACTCCGCGACCGCCCCGAGCACGTCGCCGACCCGTTCGCGGACGATGGCGTAGGCGGCCGCGAGCCGCTTCGCGAACCACCGGACGGCGATCCCCAGCGGCACGAAGCAGATCAGCACCAGCAGGGTCAGCTGCCAGGAGTAGAACGCCATGACGACGGTGGCCACGACCAGCTGGCCGACGCTGATCAGGCCGAGCACGCCGCCCCACTGCATGAACACCGACAGCTGGTCGACGTCGCTGGTGACGCGGGAGACCAGGGACCCGCGCCGCTCGCCCTGCTGGTGCAGCACGGAGAGGTCGTGCACGTGGCGGAAGGCCCGGACCCGCAGCCCCGCAAGCGCGGTCTCGGTGGTGCGGAACAACCGCACGTTCATGCGGAAGACCGCGAACGCGGTGAGAAGGACGACCAGGGCGCACAGGAGCACCAGCCGGGTGACCAGCGACGGGTCGGGACTCCCTCCGGCCAGCCCGCGGTCGATGACCTGCTGGACGGCGATCGGCACGACCACGCGGCCCGCGGTGGCGACCAGCGCGAGCGCGAAGGTGACGGGCAGTCCGCGCCGGAACTCCGGCATCATCCGCAGGCCACGGCGCAGCGTGGCGAACGCACCCTCGGCCCGGGTGTCGGCGGCCAGCAGCGGCTCGTCGGCGGTCACGCGGCAACCTCCGCCTGCGAGTAGGCCCGGACGAGGGCCGCGTAGCCGGGCACCTCGGCGAGCAGCTGGTCGTGCGTCCCGCGGGCCAGCACCTGCCCGTGCTCGAGCCACACGACCTCGTCGGCGAGCGCGATCGTGGCCTGGCGGTAGGCGACGACGACGACGGTGACCGGGTCGTCGCTGGAGCGCAGGGCATCGAGGATGCGCGACTCGACCGACGGGTCGACGGCGCTCGTGGCGTCGTCGAGCACGAGCAGCCGGGGGCGGCGGACGATCGCGCGGGCCAGGGCCAGCCGCTGCCGCTGACCGCCGGAGAGGGTGGCGCCGCGCTCGCCGACCCGGGTGTCGAGGCCCTCGGGCAGGGCGGGCACGAAGCCGGCGGCCGCGGCGACCCGCAGCGCCGCCCACACCTCGTCGTCCCCGATGTCGGCGCCGAGGGTGACGTTGCCGCGCACCGTGTCGTCGAAGAGGAAGGTGCCCTGGGCGACGAAGGCGACCCGGTCGCTGACCTCGCCCTCCCGGAGGCGGCGCAGGTCGACGCCGTCGAGCAGCACGTGCCCGTCGGACGGATCGACCAGCCGCACCAGCAGGCCGGCCAGGGTCGACTTGCCGGAGCCGGTCGGCCCCACGATCGCGACGGTGCGCCCGGCCGGCACGTCGAAGGTGACGCCGTCGAGCGTGGGCCGGGTGCTGCCGTCGAAGGCGAATCCGACGTCCTCGACGCCGACGGCGGCGCCCCCGGTGCCGGCGGGCGCGCGCTCGCTGCCGTAGGGCGTCTCGCCGGTGGCCTCGAGGACGGGGGTGACGCGGTCGAACCCGGCCAGCGCCCGCGGCAGGTCGGCCAGCACCCAGCCGATGGCGCGGATCGGCAGCGCCAGCAGGGTGAACAGGTAGGCGATGGACACCAGCTCGCCGGCGGCGGTGCTGCCGTCGGCGACGCGGGCTGCCCCGATCAGCAGGACGGCGAGCGTGCCGAGGCTGGGGAGGGCCTCCATCAGCGGGTCGAACAGGCCGCGCACCCGGCCGACGGCGACCAGGGAGTCGCGCAGTTCCTCGGCGCGGGCACGGAAGCGGTCGGTCTCGCTCTCCTCGCGGCCCAGCGTCTTCACCACGAGCGCGGCGTCGAAGCTCTCGTGCGCGATCTCGCTGACCTCGGCCCGCAGCTGCTGGGCCCGCTGCATCCGCGGGCTCATCACCTGCGAGTAGAAGACGTTCACGGCGAACACCGCCGGGAAGACGACCAGCCCGACCAGGGCGATGAGCGGGTCGGTGAGGAACAGCGCCACCACGGTGATCGCGATCATCACCAGCGCGCCCACCGCGAAGGGCAGCGGTGCGACGAAGAACCAGGACGCCTCGACGTCGGAGTTGGCGTTGGACAGCAGCTGCCCCGTCGGGTGGCGCTGGTGCCAGGACAGCGGCAGGCGCAGGTACTGCCGGGTGACGCGGCGCCGGTAGTCGGCCTGCAGGCGGTAACTCATGATCCCGGCGAACAGCCGGCGGCCCAGGATGCCGACGATCTTCAGCAGCGCGACGGCGACGATCGCGGCGGCGGCGAGGGACAGCGCGGCCGCGGTGGTGGCGCCGTCGGCGAACGACGGCAGGAGCACCCGGTCGGTGATCTCGCCGATGACCCACGCGCTGGCGACGGTCATCGCGCCGTACAGGCTGCTGGCGAGGACGGCGAGGGTGAACATGCCCGGTTGCTCGACGATCCCCCGCCACACGTGACGAAGGCCGCGCCGGACGACGGCGTCTCGGCGGGGTGTCACGGTGCTCCTCGGGGTCGGGCGGGGGCGGCCTGGCGATGCTACGCGTTGTCGTTAGTCCGGCTAACCGATTTCGCGGAGGGCGCGCAGGCTTGTCGCGTGGGTAACCTCCGGCGGTGACCGCCTCTTCCCCGCCGCTCGTCGACCGCGAGCGCCGGGAGCTGGCCGACCTCCTCCGGCAGCTCGGTCCGGACGCACCGACCTGCTGCGCGGGCTGGACCACCGCCCACCTCGCCGCCCACCTCGTCGTCCGTGACCGCCGGCCCGACGCGATGCTGGGATACGGCCTCGAGGGCGCCGGGCTGGGCGGGCCCGCCGTCGCGTGGACGCACCGGGCGGAGGACCGGCTGCGCACCTCGACCGGCTACGCGGAGCTGGTCACCCGGGTGCGGTCCGGTCCCCCGGGCTGGCTGCCGATGTCCTGGCCGCCGGTCGCCCGGCTGATCAATCTGTCCGAGTTCGCGATCCACGACGAGGACGTCCGCCGCGCCCAGCCCGGCTGGGAGCCCCGGACCCTCGCGCGGGAGGACCAGGACGCGATCTGGTCGGCGTCCGGTCTCTACGCCCGCCGGGCCGCCGGCCGGCGCGGGGTGGTGCTGCGCCGCACCGACGGCGAGGGCGAGGAGCGGCGGCTCGGCGCGGGCGGCCGCGTCGTCGAGGGCGAGCCGCTGGAGCTGCTGCTCTGGGCGGCCGGCCGCCGGGACGTCGCCCGGGTGCAGGTCTCCTAGAGCGGCTGGTCGGCCTCTCGGCGCACCGGGACGCCGGCGTCGGCGAGCGCTGCCTTCACGTCGCCGATCCGCAGGACACCGAAGTGGAAGACGCTCGCCGCGAGGACGGCGTCGGCACCGGCCTCCACCGCGGGCGGGAAGTGCCCGGCCTCGCCCGCTCCCCCGCTGGCGATCAGCGGCACCGACACCTCGCGCCGGACCAGGCCGATCAGCTCGGTGTCGAAGCCGGCGCGGGTGCCGTCGGCGTCCATGGAGTTGAGCAGGATCTCGCCCACCCCCAGCTCGGCGGCCCGCACGCACCACTCGACGGCGTCCTGACCGGTGCCCCGGCGTCCGCCGTGCGTGGTGATCTCGAAGCCCGAGTCGGTGGCCGCGCCGTCCCGGCAGCGCCGCGCGTCCAGCGACAGCACGAGCACCTGGTTGCCGAACCGGTCGGCGATCTCGGCGATCAGCTCCGGGCGGGCCACGGCCGCGGTGTTGACCGCGACCTTGTCGGCGCCGGCCCGCAGCAGCCGGTCGACGTCCTCGACGCTGCGCACGCCCCCGCCGACGGTGAGCGGGATGAACACGCTCTCCGCCGTCCGGCTGACCACGTCGTAGGTGGTCGCGCGGTCGCCGGAGCTCGCGGTGATGTCGAGGAAGGTGAGCTCGTCGGCGCCCTCGGCGTCGTACACCCGGGCCATCTCGACCGGGTCGCCGGCATCGCGCAGGTCGACGAAGTTGACGCCCTTGACCACCCGGCCGGCGTCGACGTCGAGGCACGGGATGACCCGCACGGCCAGGCTCATGCCCCGGTCCCGCGCACCGCGTCGGCCTCGATCTCCACCAGCATCGCCGGGTCGATCAGGGCCGCGACCTGCACCATCGTGGTCGCCGGCCGGACGTCGCCGAAGAACTCCCCGTGCGCCCGGCCGACCTCCTCCCACCGGGAGATGTCGGTGACGAACATCCGCGTGCGGACGACGTCGGCGAGGGTGAACCCGGCCCGCTCGAGCGACTCGCGGATCGTCTGCAGCGCGCGCCGCGCCTGCGCCCCCATGTCGCCGGGATGCGCCACGACGCCGTCCACGACGGATGTGGTGCCGCTGACCCAGGCGGCGTCGCCCCGGACGACCACGCGGCTATAGCCGACGAGGCCCTCCCAGGGGGCGCCGGAGCCGAGCCGGACAACCTTCACGCGACCTCCTCGGTGACCTGCAGCGCCTCCGGGAGCGTGAACGCCCCGGCGTAGAGGGCCTTGCCCACGATCGCACCCTCCACGCCGACAGGGGTCAGCCCCGCGAGGGCCCGGATGTCGTCGAGGGAGCTGACCCCGCCCGAGGCGACGACCGGCCTCGGCGTCGCGGCGCACACCTCGCGCAGCAGCTCCAGGTTGGGCCCGCGCAGCGTGCCGTCCTTGGTGATGTCGGTGACGACATAGCGGGCGCACCCCTCGGCGTCCAGCCGGGCCAGGGTCTCGTACAGCTCGCCGCCCTCGCGGGTCCAGCCGCGGGCGGCCAGCCGGGTGCCGCGCACGTCCAGGCCCACCGCGATGCGGTCGCCGTACTCGGCGATGGCCCGCGCGCACCACTCGGGCGACTCCAGCGCCGCGGTGCCCAGATTCACCCGGCGGCAGCCGGTGGCCAGCGCGGCTGCCAGCGACTCGTCGTCCCGGATGCCGCCGGACAGCTCGACGTCGACGTCCAGCTCGCCGACCACCCGGGCGAGCAGTTCGCGGTTGCTGCCCCGGCCGAACGCGGCGTCGAGATCGACCAGGTGCACCCACTCGGCCCCGTCGGCCTGCCACTGCATGGCGGCCTCGAGCGGGTCGCCGTAGGACGTCTCGCTCCCGGCCTCCCCCTGCACGAGGCGGACGGCCTGGCCGTCGGCGACGTCGACGGCGGGCAGCAGCTGCAGCTTCGGCACGCCGGACAGCCTAGGTTCCGCCGGCGGGCACCCCTGCACTACATCTCGGTGTTGCCCGCGTCCGGCGCCAGCTCGTGCGCGGTCATCATCCTCGACTCGTCGGACGCCAGGAACACGACCACGTCGGAGACGTCGTCCGGCTCGGTGGTCTCGACGGGCAGCATGTTCATGAACATGACGCCGAGCCGCTGGTCGTCGGCCATGGCCTTGCCCAGAACTGCCTGCATGTCACCGGAGCCCATCGGGGTGACCACGCCGGTCGGGTGCACGCTGTTGACCCGGATGTTGTGCCGCGCCAGCTCGGTGGCGAACGCCTTGGCCATCCCGCGGACGGCGAACTTGCTCGTCGTGTAGTGGACCATGAACGGCTGCACCTTCAGCCCCGCCGCGGAGCTGATGAGGATGATCGAGCCGCCCCCGGCCCGGACCAGGTGCGGCGCGCCCACCATGACCGTGTTCCAGACGCCGGTCACGTTGATGTCGATCGTGTCCTGGAACTGCTGGGGGCCGACCAGGTCCCAGGCCGTCGGCGTGCAGATGCCCGCGTTGGCGACGACGACGTCCAGCCGCCCGAGCTCCGCAACGGCACCATCGACCGCGGTGCGCGTGCCCTCGAGGTCCCGGACGTCCCCGAGCACCGGCACGGCCCGGCGGCCCTCCGCCTCCACCAGCCGCACGGTCTCGTCGAGGTTCTCCGGTGCCGGCTGGTCGTAGGCGATCCCCGGCAGCGGCCCCGCGGTGTCCAGGACGACGACGTCGGCGCCCTCGCGTGCCATCCGGACCGCGTGGCTGCGGCCCATGCCGCGCCCGGCCCCGGTGATGAAGGCGACCTTGCCGTCCAGGCGTCCTGACATCGTTGTCCTCCTGATTCCGGGTGGTTGTGGGCCGCAACCTAGCCGTCCTCGCCCGTCGGGCACAGTGACGGCATGGAGTTCCGGGAGGTCGTCCGCCGTCGCCGCATGGTCCGCGACTACGACCCGGACCGGGCCGTGCCGCCCGAGGTGCGCGAGCGGCTGCTCGAGCACGCGATCCGGGCGCCGTCCGCGGGGTTCAGCCAGGGCTGGGCGTTCCTGGTGCTGGAGACGGCGGAGGAGCGGGAGCGGTTCTGGGCGGCGACCACCTCCGACGCCGCCCCCGACGGCTGGCTGACCCGGATGCGTCGGGCGCCGCTGCTGGTCGTGCCGATGTCGGACAAGACCGCCTACCTGGACCGGTACGCCGAGCCCGACAAGGGCTGGACCGACCGCGACGAGTCCCGCTGGGCGGTGCCCTACTGGGACGTCGACGCCGGCATGGCCGCGCTGCTTCTGCTGCTCACCGCCGTCGACGAGGGGCTGGGCGCCTGCTTCTTCGGCATCCCGCCCGAGCGCACCGGTGCCTTCCGGGCCGCGTTCGGCGTGCCCGAGCGCTTCCGTCCGGTCGGCTGCGTGTCCGTCGGCTACCCCGGGGACGACGACCGTCGCTCCCCGTCGCTGCGCCGTGGCCGGCGCCCCGTCGAGGAGGTCGTCCATCGTGGCTCGTGGTGAGGGACGGGCGGTGCTCGTCACCGGAGGGTCGCGCGGCATCGGGCGGGCCATCGTGTCGGCCTTCGCGGCCCGGGGCGACCGGGTGGCCGTGCACTGGGGCAGCTCGCGCGACCGCGCCGAACAGACCCTCGCCGAGCTGCCCGGGTCCGGGCACGTCCTCGTGCAGGCGGACATGGGCGACGCCGAGGACGTCGGCGCGATGGTGGACCGGGCGGCCGGCGAACTGGGCGGACTCGACGTGCTGGTCAACAACGCCGGCGTCTTCACCGCGTCGCCGCCGCTGACGGCGTCCTGGGAGCAGTGGCAGTCGGTCTGGTCGCGCACCCTGGCCGTCAACCTGGTGGGCGCCGCCAACGCCACCTTCCGCGCGGTCCCGCACCTGGTCGCCGCCGGTGGCGGCGCGGTCGTGAACGTCTCCAGTCGCGGCGCCTTCCGCGGCGAACCGGACAACCCGGCCTACGGCGCCTCCAAGGCCGGGCTCAACTCCTTCGCCCAGTCCATGGCCCTGGCCCTCGCGCCGCACGGCATCTCCGTCACCTGCGTGGCGCCGGGGTTCATCCAGACCGAGATGGCCCGCGAGGTGCTCGACGGGCCGGGCGGCGACGCGGTGCGCGCCCAGTCGCCGTTCGGCCGGGTGGGCCGCCCCGAGGAGGTCGCGGCGGCCGTCCTCTGGCTGGCCTCGCCCGAGGCGCGGTTCTCCGCCGGCACCATCGTCGACGTCAACGGCGCGTCCTACCTGCGCAGCTAGCCGTCGTCCTCCCGCGCCGTGACCCGCGGCAGCGTCAACATGGCCTTGAGCGCCCCGAGCAGCCCGAGCGCGGCCACGGCGACGCCGGCCCACATGCCCGGGCCGAACCGCTCGGCGATCCAGTCCGCGCCGGCGATGAGGGACAGCACCGCGGCCGCGGCCGCCAGCGCGACGAGCAGGGCCAGGACGCCGACCAGCCGGTGCGAGTGCGCCGGGACGAACATCAGTGCCCCGAGCAGCACCAGGGCGCCGCCGCCGACCACGATCGCGACCGGCTGCCAGACCCCGCCGAGCAGCAGGTCGGTCCACCCGGAGCGGAGGGCCCCGAACCCCCGGCGGACCAGCGAGATGCCGGTCCGGGTGTCCCCGTCGACCCAGGGCAGCCACAGGCTCACGTTCGCGGCGACGCCCGCGAGCACCAGCAGGGACCCGGCGAGGAAGTCGGAGCGGCGGAGCACGACGAGCGGGACGGCGGGGCCCCGCTCGACCTCGCCTGTCGGCTCGCCGGTGCCGACGTCGTCCGCTGTATCGGGTCCGGTCTCGGCCGGGAGTCCCAGGATGGTCGCCTCGTCCACGCCGTAGGCGGCGGGCGGCGGCGGCAGCGGCGGTGGGGACCCGGATCGGCGGCGAGCGCCCTGCGGACGCGGTGCTCTCCGGCGCGCCGCCTGCGCGCCGGATCGGTGGGGACGCAGGCGCTCGATCATCGGTTCCTCCGACGCGCAGGGGCGCGAGGAGGCGCCCTCATCCAGCGTAGGGCCACGTGCGGCGCCACGGGGAGGATGAGGAACTGCCGTTGACCGAAATGTGACAGCAGGGCCCTGCCGGGTCAGCCGAGGGACGTCGTGGCCGAGACGAGCACCAGGTCGGAGCTGTGCGTGCCCGCCGCGTCGACGTCGTCCGGCCGCGGCTCGAATCCGGGCAGGCCGTCGAGCCCGTCGCTGCCGTCGATCACGCGCAGACTCACCGGCCCGTCGCCGGCCACGGCGAAGGTCGCCTGCAGCCCGCCGGCCGGCGGGGCATGGAAGGTGATCCACAGCCGGTCCTCGCCCAGGGCATCGTCGGGCACGGCGCGGCCGGCGGCCTGCGCCCGCACCACCGTGCCGCCGTCGACGCTCAACTCGAGGACCAGGAGCCGCACGTCCTCCCGCTGCGGGGTCACCCGCACCGTGAGCTGGCGGTCCGCGCCCACGACCCGGTCGGACTCGAGGTCGACCCGGGGCGCGGGGAGGTCGGCGACCTCGGCCTCCCCCGTGGCGACGTCCTCGCCGGTCAAATAGGGATAGTCCACGGGCAGCGGTTCGCGGCCGTCCACGTACCGCGCCGTGTACGTCCCGGGGTCGTCCTCGGTGCTGGCCCACCAGGCGCGGCCCGCGTCGGCGTCCAGGGCGTACACGAGCTGGCTGGGCACCGGGTGCTCCGCGTCGAACCGGTCCACCGAGAGGCCGGCCGCCACGCAGGCCACGGCGATAAGAATCGCCGTCCCGGGCACCGCCGTCGCGGCCAGGCGGGAACCGCCCTCCTCCGGATCGGCGAAGAGCCACTCCACCGCGGGCAGCAGCGCCAGCATCAGCATCGTGGCGACCGCGGCCGGAGCGGCCCCCGTCCGGAGGCCCAGCGCCGGGAAGAAGAGCACGACCGTGGGCGCGAGCACGACGACGGCGACGGCCCCTCCGACCAGCGCGGCCAGCATCGCCACCACCCGGTTGCCGGTGAGCGTGGTGACGATCCCGGCGAGCGCACCGCCCAGCGCGGGCCAGGCGGCGAGGTAGGAGCCGCCCGGTGCGTAGGCCGCCAGGACCGCGGCGAGGACAGCGAGCACGATCAGCGCACCCGCGGCCAGCGCCGCCGGTCCGATCCGCCTGCGCAGGAGCGCGTACCAGACCAGCACCACCGCGGCGACGACCGCGACGGCGGCCAGCCGGAACCAGCCGGGGCGCCAGGGGTCGAGCATCGAGCCGTAGTCGGGCCGGACGAGCACGAGCAGCGACCAGAGGCCCTGGGCGGCCAGGGGTGCCAGCACCAGCGGGAGGACGGCCAGCGCGGCGGCGCCGAGGGTCCGGCCGACGCCGTTGACGTCCCGACGGCGCAGCGCGACGGCGAGGTCGCCCGCGCCCACCAGGGCGGCTCCCGCCAGCGGCCACACCAGGGTTCCGGGGTAGCGGACCAGCGCCCCGAGCAGCGGGAAGTAGGTCGCGTCACCGTCGGCCGGCTCGGCCAGCGACGTCAGGTCGCGGTCGCCCAGCTCCCGGGCGAGGGCGAGGGCGTTGTCGCCGAGCGCCTGCAGCGTGCCCCCGTCGAGGCGCTCCGGGACGTCCTGGGGCGTGTGGTAGGCGGCGGCCCCGTCGATGAAGGCCGTGTTCAGCCCGGTGAAGTCGCCGTCGGCGAGCAGGACGCTGAAGTCGGTGTCGTTGGGCAGGGTGCGGTAGACCTCGACCGCGAAGCTGCTGGCCACGGGGTGCGGCGCGGCCGCGGCGAAGGCCTCGGCCAGGCCGGCGTTGCCCAGCGAGGTCTCGAACATGATCGGCGGGCCGCTGGTGCCGCGGGCCTCGAAGTTGAGCACCACTCCCCCGGCGGAGGCCAGCGGGTGCGAGTCGGCGAAGGCCTCGGCCCCGCACAGGCAGGCCTCCTCGGCGTCGGTCAGGACCACGACGACGTCGTTGCGCGGCTGCGGCCCCTCGCGGAGCGCGCGGACCGTCTCCAGGAGGGCAGCGACCCCGGCGCCGTCGTCGGCGGCGCCCGGACCGGTCTCGACGGAGTCGTGGTGGGCGGTGAGGAACAGCCGTCCGGTGGGTTCGCTCCCGGGCAGGACGGCGACGACGTTGCGCACGCGGGCCATCTCGGTCGACCCGGGCCCGTACTGCCACGCGCCGACGGAGTTCTGCACCCGGGTGTCCAGGCCCAGGCCGGTCAGCGTCTCGACGAGCCGGTCGACCACCCGGTCGTTCGCCGCACTGCCGGCCACGTGAGTCTGTGCGGCGATCTGCTGGACATGGGCGAACGCGCGCTCCGCGCTGAACTCGGCGGCGGAGGCATCCGCGGGGCGGGGATCCGGTGGCTGCAGCGCCGCCACGCTCCAGACGACGAGGCCCAGGAGCAGCGCGACCAGGAGGAGCCCGGCCGGCCGGGCATCGGACCCGGCGCGCCGGCGCACGCGGGACGAACGCTGTGCGGCCACGCCGTGACCCTAGGTGTGGGCTCGGGCACAGCCGTTCAGGTCAGTCGAGCGTGTCCAGCCAGTTCGTCAGCAGCTGGGCGCCGGCGTCCCCGCTCTTCTCGGGGTGGAACTGGGCCGCCGACAGCGGTCCGTTCTCGACCCCGGCCACGAAGCGGTCGCCGTGCTCGGCCCAGGTCACCATCGGCGGGGCCAGCGGGGAGGGCGGACCGGCCGGGTGCGCGAGCGGGAAGTCACGGACGCCGTAGGAGTGCACGAAGTAGAAGCGCTGGCCGGCGAGACCGTCGAACAGCACGCTGCCCTCGGGCGCCTCGACCGTGTTCCAGCCCATGTGCGGCAGGACCGGGGCCTTCAGCTGCTCCACCACACCAGGCCACTCGCCGCAGCCGTCGGCGTCGTGCCCGTGCTCGACGCCCCGCTCGAAGAGGATCTGCATGCCGACGCAGATGCCGAGCACGGGGCGGCCGCCGGCCAGCCGGCGGCCGATGATCCGCGGCCCGTCGACGGCACGCAGACCCGCCATGCACGCCGCGAAGGCGCCGACCCCGGGGACGACGAGCCCGTCGGCGTCCAGCGCGACCTGCGGGTCGGCGGTCACGGTGACGTCGGCACCGACCCGGGCGAGGGCGCGCTCGGCGGAGCGCAGGTTCCCCGACCCGTAATCGAGGACGGCGACCTTCTTCACGCTTCCCACGCTACGTGGCAGCGATCCGCGGGCGGATGAGATTCCCGCCGACGCTTGTCATGTGACCGGCACCTGCGCCCGCCATGCACAGCTCTCAGACTGGCGCCAGCCCCTCGGCCGGATTGTGGATACGGCTCTGACCTGGGAATTCACCTCGCTGACCGTCGCGCATCGGGGTAGTATTCGAACAAGTGATCGAGTAGCGCGGGGAGGGTCGGTATGGGCGAGCTGGAGTCCGCCCTGGACGCTCTCGAGGCCGACGACCTGCACGCTCTGGGCGCCGAGGGTGTGCTCGACCG
>Ga0126307_10001032_pt1 | contig 18372 bp, 23 predicted proteins | sample Plot28_FD_89955 | JGI IMG/M metagenome (GOLD analysis project Ga0126307, IMG submission 89955) | Serpentine soil microbial communities from UC McLaughlin Reserve, CA, USA - Plot28 | ecosystem: Environmental > Terrestrial > Soil > Grasslands | place: USA: UC McLaughlin Reserve, Lake County... | reverse complement strand
GCCGGCCCCGCTGCTGGCCGGGACGCAAGCACCGCGCGCCTACCGGCAGTTGAGCGTACGCCGCACTCTCCACTGAGAAGCGGCGGTCCATCCGTCCGAACCATATCCGCAGCAACGTGATTGCTCGAACCATATGGCGATTCGGTCGGCGTGGAGCGCCCATCCAGAGGGGAACGGTACGCGGCGAGCCGTCTGGGAGGAAGGTGGCGAGATGAGCGCTCGAGGTGCCGTCGAGTACGCGGGCGATGCGTGCGCCGATCATGCCCAGCCGCCGGTGACGAGGACCATCGCACCACCTCGCAGTGAAGGTGGGTTACGCCGGGTGCCGGGACGGCCTGGTGGGGGATGAGCTCGTCGACGGCGTCCTCGATGCCGGTGGTGCTGAGGGCTTGCGCCTCGCTGACCTCGGGCGCGGCGATGGCTGACACGAAGAGCGGGGCGGTCGGGTGAGGGCCACAGCCCACGAATGGAAAGTCAGTTGTTCCTGTGGCCGTCCCAGTCCGCGATGGATGAATTTATGTCCGATCCGCGCAGGACAGCGCTGGCCGCGATCGTGATCGAGCCATCACCCGAACCGAAATCGTTCCCAGGCAGCTCATCTGGCGCTGCAGCGGTAGCGAATCGCGAAATACGTTGCGACACATCCTGATAGCGGAACCCGGCCTGCAGGGCTTGACCGGTGACCCGCCGTATTCGATCCTCCTGTATTCAACTGATCTGGCTGGGCCGAGGCGCGATGCGGCTCGGATCGTCGCAGCTCAACTCGATGCGCCGAGGATCTTGATCGCGAAGATGAACGTGTCATCCTGCTGGATTCCAGCGCTGGGCTGGCCGTCGGGGGTTGTCGCTTACGGGGTTGCCGTCAGGACCGATCCGGATTCGGTTGCAGGCGCACGACGGGTTCTATTCGGCGACCTCCGAGCCCGTCAGAGTGGAGATCCCGGGTGGGAAGTTCAGTCATTGTCATCTCCTGATGGGGGAGGGGGCTCAGGCTTGCAGGGTCGGGGTGATCGCGGCCTCGAGGATCTTGGTGTCGCGGGTCGCAATGGTGAGATTGCGGCGCAGCGCCTGGGCCACAATGACGCGATCGAATGGGTCCGTGTGATCCCAGGGGAGGCGGCCGGCCAGGATGGCGTCTGACGACTCGATGGGAAGCTCGGCGGTGTTCATGTCAGCGATGATGTCGGTCCAGGCCGACAAAAGTGTCTCGCCGGAGAGGCGCCCCAGCCGGGTCTTGATGGCGATTTCCCAGGCGGAGGCCGCCGTAACCCACAGGTTGGTGTTCGGGTCGGCCAGCACGGCCAAAGCGGAGGCGTCGACATCGGACGGTGTGCTGACGAGCCATAGAAGCGTATGGGTGTCCAACAGCACGTTCACGAGTTGGCGTCGCCTTCCCAACGTGCGAGTTCCGATTCGGGCAGCGGCTCATCAAAGTCGCGGGGCACCAAGAGGTTTGGCAACTGTCCGAACTGACGTGGGACGGGTTGCACGGGCACGAGCTTGGCGACCGGGCGGCCGTGATTCGTGATGGTCACAGACTGGCCGGTGCGTTCAACGTCGGCCAGCAGGGCATTGAGGCGGTTCTTTGCCTCCGTGCTCGTCACTGTGGTGGTCTCCTCCATGCCAGTAAGTCTACACGGATTACGCTAGTCGCGCTAGCTCGACTAGCTGACATGATCTGGGTTCTCGGTACCAACTAATGCGAGTGAGTTGTGGAACGCACCGAGGCCGCCGATCTGCTCCGACGGCATGCCCCCGATTCTGAAGGTGGCGCCAGCGGGGATCGTCGCTAGATCCGCTGCCGCAAATCATGTTGAGGCACAGCGGAATAACACTGAAATCGCCCAGTGAAAATGTGCTTGCAGCTCAAAGTAGATGTGCGGCGGCATTAGTCCTCGTGGAGCACGTCACCGAAGGTTGCCAAGGCGGCTCCTCACGAGAGCCGGATGAGTGGACGAACGAAAACAGGAGTGAGACTGCATGTCCTGTCGCAAGGGCGATCGAGTGACGGCGCGAAGGCAGATCGATGGTATGAATGTGCCGGAGGTACCTCCGGGCACCGATGGAACCGTTGTCAAGACCACGCTATTGGGCAGACCGAAGCAGGTGCAGTTTGCCCTACAGACCGCGTGGGGACCAAAACGTTTTGTGGTGTCGGTGCAACGCGGAGACGTGACGTCCTAGAGCCTCCGGGTATCAAGCCGCGTCTCTGCGGCCTCGCCGTCGACCGCCTCAACGAAATATGCTGCTGCATCGGCCTTCTCAGCGACCGCCGCGACAAGCTGGGTGCCGCGGTATAGCACCCCTGCACCGTCATCGGTGGCATACGCGGCCGGCAACATCCCGCCGCCGACCAGCCGGTGCAATAGCGGTCGGCGTTGATCCTCGGAGTCGTAGTGGACGCCGTTGGCGTACGGCACGAAGCCGAGCCCGTCGGTGACTGCTCGCAGTTGTGGGCCAAACGAGTCGGTCGTCCCGCCGACGTGCCAGCAGATCGAGCCGGCCGAGATCCCGGTCAGCACGACGCCCGCCTGCCAGGCGGCATGAAGAGCGGTGTCGACGCCGTGTAACCGCCACATGGCGAGCAGGCCGGCGACACTGCCTCCGAAGACCCAGACCACGTCCTGGCCGAGGAGATGTGCGGTGACGTCGTCAACATTCGGCATGGGGAACAACGACAGGTGTGAGGCAGCAAAGCCCCGCTCCTGTGCCGCCTCGGTGAGATAATGCAGGACGGCCTTGTCGTCGCCCATCGCCGTGGCCAACAAGCACATTCGTGGTGAACGGCCCGTCACACCTGACAGCTCCACCGCAAAATCCGTCAGCGCGGTGAAGGAAAACCGGGTCCGGCGGCCCTCGCCGATACCGCCGCTGGTGGCCAGGATGGTCGGTACGTCGGCCGGCATAGAGCGAACGTATGCTCCCGGGTTCCAGGCGGGCAACCTAGTTTCGCGGTGATTCGGCCCGATGGGCGCACATGGTGGGGCCGACCAATGATGCTCTTGGCGGTCCTATCGCCGAGATCGACACCACGGCTGTGCTCACCCGCCACGACTGGCCCATCGACAACCCTGATGTCGAAATCGGCGCTAGCCCCCGGGCGCCAATGGTCACCCTCCACCACCGCGCCGACGCCGACCTCGGAACGGCCACAACGGTATTCGCGTTCGAGCGGTTATCGACCCGGCGTTCTTTTCGTGCCCAGCGACATTGTCGCAGCGACGTGGGCAATCAAGTGGCTATCAGGGGTCACGCCTTCGGTCCCGCACCGACTTCAGGCAAACTTTCGACTCAGCACACCATGGGTGTTAGCCTCCGCCGGTGACAGGGTTTGACGTCAGCGGGATGAAGCCTCCATTGATCCACACACCCCAGCGGCCACCCCAGCCCAAGTGCCATACGACTGGCTGCCCATCCCAGATCTCAGCGGGCTTCGGCGGTGCCCAAGCTGGCGGCTGCTCGCCCTGGACGGGTGCCGGTGGCGGCGGAGCCGGCTCGGCGGTCGCAAGCGCAGCGCCCAGGCCCAGGATCGCTGCAATAAGCCCGCCGACGATGGCGACGGCGGGCAGGAAGGTCTTGATCAAGGTCATGAGCATGACTCCAGCGTTGAGACTTGATCCGGATACTTAGTCGACCTAACCACCTTACGCGACTCCCCGACGGTCAACCCCCTACGCCAAAAGTGACGGTGAGTCTTCGAAAAGAAGGCGGAGGCGATCGACCGGATACGCTACGAAACACACTGCGCGGCAATGGCATAACCGGGACCAATAGGGTCTTGTGGAGCAAAAGGGTGGTCGTCAGTCTGCCATGCGGTTAGCGTCGATTAGGTGCGTGCTCCGGAATGCCGGCCATGATCCTCCCGAAGGTCCGTGACCCTCGCTTCGTGACACTGCGCCGCGGCGGGACGCTCACTGATTCGGATCACCATCTCCTCGCTCTTTGGGCGGCATCTTGCGCGGAGCACGTCCTTCACCTCTTCGAGATGACTCAGCCTGGCGACGCCCGCCCGCGTCAGGCGATTGAGCATGCCCGTGCCTGGGTGCGCGGCGAGGTCAAGATGACCCAGGCTCGCGCGGCGGGCGTACACGCAATGGGCGCTGCCAGAAACCTGCGTGGGGCAGCACGGCACGCCGCGTACGCTGCAGGCCAAGCCGGGGCCGTCGCACACGTCGCCGCGCATGAGGTCGGTGCGGCCGCGTATGCGATCAAGGCCGCACGTGCTGCCGCGCCGGAAGCCGAGCCCGCGGGGCGACTCGAGTGCCAGTGGCAGCGTGACCAGCTTCCGGAGGCGATTCGCGAGCTTGTACTTGACGACCAGCGGTTGCGAAACGGCATCTGCTGGTCAGTGTTTGACTGCTGAGCGCTCGTCGGGCCCAGCGACACGCCACACCGGCCCGTCGAGGGCATGCGCCGATGAGTTCTGGTTCGCTCTACGGTCATAAGCAGTGGACCTGCGAACCGCAGGACCGAGCGCGAAATGGACGATCCATCAGCGTCACTCACAGAACTGGGCCGGAAGCCGTATGTCCAAACTGATCTACTCAATGTCGGTCTCTCTCGACGGCTACATCTCCGGACCGCAGGGTGACTTTGACTGGTCGGCACCGGACGAGGAGCTACATCGGTTTCACAACGACCAGGTGCGTGAGCTCGGTGGGCATCTCCTTGGGCGGCGACTCTATGAGGTCATGAGCTACGGGGAGACGGCCGAGGAACTCAACCCGGCCGCACCGCAATACGCGCTCGAGTTCGCTCGCATCTGGAAGGACCTGCCCAAGATCGTCTACTCGAACACGCTCACGACGGTCGAGGGCAAAACAAGGCTCTCGAGCGAGGATCCGGTCGCGGAAGTCCCGAGGCTGAAGGAACAGCCAGGGGACCCCCTCGGGGTGGGTGGCGCGACCCTCGCCGCGACCTTGATGCGACACGATTTGATCGACGAGTATCGCCTCTTCGTCTACCCAGTCGTCGTCGGTGGCGGCAAGCCCTTCTTCACCGGCCTGGAGCAGAGTATCGAGTTCGCCCTCCTCGAGACGCGAACCTTCGGCACCGGCGTGGTCTACCTGCGCTACGAGCGTCGATGACTACTGGCGCTCAACCCCACGAAGCCGGTGCAGAAATTCGGTGAGCTGATCGCAGACGTCCACCCATCCGCTTTGGTAATCGTCGAAAACGTCTGGGGGCAGTAGGGAATGCTCGATGGTCATGAGTGTCTGATCGTCGCCGAGTGGCTCGAAGACGACGTTGACGACACTGACGGCTGTCAGGTCCGCCCAGTCTGATTCGCTCCACGTGAAGCGCAGTAGGTGCGGGCGATCGATGGCCATGAAGCGTCCGGTGATCAAGGCTCGGCTGCCCGAGTCGTCGACGTCGAAGCGCACGGTCCCTCCGACGCGCGGCTCGACGGTGAGGTCGACAACGCGCACAGGGTGCGGACACATCCACTCCGCCAATGACTCCGGGTCGAGCCATTGGTCGAACACCACTTCTGCTGCGGCGGGCATGACACGCTGCACGCGGGCAATCGGCGCGTCGGTCATCGTCCACGCCGCTTCCGGCGCAGCCGCGCCGACAGCGCGTCCGCTCGTGTCGACCAGAAGGCGGTCTGCTCGTTGATCCACTGCTGGGCCACGGTCAGGCCATCGGGCTGCACGGAAAGCCAGTGCTCGCGGCCGCGCACCTCGCGCCGCACGAGTCCAGCCGATTCCAAAACGCCGATGTGGCGCGATACGCCGGCGAACGTCATTGGCAGCGGAGCCGCCAAATCGGTGATGCGGGCGTCGCCCTGGCGCAGCGTCTCCAGCAACCAGCGGCGGGTCGGATCGGCCAGCGCCGCGTACGCCCGATCCAACACCTGATCTTCAACCATCTTGTTGACTATAACGGTCACTCGTGATGTGCTGACGAAACGCTATTCAATTGCAACGTTGAACGTTGACGATGCGTAGTTCGCCTGCCGGAACCGTTGCAGCAGAAGCGGAAGGAGAACGCATGAAGACGCCTCCGATTGTGTCGGCGCAAGAGTGGGACGTAGCGCGCGAGAAGATGCTGGTGAAGGAAAAGGAGTTGCAGCGCGCCCGTGACGCGTTGGCCGCGCAGCGCCGCCGGATGCCGTGGATGGCGGTGGAGAAGGAGTACGTGTTCGACGGGCCCGAGGGCAAGGCGACCCTGCTCGACCTGTTCCAAGGGCGTCGCCAGCTCATCATTTACCGCGCATTCATCGAACCCGGCACGAGTGATGGCGACTGGCCCAATCACGGGTGCGTCGGGTGTTCTTTGATGGCAGACCACATTGGCAACCTGGCCCACCTGAACGCCCGCGACACCACGCTGGTGTACGCGTCGCGCGCCACGCAGGCCGACCTCGAGCGCGCGAAGGCCCGGATGGGTTGGCAGCACATCCCGTGGTACACCATCACCGACGACTTCCATAGCGACTTCGGGTGCGAGGATTACCACGGCACAAACGCGTTCATCCGCGACGGTGACCGCGTGTTCCGCACCTATTTCATCAACGGCCGCGGCGATGAGGTGTTCGTCAATACCTGGAACTTCCTCGACATGACCGCCCTTGGGCGCCAAGAGGATTGGGAGGATTCACCGGAGGGCTATCCGCAAAGCCCGCCGTATGAGTGGTGGAACTGGCACGACGAATACGGCGGCACGAAGGCGCCGTTGCGGTAGTTCCGTGAAGCCGATCCAACAACCAACAACCGCCGCGCCGGCCCGAACAGTTATCCGCGGTGACCGCTGATCCGCGCCTGATCGCGAGCCTCTATCAGGAAACGCGGGAGCGGATCGTCGCGTTGGTGTCCGGGCTCGACGACACGGCGTGGAGGACACCCGTTGCGGCCTGTCCGGGCTGGTCGGTCCGTGACGTGGTTGCGCATCTGGTGGCCGTCGCCGATGACTGGGTGGACGGGCGTTTGGCGGGCCCGCCCACCGACGAAGAATCGGCGGCGCAGATCGCCCGGTTCGGCGGCTTTGACGTTTGCTGAGATCCTTTCCGCTTGGACGGACGCGGCCGCACGGCTGGACCACATGGCCGAAACCGCCGGGATAGCGCCTCCGCTCGGCGATGTCACCTGTCATGAGCACGACGTCCGCGCTGCTCTCGGCCGACCCGGGGCCCGGGATTCGGCCGCCGTTTGGTACAGCTCTGACAAGCTGCTCTCGACGCTTCGCACGCCGGTACCACTGCGAGTGAAAGTCGAAGACGCCCAATACCGAAGCGGACCAGACGATGGAGCCGAAATATTGCTCCGTACAACGCGATTCGAGGCCCTGCGCTGGCGAACCGGCCGCCGCAGCCGCGCTCAGCTCGCCGCCATGGACTGCTCGGGCGACCCAACTCCGGTACTCGATCACCTGTACATGTTCGGTCCCGCTGAAGCCGATCTCATCGAGTAGGAAGACTGAGAAGAGTTCACCGTTGACTCGCGCGCCACTTGTCCAGAATCCGACGGTCCCGTTTGGTCGGCCGCCCGGCACCTCGATCACGCGCCGCCACCACCGGAACGGATGGAGTTGGAGGCCGCGCGGGCGTTCGATCGACGTAGGAGGTCACAGCATCGGCCGCACCGACGCGCTTCTGGATCACCCGTGCCACCTCGACGATCCGTGTCGTGTCACCCACTCGAGCGCGCACCTCGTCACCGGGGGACACCATGGTCGACGGCTTGGCCGGCCGATCATTGACCCGCACATGCCCACCCCGGCACGCCGCGGCGGCGTCCGGCCGGGTCTTCGTCAGCCGGACCGCCCACAACCACCTATCCACACGGGTCGACTCCATAACATCCATCTTGGCTTCCGACCGGCGAGAGGGTGTCGGCTTAGCCTGTGCGGCTCAGATCGTTGCAGCTCAACTTGAAGCGTCCAGGATCTTGATCGCGAAGACGAGGGAGTCACCCGGCTGGATTCCGGCGGCGGGCTGACCCTCGGGGTAGCCGTCGGCAGAGGTCATTGCGACTGCGACCGTGGACCCGACGTTCTCTCCCGCAATGGCCTTCTGGAAGCCCGGCACGACTCTGTCGAGGGAGAAGTCAACCGGCGCGCCCCGTTCGTAGCTCGAGTCGAACACCGTGCCGTCACGCCCGTTGACGCCCATGTAGCAGACGAAAACCGTTGCCGTGTCTGCGACGACCGGCCCGTCGCTGGCCTTCAGCGTGTGGACCTGGGTTTCGCTCACGCTAAACGGCGCGGTTACGTCGATGATTGGCGCCGTGGTATCCGTGGATCCGGTGACCGCAACGCTGCCAGTGGTTCCCGGCAGCGTCCATTCGGGTGTGCCTCCGGTCGCCGGCGCTGCCGTTGGGCACGCGCTGGCTTCGGTTGCCGTTTGCGCGATGGAGGGCGGCGTGAAGACGTCGGAGACGAGGGATGAACTTGCCGCCGGAGGAGCCGTGTCGGCGCCGCACGCGGCGAGCGCTACAACGAACGACGCAGCACAGGCCACGAGCGCGACGGAAGAAGACTTACGAGAGGAGTTCACGGTCGTCACGCTACAGCCGCACTACGCGGTCCCTGCCAGTAGTCCTGCGATGGGTCCAACCTGGCGTGAACTGCGTGTATCTCCTTGCCACTTCCAAGATATCGCGCAAAGGGGGTGATTGGCTGGCGCGTGTCCTACGCCGGCCGAAGGAGCGCGACGAGGAAGTCGGAGTTATCGGTAAACGGTCGCAGATCCCAGGTGGATAGCAGCAGATCCGGCCCGAACCCAGCCTCTGCTGCGTCGCCGAGAAACTGGACGAACTCGTAGTCGCGACCGGCGCCGAAGCCGATCACCGCCCGACCATCATCCACAAGGTGGGCACGTAGTCGGGCCAGCACCTGGACACGGGTACTCGGTGCAAGAAATGTCATGACGTTGCCAGCCGACACGATGACGTCGAACGGCTCGGTGATGCCGCGCGGGGGCAAGTCGAGTTCGGCGAGGTCGCCGACAAGCCAGCGCGGCCCAGGATGGTCCTGCTCAGCTGCCTCGATGAGTACCGGGTCGACGTCAACACCGACCACGTGGTGACCGACTGCGGCCAGATACCCGCCCAGTCGACCGGGACCGCAGCCGGCATCGAGGATGCGGGCGCCGCGCGGCGCGACCGCGTCCACGAGGCGAGCCTCGCCGGCCAGGTCCTGACCCGCGCTGGCCATGGAACGGAAGCGTTCGATGTACCAGTGCGAGTGCCTGGGATTGGCCGCGACCTTTTGCATCCAGATGCTCTGCTCGGCCATGCGAGCATTGTTGCAAGCGAGCACTGCGAATTTGTCGACGCACCGCCAGATTTGGTTCGATGCCCGGCGACAAGCGTGGTGCATCGGCGTTCCAGTGGCAGGCGAGCGTGTCGACGGCCGCTCGGGTCGGTGGTCAGCAAAATGGGTTGGACGGGCTTCGGTTCAGGTTGATAGCGTGCGCGAGACCGTGACATCACGCGAGGAGGTGAGACCCATGAACGCAGTAACCGTGTGGGTGCTCCCACTCGTGTTCACGGTTCGGCGATTGACATAGGTGTCGCCGGGAGCGCCTGAACAAGGCAATCCCGAAAGGCAACACCATGCATTCCACCTCTGAGACATCGTCGAACGGTGTCATCGAACGCAATTTCATCCTGGATGAGACCACCGGCGTGCTCTGGTCGCCCATATCCGGAACCGTCGGCTCACCACTGCTGCCGGCGGGGCACAGCGGCGGCATGCACAAGAAGGCGCCCGGGCTGGTAGCCAGTGCATAACACAGCGTGACCACCTATGGGTTCAACGTCGCCGCCATCGACGCGCCTGGACATGGTGACCGGCCGCGAAACATTCAGTATCAACAGTGGGCCGAGGCCATCCATCAGGCCCGGGCGGCGGGCGAGCCGATCGCCCCGATCGTCATCGACTACAACATGTCGCTGGCGGAGCGTGCGGTGCCGGAATGGCAGGCGACCCTGGACGCCCTGCAGGCGCTGCCCGAGATCGGCGTCGAAGCGCCGATCGGCTACGGCGGTGTGACGTTGGGTGTCGTGAACGGGCTGATGTTGACGGCGGTCGAATCCCGGATCGCTGCCGTGAGCTTCGGTGCGGTTTTCGTGGACGACGCTCTGATCGCGGCGGCAGGAAATATCGTCGTCCCGGTTGAGTACCAGATTCCGTGGGACGACGAGGAATTCGACCGCACATCGGGGGTCGCGTTGTTCGACGCCTTCGCCTCGAAGGAGAAGACATTGCACGCCTACTCGGGCAGGTACTACCCGGTGCCCGAATACGAGCGCGACAGCTCGGCTCGGTTCTTCGCCCGCCACCTCGGCCGGGCCGCCGACACGGCGTCGGACTGACGTGAACAGGTATCTTCGTCCGGCGAGCTGGCCGACGAACCCCGCCTCAGCGCTTCACGTAAAGACGGCGACCGAGCAGATCGAAGACCTGTCGGTATTGCGCCTTACACCCCGACAATGGCCGGTGACGCGAATACGGATCGGGTTGGGGGAGAACCTCGTGAACTGTTGCGGCGAGCTATCGCCTGCATCACAATGACCAAAGGCCCTGGAGGAGAAGGGATCCTGTCCGGGCAGTTGCCGCAGGAATTGGCGGAACCCTTCACACGGGCGCTGATGCGGATCGAAGCAGAACTTCTGCTTCATGATGCCGATCTGTTCACGGCTAGAAGTGGCGAAACCCGGACACAATCCGAACGACGCGCCGACGCGTTCACGGCGATGATCCTGCGCTTGGGCGACTGAGCACGGCGGCCGTCAACCCGGGCGAGATCGTCGAGCATCAGGCGCATGCCATCGGCCGCGCTGCGGTCCTCCTCGTGGAGCGTGGCGTCCTGCTCGCCGGCGACATGCCGTCCGACGTCCGCCACGCACGGGTATATACTAAATCGGCAGTTCGTATATACCGATGGAGACTTGGGAAATGACAAAGCGCCTGATCGACCTCGACGACGAGCTCTTGGCCGCCGCACAGAAGGAACTCAAGACAACGGGTGTATCGGACACTGTTCGCATCGCATTGCAGCAAGCAGCAGCATCGTCTGCTCGCGCGCGCCAGATCGCATGGTTGCAGGCCGGTGGTTTAGGGGAGATGGCGGACGCGGACCAACGTGGTGACGTGTGGCGCTGATCGCTCGGCACCTCATAGATACCAGTGCCGCAGCACGAATGACACAACCCGAGGTCGCCGCCCGGCTTGCCCCACTCATCGAGGCTGGACTGGTAGCGACCACCGCTCAGCTCGACGCCGAGGCGCTCTACAGCGCCCGCAATTCTGCTGAATATGAACAGCTCTGGTCGGATCGCCGCCTAGCATACGAGTATCTGCCAACCAACGACGAGCACTGGCAGACCGCATTGAACGCGCAACGGCAGTTGGCCAGTACTGGCCGCCACCGTGCTGTCGGCATGGCCGATCTCTTGATCGCCGTCCTCGCCGACACTTATGACGTGACGCTGATTCACTATGACGCCGATTTCGAGATAGCTGCAGAAGTACTGCCATTCCAGCATCAATGGGTGATGGAGCGAGGCACAATCTGAAGCTCGCCATTCTGACGGACAGCAGGACCACATGGAAACCATTGGGCCACAGTGGAAAAGCGTGCAGTAACTGTCCGTTCCGGATTTAGTTGTCATGCACAACCTTGATGTATGCCAACATTGTTCGGATCGTTTCAACCCTAACTGTCCAGATCGAGATGACAGTTCCGTACGGTTTCTGATCGATGAGCCTCGCGTTCACGTCGGCTGCATCTCATCTGGTGGAACATCGGCGAAGCGGTGGTTCTCGGTGTTGTGGTTCGCTGTTCGGCTCTACCGCGAATCCGCCGGAGCCGCCACGTCACCGAGTTGTGGCGGCTCGTGCTTGGTCTCGTCAAGCCAGTCGATGATGAGGATCGCGGTGTACAGCTTGGCAGGCCCTTCTCCGTCCTGATGTCCGCATAGTTCCAGCGCCTTCTGGACCCGGTACGTCACAGTATTCCGCGAAATATGTTTGATATCAGCGACTTTGCTGATGCTGCGGTCGTATTCGAAATACAGTTTCAGGGTCTGGCGAAGCTCGATAAGACGCGGGTCTGCGCCGGCGAGAGGCCCCAGGTGATGCAGGGCAAAATGGCGCCCGGCGTTGACGTCGGCGAGAAGTAGCGCCTCAAGTTCTACGTCGCGGTGGGCGATGAGGCCTGTCCGCGGGTGTCCGGAGGCGAGACGGAGACGGTCTACTGCCCGTGCTTCGTGATGGCTTCGCCTGAACCCGTCGATGCCGCTGCCGGGTTGGCCCATTGCGACGTTGACATTGCGATGTTCTGGAAGGCGGTCGATGTGTGATGACGGTGGCTTCAGGTACGCGGTCCACATCCACAAACCTTGTGCCCCAATGGGAATGATCAGCCTGGCGCTGGATGGGCCGAGTTGGCTCACGATCGGGTCGACGAGCGCGCGCAAGTCGGCGTAACCAGTGCTGCTCGATTGGCCGGCGGAGGCGATCACTGCGACGTGATGGGCGCCGAGAGGGTAGTTCAGCACCCGTGACGCCTGCTCGACATCGACGGATTCGCCACCGACTATGGTTCGGACCAGGTCCAGCCGGGCAGCGGCAATATGGTCTCCGGTGGCGCGCTGCTCATCGAGGAACGCGGTCGCCGCCGCGGCGGTGAAGCTATCCATCAGCTCGAACATGAGAACCGATACGCGGCGCACCTCGGTGGTGTCGTGCGGATCGTTGGCGATCACCGCGTCGAGCAGCGCGCCGGCCAACACGGCATAACCCACCCTGATCGATCGCAGCAGGTCATCGAGTTCTAGGCCACGCCGGGCAAAATCCTGGGCGATCTCGATCACTTCGGCACTGGCCAGCGCGGTGTCGAACTCGCCGATGTCGGTGGCCAGCGTCAGTGACCGCAGCGTGGTCGAGGTGGTGGCGCGTCGAAGTACCGCGAACTCAGACACAGAGTGAACGAGCTGGGGTATCTCTTCGCTGATCTTCGTAGCGATGGCTTCGCCGACCTCAATGGCCCAGGCGACGGCGCCGGCACCGAGGTGTTTGCTCACCTGCGCGCCGTCCGGGCCGAGCCAGTCGAGTTCGGATCCATGCGATCGGACGCCGGCCAGCTTGTGTGCCCAGCGTAGTGCCGGTGCTTCTGCCGTCATCGCCAGAAACCAGCTCCTTTGGTCTTGAGCCCAAAACGTGCCCGTAACTCTGTGCTGCAACCAGTGGTTAAGCACGCCAGTACGGAGTCCAATTGTGTCACAGGCCACAACCGGCAGGCAGATCAATCCAACTTCGTTAGTAGGACACCGATGTCTTCCACTCCAAAGTTCGCACACGTCGTGCTGCAAACCCCTCGGTTCGGACAGATGCGTGACTGGTATTGCACAGTGCTCAACGCGCACGTTGTGTATGAGGGTCACGGTCTGTGCTTCATCACGTTCGACGATGAGCACCATCGGGTGGCTCTGATGTCAGCACCCCTGCAAAACCGCAACCCGAAGGCAGCGGGAATGCACCATACCGCCTACACCTTCGACACCCTCGATGCACTTCTCACCAGGTATGAGGATCTCAGGCAGCGGGGCATCGAACCGAAGGCGCCGATCCAGCACGGGGTGACGACGTCGCTGTACTACCAGGATCCCGACGGGAACTTTGTCGAACTACAGATCGACAATTTCGCGACGCCGGAGGAAGCGACGGCATACATGCACGGCTCGGAGTACGGGGTGAACCCGGTCGGCGTCGGCTTTGATCCGGCCCTGATGCGTCAGGCTCTGGCCGACGGCGCCGACGTTTCCGATATCACCACCCAAACCTGGGCATCGACGGTCTGCCCTGATCTTCCCGATCCGTTGCTCGCCCTGACCAGTTGAGGTTCGCCTGGCCAACACCAGCCGAGCCCGGCCCCCTTCACACCCACCACAAACCTTGAACGCGATTTGGAGGAAGTCTCATGTCTGTCCGTGACCTCGAAGTGCCTGTGTTGATTGTTGGCGGCGGCGGCTGCGGCCTGTCGAGCTCGATCTTCTTGTCGAACTTCGGTGTGCAGCATCTGCTGATCGAACGCCACGCCGGCACCTCGATTCTGCCCAAAGCCCATTATCTGAACCAGCGCACGATGGAGATCTATCGACAGCACGGTATCGCCGAGGCCATCTACGAGGTCGGAGCCCCGATCGAGCGGATGGGCCAGATCCGTTGGATGACGTCGCTGGGTGGCGACGGCCCGCTGGACCGTAGAGAGATTCACCGCATGGATGCCTTCGGTGGGTATTCGCTGCGTGACCGGTACGAAGCCGACAGCCCCGTGCGGGCCACCAACTATCCTCAACTTCGGCTGGAACCGCTGCTTCGACGCGAAGCCGAACGGCGGGCGCCCGGCGCCATCCGGTATCACCACGAGTTGCTGGATTGGGAGCAGACGGCATCTGGCATCGTTGCGACGGTTCAGAACTGCGACACCGACGAGACCTACACCGTGCGAGCGCGTTACCTGATAGCTGCGGATGGGGGCAAGACGATCAGCCCGCGCCTGGGCGTGGAGATGGTCGGCCCGCGACAGATGGTCGACATGGTCAGCACTCACTTCACCGCTGACCTGTCCGAGTACTGGGACGACAACACACTCATCACCTGGTTCCTAAATCCGGAAGGTGAAAGTTCCTGGGGCGCAGGTGCGATGGTGCAGATGGGGCCCACGTGGGGCCGCCATTCCGAGGAGTGGGTCGTGCATTTCGCGTTCCGGCCCGACGATCCCGAGAGGTTCAACGAAGATGCGATCGTGCCCCGGCTGCGGGAGCTGTTACGCCTGCCCGATCTCAACCTGGAGGTACATAAGGTCAGCCACTGGATCTTGGACCGTATCGTCGCCGACAAGTGGCGTATCGGCGATGTCTTCCTGGCCGGTGACGCGGCGCACCGCCAGCCCCCTACGACAGGGCTCGGTCTCAACACCGGTATCCAGGACGCACATAACCTCACATGGAAGCTGGCTCACGTGCTGTCCGGTTCGGCCACCGATGCGCTGTTGGACAGCTATGAGTCGGAACGCAAGCCCGTCAGCACCGACGGTGCGGATTGGGCGTTGATGGCGTTTGGCAATCACACCGTGATCGACGCAGGCATCGGTCTCGCTCCTGGTGCTCCGTTGGAGGCCAACATCGCAGCGTTCCACGCCTTGTTCTCCGAGGGACAGCTCGGTTGCGCCCTACGTGCCCGCGCGAAGGAGACCATCGGTACCCAACGAGCCGAATTCCAGGCGCACGATGTGGAATTGGGTTTCTGTTATCGGCGCGGCGCGTTGATTGACGACGGGTCGGCGGCACCGACGCGCTCGGACAGCGGGACGATTTACACCCCGACGAGCCACCCCGGGCGCCGCCTTCCGCACGCCTGGCTCGAACGAGACGCCGTACGGCTCTCCACGCACGACGTGGTCGACGGCGAGGGCGCATTCGCACTCATCACCGGCAGCGACGGCGGCGCGTGGGTATCAGCGGCGCAGGCAGCATCGGAGAAGCTCGGCGTCGCCATCAACGTCGCCCAGATCGGAGCCGAATACCACGATGCCGAGCAGACATGGACTAGGGTTTCTGAAATCGAGAGCCACGGAGCGATTCTCGTCCGGCCCGATAATCAAGTGGCGTGGCGTAGCCGCACGGGTGTCGACAATGCCACCGACACGTTGACCAACGCATTGGCCACCATCCTCGGCCGAAGCTGAAACCACCGGCCCCTGTCCTCGCACCGCCCGGGGCTTGGATTCGACGATCAACGGTCACGCCGACCGTGGCGTGCGCAAGTCAAAGGATGGAAGTCATGCGTCTGATCAATCAGAACGACCGGCTCAAAGTCGTCGTCGACGGCTTCGCGGTCGACGTGGAGAAGGCCAGCGATCATCGTTTTGCGGCGGACCCGCAGGCTATATTCGGGCGCTGGAACGACTTTCGGGCATGGGTCGCCTCAATCCGACTCGAAGGTGGTGAACCGATCGTCGATTCCGAACTGGGCCCACCGGTGCCCCGACCCAGCCAGATCTTCGCCGTCGGCGTCAACTACAGGGATCATGTCGAAGAGGCCGGATTCGAAGAGCCAACCGCCCCGTTCGTGTTCACCAAGTTCCCGGCCTCGGTCACCGGCCCGTACTCCACCATCGAACTGCCGACAGCAACAGTGGATTGGGAAGTGGAGGTCGTCGCAGTCGTCGGCCGGCGGGCGCGGCACGTCCAGGAGCGCGACGGCTGGGATTACGTCGCCGGGCTGACGGTCGGACAGGACCTTTCCGAACGGGAACTCCAGCTGTCGGGTCCGGCACCCCAACAGTTCAACTTGGGCAAGTCTTTCGCGGGCTTCACCCCGATTGGGCCGGCACTGGTCACCCCCGACGAGCTGAAGGATCCCGACGACATCGCCGTTCACACCGTGGTTTCCGGCCATCAGATGCAGAAGTCGCGCACGCGCAACTTGATCTTCCCGATTCCTCGCCTCATCAGCTACCTGTCACACATCTTGCCGCTGTTGCCCGGTGATCTCATCTTCACCGGCACGCCAAGCGGCATCGGGTGGGCGCTGAACCCGCAACGGTTCATCACCCCCGCGGATGAGCTCGTTACCTGGGCCGAGGGAATAGGCGAGATGCGGCACCGCTTCGTCGCTGCGGCCACCACGTTCGGAGAAACCGGGTGACCGAGCAGAGTAAGTCGCCGCATTGTTACCGGTGGATCCGATGAACACGTCGACAGCATCGAAACTCCCGCAACGGGAAGTACTGTGGTCACCAACTCCGCAGCGGGTAGCAGCATCTCGAATGGCGCAGTATCAGCGCTGGTTGGCTGACATGCGCGGAGTTCACACCAGCGATTACACGTCCCTATGGCGGTGGTCGGTGACTGACCTCGACGGCTTCTGGTCGTCCATCTGGGACTACTTCGAGGTCATCGGGTCGCGCGGCGACATCGTCCTGGCCGACGCGGCCATGCCCAGCGCGCAGTGGTTCCCCGGAGCCCGTACCAACTGGGCGCAGAACCTGCTGCGGCACAGCGCATCCGCACGTCCGGCGATCGTCGAAGTCGACGAACGGGGCGAGTTAACGTCGTTGTCGTGGGCTGAGCTGTCAGCTCAAGTGGCAAACCTCGCCGCGGCCTTGCGCGGTATGGGCGTGCAACCTGGGGACCGCATTGCTGCTGTGTTGCCGAACATCGCACCGACGGTGGTAGCCGTCCTCGCCACTGCCAGCATCGGCGCAGTGTGGTCCTGCTGCTCACCGGATTTCGGCTTGCAGGGTCTGGTCAGCAGGTTCGACCAGATCAACCCCACGATCCTTATCGGAGTCGACGGATACCGCTACAACGGCCGCGCGATCGACAAGACCGACCTGTTCGAACAACTCAGCGCAGCCCTGCCTACGGTCACTCAGCGCATCATGGTCCGTCACCTGCGGCGCGACGATACCGTGGTGGACGGCGTCCACGACTTCACCGCACTCGTCGCGGGTAATGCCGAGCCGCAGTACGAGAATCTGCCCTTCGAGCATCCGCTGTGGATTCTCTACAGCTCGGGAACCACGGGCGCCCCCAAAGGCATCGTGCATTCCCACGGCGGCATTCTGCTCGAAAGCCTGAAAGCCAATGCGCTGCACTATGACCTGGATGAGCACGACCGCGTGTTCATCGCCGCCAGCACGGCATGGGTGGTGTGGAACATGCTGATCGACGCCATGAGCACCGGGGCGACCATCATCACCTACGACGGCAGCCCGCTGGCCCACGGCCCAGACACCCTGTTCCAAATCTGTGCCGACCACCAAGTCACTCGATTCGGCACCGGTGCCGCTTACCTCACCCAGTGCGAGAAAGCAGGAATGAACCCGGGAGCCAGCTATGACCTGTCAGGGCTGCGCTCCATCCTCAGCACCGGATCACCATTGCCGGACTCGACTTTTCGATGGGTGTACACCGCCGTTGCCACCGGCGTCCACTTGGGCTCCGACAGTGGTGGCACCGACGTCGCCACCGCGTTCGTCGGCGCCAATCCCCGCCAGCCCGTGCGGGTGGGGGAGCTGCAAGGTCCCTGCCTGGGCGTCGCCGTCGAAGCATGGAACGAGGCGGGACAACCACTGATCGGGCAGGTCGGCGAAATGGTCATCACCGCGCCCATGCCCTCCATGCCGCTGTGCTTCTGGAACGACGCTGACGGCTCGCGCTACCGCGACGCCTACTTCACCACCTTCCCGAATGTGTGGCGCCAGGGCGACTGGATCACCATCACCGAACACGGATCGGCAATCGTGCACGGCCGGTCCGATTCCACGATCAATCGCGGCGGCGTCCGAATGGGGTCGTCCGACATTTACGCCGCGGTCGAGGCGCTACCAGAAGTCGCGGCCAGCCTGGTCGTCGG
>Ga0126307_10001031_pt1 | contig 18374 bp, 12 predicted proteins | sample Plot28_FD_89955 | JGI IMG/M metagenome (GOLD analysis project Ga0126307, IMG submission 89955) | Serpentine soil microbial communities from UC McLaughlin Reserve, CA, USA - Plot28 | ecosystem: Environmental > Terrestrial > Soil > Grasslands | place: USA: UC McLaughlin Reserve, Lake County... | reverse complement strand
TCGGACCAAGGCTACGCCTTCGTCAGTTCAAGGCGCCCTGCGCCGTCCTCGTTAAGCAGAACGCTGAACGCGAAGCCATCCACCACCGTTTTGCGGTTCTGCATCGCTGTCAGCGCACCGATGCCAATCTGCAAACGCACCCTCAGGGCCCTTCACGCCCTCGTCAGTTCCAACTGGTCGGTACCGTTCTCCGTCAGCAACGCACGGAATCCAAGCCCGAGCGTTCTGTCAACTTCGGGGATTCGCCTCTCTGAACTCGGTCTCTGACCATTCCTGCAACAGCACCTCCATCTCATCTGTGGAGAGGCTCTCGCCGAACCTGGTCGAGCCCTTGCAGGCGAGCGCTTTGGCGAGATCTTCGGCGCCGGCGAGCGCGTGGAGCGCGGCGAGTAGCGCGGTCTCGGGGTCCGTGACGGTCTCGGGCACGGCCGAGATCCTAACCGCTCCCTCACCGAAGGGCTCGAACCGGAATCCCAGGGCCTGCATCTCTACCTCGAAATTCCACACCTCGGGCGCGAGGTCCTCGGGCAACCGGGCGACGACGGGGCTCGGAAGCGGGACCGCCTCCCCCCTCGGGTTCTTGGATAGCCGCTCGTACAGGATGCGCTCGTGCGCCCCGTGCTGATCGAGGATGATCAGCTCCTCTCCCTCCTGGGCGATGATGCACCTTCCGGCGAACTGCCCGATGAGCGTCAGTCCGTCGCTGCCCTCTTCGGGCAGCGCGCCAACGCCCGTCTCCCGCTCCTGGGCCAGCGCCTGTCTGATGGTGCCCACCACCAGTGGGTAGGCCGAACGGCCTCCGCGCAACCGCACGGCGCTCTTGGCGGGATGCACGTTGACGTCCACCTCGCCAGGCCCGAGTTCGAGTCGCAAAAACGCCGCCGGATGACGCCCCCTGGGCAACAGGTCCGCGTAGGCCTTGGCGACAGCCGGCGCGAAGGAGTCGGCCTCGACGACCCGGCCGTTCACGGCGACGTGCAGGTAGCGGCGGGTCGGGAAGCTGACGACGAGCGGGCTGACGAAGCCCCAAACCACGGGATCCTCGAGCGCCACGAGGTTCCGGGCGAGCGAGAGGCCGTGGACCTGTGAGATGCGCTCCCTGAGGTCGGCCGCCGCGGGGAGCGACAGGGCGCGCCGCCCGTCCGAGCGGAGGAAGAACCCGACCCCGGGGCGGCTGAGGGCGAGCGACTCGACCACCGTAGCAATCGCGTTCGCCTCGGCCCGTACCGTGCCCAGGAACCCCCTGCGTACCGGCAGGTTCAAGAACAGGTCGCGAGCCTCCACCGTCGTGCCGGGAGGATGGGCTGCGGTCGCTGACTCGACCACCTCCCCGGCGAAAACCCGCACTCGGGCACCGAGGGTATCTTCCGTGCCGCGTTTGCGGGTCGTGAGCGTCATGGAGGATACGGCGCCGATGGCGTGCAGAGCTTCGCCGCGGAAGCCCAAAGAGACAACGCTGGCGAGGTCGTCGGCCGTACGAATCTTGCTCGTCGCGTGCTCCGTGACGGCGCGTCCCGCGTCCTCGGGCGACATCCCCGAGCCGTCGTCGCTGACCCGGATCAGGGCCATCCCGCCGTCCTCGATCTCGACTTCCACCCTGCTAGCTCCCGCGTCGAGAGAGTTCTCGATCAACTCCTTGACGGCAGATGCCGGACGCTCGATAACCTCCCCGGCGGCGATCCTGTGCGCCACTTCGGGCGAAAGCACTCGGACCCGTCCGGCGTAGTCGGCGGCCTCTTCGGAGAAGAGCGTAGGAAAAAGCTTCATCCGGCGAAGTCTTTGACGCCTTCGGCTTCGAGGCGGGTGAGGATCTCACCGGCCCGGTCCGTGACCTGGGGCGGTAGCCCGGCGAGCTTCGCCACGTGAACGCCGTAGGATGAGGACTCCGCGCCTGCCTCGATCCTGTGCAGGAACACGATCTCAGCTCCTACCTCCTCGACGCTTGCCTTGTAGTTCCGGCAACCAGGCAACAGTTCCGTGAGCCGTGTCAACTCGTGATAGTGGGTGGCGAAGAGGGTGAGGGCCTGCACGTCGTCGTGCAAATACTCGGCGATGGCCCAGGCGAGGCTCATCCCGTCGTAGGTCGAGGTGCCGCGTCCTACCTCGTCAAGGATGACCAGCGACCGCTCCGTCGCGCTGTTCAGGATGCTCGCCGCCTCTGTCATCTCCACCATGAATGTAGACTCCCCGCTCGCGAGCCTGTCCTCAGCCCCGACTCGCGTAAAAATGCGATCAACGACACCTAAAGTGGCCTCGTCGGCGGGGACGTAGGAGCCGGTCTGGGCCAGCAGGGCGATGAGGGCGACCTGCCTGAGAAAGACGGACTTGCCGGCCATGTTGGGGCCGGTGATGATCTGGAGCCGCGAGTCACCGTCGATCTCGGAGTCGTTCGGGACAAAAGGCATCTCGAGGTTCTGCTCGACTACGGGATGCCTTCCGCCGGAGATGCGGATGCCCCGCCCTTCTGTGACTTCGGGGTGACAGTAGCGCAGCTCGGTCGCCACAGCGGCGAAGGAGGCGACCACATCGACGACGGCTATGGCGCGTGAGACCTTCTGCAGTTCGGGCGCGGCCTCCTTGACGGCGGCGCGTATCTCGGCGAGGATGCTTCGCTCGATGCGCTCGACCTCGTCCCTGGCCCCGAGCATCCGCGATTCGTGCTCCTTCAGCTCCACCGTGACGTAGCGGGCGTTGTGCTTGAGCGCCTTGCGGTGCTGGTAGCGTTCGGGTACCGCGCTCGTCTCCTTACCCGCCACCTCGATAAAGTAGCCTTCGCCGTCCCTGTAACCTACCTTAAGCGTCTTCAGGCCAGTCTTGAGCCGCTCCTCGGCCTCGAAACGCGTCAGCCACGCGTGGGCGCCGTCCCTGAACTCCCGCGCCTCGTCGAGCTCCGCCGAGTAGCCTGGGCGTATGATCTCACCGCTCTCCTCGGAGATCGCCGCTGCGACAAGCTCCCTTACCCCAGGCGGCTCTTCCATCGCCCCCAGCACCCGATAGAGCAGAGAGGAGCCCGAAGATACCGGCTCAAGCGTCTCCCTGAGGGGTCCGATCTCCTCCAGTGCTCCCTTGAGGGAGAGCAGATCATTCGGCGAAGCCGAAAGCCTCACGATGCGCGTAGCGATGCGCTCCACATCGGGGATGCGTCCAAGATGCTCGCGCACCTCTTCGCGCAGCATGTAGTCCCCGGCGAGCGCGTCGACGGCCCCGAGACGTTGCCTGATGCGGTCAACCTCCAGCAGGGGACGCTCCAGCCAGCGCCTGAGCGCGCGCCGGCCCATCGGCGTCCGGGTACGGTCTATGGTCTCGACCAGATCGTCCAGGCCCAGGTTGCGCCTCGTCGCCGCGTCGAGGACCATCCCCGACCCAGGGTCGTAAGGACGGAACGTCACCAACTGCTCAGGTGGGCTGCCACCGCGCATCGAAGCGAGGTACTGGATCAAAGCCCCCGCGGCGCCGATGAGCGCAAGACGCCCATCGAGCCCGTACCCCTTGAGCCCTGAGACACCGAAGTGCCTCTTCAGCGCCTGCTCTCCCGCCGAAGGCTCAAACGTCCAGCGCGGGGCGGAGCTTACGGCGGCGCGTATCTTCGCCAGTCTCTCGGCCGCGGTCCGCTCTGGGACAACGATCTCGCGCGGCGACCACCGTTCGAGCTCGGCGGGGAGCTGCTCCTCGGGGACCTCGGTGCCCGTGAACTCACCGGTCGAAGCCTCGACGACGGCTATGCCGGCCCGGCCGTCCCTGACGACGAAGGCGGCCAGGTAGTTGGCTTGGCCTGCAGACAAGACGTTGTCCTCTATGACGGTGCCGGGCGTCAGGGTACGGGTGATCTCACGGGTGAACTGCTTGGGTTTCGTCGGGTGTTGGCGCTGCTCGGCGACGGCGACGGAATAGCCCTTTCTGAGAAGGGTGGCAAGATGCTCCTGGAGGGCGTGCCCAGGGACCCCGGCCAGCGGGACGCGGCCCTCGCCGGCGGCCTCACGGCTCGTCAGCCGGATCGAGAGCGCCTGCGAGATCGTCTTCGCGTCCTCCTCGAAGGTCTCGAAGAACGTCCCGACCTGGTAGAAGAGGATCGTCTCCGGCGGAAGTTGCGCCTTCAGCTCCGCGTAACGTCCAAGCATGTGGCTATTCTACGGCCAGAACCCCGCTTCGTCAGCCCCGAAATGTACGCCAACAATGGGGTCACAAGATGGCTATCACCGCGCCGACGACGAAAGCGACATAGAACAGGCCGCCGAGCATCAGCCCGCCGGCGTGCAGCTTCCCCGAGAGCCGGAGCGTGAGGTAGACGAGCCCTCCTGAAGCCAGGGCCAGCACCACGGCGAAGAGGTCGAGCGGAGCGAGGTTCCACGGGGTGAACAGCACGCCGAAAGCGACGGGAACGGTGCTCTGGAAGATCATCGCGCCGGTGACGTTGCCGAGGGCCAGGGTGTCCTTGCCGTCCCTCATCCAGAAGATGGAGTTGAACTTCTCGGGCAGCTCGGTCGCCAGGGGCGCGAGCACGAGGGCTATCAGACCGGCGGGCAACCCAAGTCCCTTTGCGGCATGCTCGACCGCGTCGACGAAGAAGTGCGCGCCCGCGATGATCACCCCGAGGCTCGCGAGCGTCTGGAAGATGACCGCCAGGAGCGGCGGGTGCTCAGTGCGCGGCAGGAGCAAGAGCTTCTCCGGCACCTCCTCGAGATGCTCGCCCGAAGATAGCGTCCGTCTGACGTAGAGGCCGTAGCCGAAGGCCAGCACGAGGGCAACAACGACCTTCAGGTACAGCGGCAACTCGAACAGCCCGACACCCGCGGCGACGGCGAAGAAAACGAGGAAGAACCCGATATCCCTGCCGATGGTCGCCGCGTCGATACGCAGCCCCGTGCCCTGGTCTCTGCGGCGCCGGAAGATGAGTGCCGAGATCCCGACGACGAACATGGCGAGGGTCGCGAGCATGAACGGTGCGCCGAGTATCGCCCCTATGCCTATGAGGGCCCCCTCTTCGGATGCTTTGCCCGTGAGGACGGGCTCGAGGATGGCGACGGCGGCGATCATGCTCTCAGGCAAGGCGGTGCCCACCGCGGCGAGCAGGCTTCCCACGGCCCCCTGGCGCATACCGAGGCGTCCTCCAAGTATCTCGACCGCGTTCGTGAAGAAGGCGGCCCCAAGAAGGATCGCGACCAGCGCCGCCAGGAACTCGAGCGTCGTTACCAAATACATAGCCCATCTCCTCTCGGACGGGCCGCGAAAAAGCGAGCCATCGCGGCCAGTTTGCCTGCCGATGGTCTCGCTCGTTGCGCCTTGGCGCCGGTAACCGGCCGGGAGCCTCACTCCGTACTGACGACCGGTCCCCCCGCAACAGCGGGCGGCTACTCCCCAATTGCCTCTGACTCTATCCGATAAGCACTTTATCGTCAACGGAATAGGGGATCCCGGTGTACGCGGGGCCAAGAGATAAGTTAGCATCGGTCCGCAACGTGGAGAGGAGCGAGCGTGAGTCCGAAGCCTGTGATCCTGGACGTAGACCCCGGCCACGACGACGCCGTGGCCCTGATGCTGGCCTGCGGCCACCCGGGGCTGGACCTGCTCGCCGTCACGACCGTCGCGGGAAACGTGTCCCTGGAGAAGACGACGCACAACGCCCTGCGGGTGCTCTCCCTCGTCGGCTGCACGGATGTGCCCGTCGGCGCGGGCGCCTCAGAACCCCTGGAACGTCCGCTCCACACGGCCGAGGACATTCACGGCAAGAGCGGGCTAGACGGTCCCGAGGAGATCCCCGAGGCGAACTTCGAGCCCGATGAAAGGGGGGCCGTGGCACTGATCGCGGACACCCTAAGGGCCTCGCCTGAGCCCGTCACACTCGTCCCTGTCGGCCCGCTGACGAACATCGCCACGTTCCTGCGCAAGCATCCCGACAAGAAGGAGCGCGTCGCGCGCATCTCCCTCATGGGCGGGAGCATGGGCCTTGGCAATACGACGCCGGCCGCAGAGTTCAACATCTACGTCGATCCCGAGGCGGCCCGCGAGGTCTTCGAATCCGGACTGCCTATAACGATGTCGGGCCTCGACGTAACCCACCAGGCCGGCGCCGGTCCCGACGAAAGGGAGCGGCTGCGGACCACGGGCGGGGTGGGAGGCGTGGTGGCCGGGTTCCTGGATTACTTCGCCGCAACTTACGAGAGCGTCTTCGGCTTCGACGCCCCACCGCTGCACGATCCCGTCGCCGTCGCGGCGGTACTCGAGCCCAACCTGCTGAAGACTCACCCGATGCGGGTCGATATCGAGTGCGAGAGCGACCTCACCCGCGGCGAGACCGTCTGCGACTTCTACGGTGTGACAGGCAGAGCGCCGAACGCCGAAGTCGGCGTCGAGCTCGACCGCGAAGGCTTCTTCAGGCTGCTGTACGGGGCGCTGGCGCGACTCTAATCCTCGACACGGGCCGTGCGCAGCGAGCGGACCACGAAGGCGTCGAAGGTTGCGAAGGCCGGAATATCTCCCAGGGAGATGTCGAGTTTGGCGTGGTCGAGCGCGCGTGTGACCGTGACCCTGCGCTGCGTGGCCACGCGCTCGAGTCTGTACGACTGTGAGGGAGGGAAATACTTGTCGTGGGGGCCGGCGGCGAGCTCGACCGGAACGCGAATCCTTCCCGTGCCGGCGAGCGGTGAGAGTTCTTCGAGGTCGTGTCGCACCTGGTCGGGTAGCGCCGCGTAGAGCGCGTCGAAACGTTTAGGGTCCCGGTTCGCGAGCAGCCTGACGACGCTCCTCGCGTCCGGCCCGAGGTCGTCCATCTGGCGCGAGCGGAGGCCTGAGAGCGGATGTGGGCTCTCGCGGCCGACCTTTTCGAGCTCGGCCGAGAGCGTTCGCCTATCTTCGCCTGAAGGCAGGGTCGCGACGAGGGAGCGGGCTACGACGTAGGAGAGGAAGGGGGTGGCCTCGTAGCGGACCAGTTCACCGTTGGACCGGCGGTAGTGTCCGGTCGTTGCGACGCTCAGGACGGTCCGGATGTTCGAGTAGGGCGCCACCCCGGCGACGATGGAGACCTTTCCTTTGAGCGAGGGATCTTCGGCGGCAAGTATGGCGAGGGTGGCGCCCGTCGAGACCCCGACGAGGGCCACCTTTCCGCCTTCGGCGTCAGGCCAGCCTGAGATATCACGGGCGACCTGCGTGGCCGCGTCCGCGGTCTGTGGCGTGATCCTATCCTCCGTCAAACCGGGCAGGTCGGGCACGACCACGAGGTACCCGGCCCGGGCGAAGCCCTCGGCCAGATGCCGCGCCGCTGGCAGCTTCCTTCCCTCAGGTACGGTCCCGTTGACCAGGAATATGGCCGGCCACGGTCCCTTCCCCGCCGGCCTCGCGACGAGCGAAGGGTTCCCCGCGACCTGCGCTTCCGACAAACGTGGATCTTCTCCTGCGGCCTCGACGGCGGGCGTGAGTACGGGTGCGTCGAGGACGGAGGAGATCACCACGGCGGCACGCGCCTGCGCATCAATCCATGACCAGTAATAGATAGGCAACCCGATCACCACCACAAGCAACACGAGATAAGAGGCGCGCCGAAGCCCCCTACCAGAGAGTTTTTCAGCCGATTCCTTGCCGCGCACCACCCCTCCCGCCGGGGATGACCTCGTACACCCGTAACTATGCTACGCGGATCACTGCCTGTCCACGGCGCGTCGAGTGTCCTACCGTTCAGGGGGGTTCCTTTTACACGGGCCCGGGTAACATCGTAGACTTGAAGGTAGATATCATCAAAGGAAGGAGCTTCGATGGCGGACTTACCGCAGCAGGGCGAGTCGCTGCCCGATCTGGACCTCACGACCGAGAGCGGTGAGCACATCGGTACAGGAGGACTGACGGGCCAGAAGACCGTCCTCTACTTCTACCCCAAAGACGACACCCCCGGCTGCACGAAGGAAGCCTGCGCCTTTCGGGACCGCATGGGCGACTACGCGAAGGCGGGAATACAGGTTTACGGCGTCTCCCTAGACTCCCCGGAATCTCACCGCGAGTTCCGGGAGAAGTACAATCTCAACTTCCCGCTCCTCACGGACGAGGGTGGCCGCGCGTCGGAGGCCCTTGGGGTGCTACGCGATGACAGGAAGCGTACGAACCGCGTCACCTTCCTGCTCGACCCGGAGGCCAGGATCTCCAAAGTCTATCCCGAAGTCTCCCCGGAGACCCACGCCGACGAGATCCTGGAAGACGCCGCCTCGCTATAGTCTCCGGCCTCAGCCTGCCAGGAGGCGAGTTAGGCGCAGGTGTACGCCCTCGTCCTCGTCCGTGACGTAGAAGGTGCGGCCTTCGGGGGTGACGGCTATCCCCTCGACGCGCGGCAGGCTGGGGAACTCGCGGACGAACTCGGCTTCGAGGAAGCCGGAGCTGGCGTGCTGGGGCAGGACGCAGCGGAAGTGGGTGGCCACGGTCCCCCTGCCGCCGGGGTAATCCTGGATCAGGACGCTCTGCTTGTCACGGCTGTCGACGTTGCCCGTTACGAGGTGTAGCTCCTCGCCTTCTCCTGTCCTGATGAGGGCGAGGTCACGGACACCGGCTATCTCACCGTCTCTACCAACGGCGTCGGCCGTCCAGAAGCCGCCGACTTCAGGGAGGGCGTCGCCCGGCTCGAAGAGATTGTCGATGCCTTCGAGCTCTACTAGGATCGGACGCCCTTCTGCGGTCGTGGGGAAGCGGAGGCCCAGGAGGAGGTTTCCGTTGTCACGGAAGGCCGCGCCTTCTATGTTGATCGGGTAGTCGTCCTCGCGCACGAGGCCCGCCCACTCTCTTCCTTCTTTCTCCCCAACCTCGATGGTCGCCGTGATGAGTGCTTTGTAGGACTGCTCGCCTAGTGGGATCAGCTCAGGGCCCTCTTCTCTAAGGGCGTCGTTGATCAGGCGATGAAGGGCGAAGCTCCTCCTCGAGACCTCGAGCTCCATCGCGGGGTCCTCCGTGACCTGCCCCACGTCAGCCTCGCGGAAGCGGGCGACGAAGCCGCGTTTGGGCTGGAGGGGCCCTGCCTTGCCGCCGAAGTGGGAGCCGAGGATGTATACGTAGCCCGTGGCGTCGTTGCGGGTGATCGCCTCGGCGTCCTCCGTCTGGCCAGCGGCGCCGCTCACTCCGGCGCGCAGACGCTCTATCTCCCAGCTCTCGTCGTCGGGGGAGCCGCGACGGTGGCCGATAGCAGCGACGCAGTCCTCGATCTCACCCTCGTCCAGGACCGCCCAGAACCCGAGGTCCCAACCGTGCTCCCCGAGCAGCTTTTCGTCGCCGATCGTTAGTAGCCCCGATGCCTCGTTCGGGTGCAGGTTGAATTCCATCTGGAAAAGCTCGTCCTCACCGGCCATGCGCCACCTCCTCTTCCCGGACACGCCCACATACTACGCGCCCGCCACCCGAAAGTTCCTTCCCCGGCATGTGAGCTCCTCACCTAACCCCGGGCATGTTGCCGCCTGGTAGAGCCCTGCGCATCAGTCCGGCCATCATTCACCGAGTGCATAGATAGGTGTTTTCTCCGACGTTCACCTAACGCGAGGGGCTGGTTGCTCGGCTGAGACACCCCTTAACGACCACAGCACGCCCCCGACCATCGCCGCTAGCCCACACCACCTGCTCAGATCCCACGATGACACGAACGCTCCATAACACTCCCTTTGCTTGAGCTATTCCCCTAACTTAAGCAAGGATGCCATCCCGCGCATCTCGGCGCATCCACCGCATGGCTCACTCACCCAGGTGCGAGAAAGGTGGCAGGCGTTGAAAAACTCCCCCACTTCCCGCTTTCGCCCTAGATTGTTGGTCACCAAATACGCCGCCTCAGGAACCTTTCGAGCCCGATCTGTGAGCGCAACCAGGCCGGTGCCTACTCTTTCAACGGGGTGACACCTTCCGCGATCTTCACCCTGACCTCTCTTAAAGCATCTAGAATACTGGTGGCTTGGGACACAGAGCTTTACGCCGGTATGGACAAGGAGGGATGTCGTCCATGCACCATGAAGATCGGCCAGCCGACGCGAGTTCACGCTGGGCGCTGAACATAATCCACACTTGCATAGGCGTCGAGCCAGAGGAGAAAGTGCTCATCGCCGTCGATGAGCCGTTGCGTTATGCGCTGGATCCGCTCCTGGGCGAAGCCCTCAACGCCGAGCCGGCTGAAGCGTGGACCTACACTTTCTCGAATGCCCCGCGTCCTTTCACCGAGTTCCCCGCACGCTTGTTGGACCTCACGACACAGATGGACGCTGTCGTCGTGCTCCTAGCCTCGCTTGATCCGGTCGCAGAGCTCCCCGCCCACGTCGCGGCCCGGTCGGTCATCACGCGTGGTAAAGCGCGCTACGCTTTCGGCGCCTACATCGATAGGAGCATTCTGGAGCACGAGTTGAGCGCGGATTATGGGCAGATCTCCGCGCTCACCCACTCCCTGGCCGACCGGCTGCAAGGGACATCGTCGGTTCACATCACCACCCCGCTCGGCACGGATCTTCGACTATCTGTCGCGGGTCGCACCTGGCGGACAGATACCGGCATCCTGCGCGGCCACGGAGTATACGGGAATCTACCGGCGGGCGAGGTGTTCGTGGCCCCGGTAGAGGACGGCGCCGAAGGGGTCCTGGTGGTGGACAAGGGCCTGCCCGGGCTCGAGCTGAGCGAGCCGGTTCGGCTAGTTTTCGAAGAAGGAAAGGTGGTCTCCATCGAAGGCGAACCGGGGGCGGGCTACCTGGAGCGCGCGCTCCAGGAAGGCGAACAAAAGCCTAACGGTGAGCGGTCGCGGACCATCGCGGAGCTGGGCATAGGCACCAATCCCAAGGCTCGTCTGCAGGGCAACCTTATTACTGACGAGAAGGTCGCAGGGACGATCCATGTCGCCATCGGCCGCAACGATTTTCTCGGTGGCAAGAATCTGGCTCCTGTGCACATCGATTGCGTAGTCAGCGAACCAAGGCTGCGCGTCGATGGTGACCTCATTGCTGAATTTTGATCTGCAACCGCGAGAAGCGTCGCTCTATCGGTGGTCTTGCAGGAAATCCAGCACGATCCGGTTGAACTCCTCGGGGTGCTCCATGTTGGGCAGGTGGGCCGTGCCGTGCATGACGACCTTGCGCGCGTTCGGTAGCTCCTTCTCGAGAAGGTCGGCTGCGGCGAAGACCCTCGGCTGATCCTCGTCGCCGACTATGAGCAACGCCGGGGCCTGGATATCGGGGAGACGGTCCGCCGCCGGCGGCTCCGGCTCCCACTCTTCGCCCAGTTCGGCGGCTTCGTTTTGCAGGGCGATCAGGTTCATTTCGCGGACCAGGTCACGGACGGAGGTCCCGACGCCTTCGGGGGATCTCCCCGGGCCGTCGACCCAGATCCTGACCTCCAGTTCGGAGACGAGCTCCAGATCTCCAGCCTCGTCGGCGGCGACGATCTCGTCCCACTCCTCCGGGGGACCGAAGTCCGGCCTGAACCCGCCGACGGCAGACCCGACGAGGACGAGGTTCCCGACCCTGTCCGGGTACTCGAGGGCGAAGTCGAGCACGGCCCCACCGCCCCTGGAACAGCCCACGAGATGCGCCCGGTCTAAGCCCAAGAAATCCAATAGACCGCGTAGATCTTCGTGGTGGGAGAAAGATCCCTCCACCATCGACGTCCTCCCGAAGCCCCGCATGTCGTAGCGGACGACCCGGTAGCGGTCGGCGAAAGCCGCGAGTTGCCCTTCCCACATCCTGCTGTCCGCGATCCCCGCGTGTACGAGGACCAGCGGCTCACCTTCTCCCATCACCTCGTAGTAGATCCGCGCGCCGTTGATCTCGGCCGCACCCGTCTCCCGAAGCATCTCTCTCCACCTCCGAATACGATCACGTCTTCCTCTAACCTCGTCCCTCGGCGCTGACGGCACGCTGGCGCCAGGGACCTATTCTGTCTCTAATGGGAGACTCTTATGAAGACGCATCGACTGCCCACGCGAGGCACGAACCAGTATACGCTCCCTGTCACTGCGGTACAGGATGGCTGGCTGCGGGTCTAATTCGCTATGACCACTGCGTGTGCGGCCGCTGCTGTGCCTCGCCGTCGACTTCCAGATCCACCTTCTCGTTGAAGAAGCAGAGATGGCCCTTTATGTCGGCGGCCGCGGGTATGGGGCTCGGGTAGTACCAGACGAGTGCTTCCTCGGTCTCACCACCGGCCTCCACCGAGTGGTAGGACGCAATCACCTTGTAGGGACACTGCGTCTCTTTGTCGCTCGGGAGCAAGACGTCGTCACGAACGTCTTCGGGGGGTATGTAGTAGCGGGGCGGCAGGCCGGTTTCGAAAAGGATCTTTGGCCTCCCGGTCTCCGCGACAGTCTCACCGTTCACGGATACCTTGACGTTTCGGGAGCTCTCCAGGACATCCACCCGATGGTAGGGATCCCGGGGATGAACGAAGACCTCCTCGTCCTCCTCGTACCAATGATCTATCTCGTTCTGTATCTACTAACTATTCTCAGCTAAGGTTTCGTGCCTCTCTAACAGAGAATGGTTACCGCAGAGTAATATTGTCGAAAGCATTTAGAGGGAGGCACCAGCGGTAGCCCCTTCGCTAGTGAGCAGCACACTCGTAAAGAGATAGTTCAGCGGTTCGAGTCCGCTCGTCGGCTCCCTATGTCTGCCTGCAAGACTATGGCGAAACAAGGAACCTCGGCTTGTAGAATATCGGGGTTTTTCAGCAGCACGTAAGTAAGAGAGGTTGGTCCAAGTCATCGCCAGCGTGCGCGTCTATGCTCGGCGTCCAGAGGTGGCACGTTCTCGAAATCATCGTTACGTATCCTACAAAGTACAAACGATTTCGGGCTGTGCTTCCGCGCTCGGCTCTCCGCCGAGCGTTAGCCACGATTGGAAGTAACGAGGACTTTGCGATGAGACACCCTACGGGAGCACCCGAAGGCGCTCAGGTGACAACATCGTGTCCCTAGCGGCTCTTCTGGGCACAGGCCCGGCCCTGATTGTGATCCTGAGAGAGGCTACTCAATAACGCGCATACTTATACAGGACCGCAGGATGTAGGGTTTAGAGTTAGGCGACACGACTGGGGCCTTCGGGTGTATCTGGCTGCATTGGACCCGTGCTATACGGGATCATGGATATGAACTTCTGAGAATTTACCTTCCACGCACTCCCGTGAATAAGTTTCTGCTCAATGCTCCTAACGTCCGCAGATGGCATCATGCTCATAGTGTCGACCCGATATAGGAACTTAGGTTGGACTTGGAGGAGGAAACTGCTGTGTCGTCAGCAGAAGAGAATATGGCATTGGCCAGGCGTTTCACGGAGGCAAGAGTCAAGGGAGACCTGGACGCGATGGACGAGATGATGGCTCCTGACTTCGTCAACCGCACCTCACTGCTTTCCGTCCAAGAGCCTGACCGCGAAGGCGTAAAATGGGCGACAGCCCAATTTTCTGCGGCCATGTCTAACGCTAGCGTACGCATAGAGGACCAGATAGCCCAAGGCGACAAGGTGGTCACGCGCTCTGTCGTGCATGCGATCCACGATCGAGGAGAGCTTATGGGCGTCGCGCCTAGCGGCAGGGAGCTGGCTTTCATGCCCTTCTTCATCCACCGCATCGAGGGAGGCAAGATCGCCGAGGAGTGGGCTCCGAGCATGGGACTCTCCGAACTACTGAGAACACAGCGCTTAGAACAAGAGATAAGCGAGCGAGCGCGTATAGAGCAGGAGCTGAGGGTGGCGAGGCGCATCCAGCAAGCCTCTCTCCCTGAGGAGGTGCCCACATTAGACCGGTGGGAGATCTCCCCACTCTACCGGCCAGCAAGGGAGGTAGGAGGAGACTTATACGACTTCCACCTCCTCTCCGAGGGTCGGCTCGGAGTGGTTATAGGAGACGCAACTGGCAAGGGTGTGCCAGCAGCGCTTGTGATGTCTACCACCTGCGGCATGCTCCAGCTCGCCGCTCAAGAACTAGACTCCTCATCTCCCGGAGAGGTACTCTCTCGGGTCAATGAGACATTGTTTGCCCGCATCCCCTCGAACATGTTCGTAACCTGCTTCTACACCGTCCTCGAGCCTGAGAGCGCTACCTTGAGATACGCAAACGCTGGCCATGACCTGCCCTACCTGTGGCACGATGGCGCGGCAGAAGAGCTTAGGGCCAGGGGGATGCCCCTGGGGCTTATGCCAGGGATGCACTATGAGGAGAAGGAGATAGTACTCCAGGAGGGCGACAGCGCCCTCCTCTACACTGACGGGTTGGTAGAGGCCCACGACCCCCAGCGTGAGATGTTTGGCTTTCCGCGCTTGCAGGCGCTCGTGTCCGAACACGGTGAGGAGGAGAGGTCGCTGGAGGAGGTGCTCCTGGAGGAACTCTATTCGTTCGTAGGGGAGGGCTGGGAGCAAGAGGACGACATCACCCTCCTCACGCTAAAGCGTTCCGCATCCTAAGCTGACCTTCTCAGAACCCCGTAAAGCGGAAATTCGCAGACCTTACCTTCCACGCACTCCACTGAATAAGGGCAAGAAGAAGGCCGGGGCGATAGATCCCGGCCCTCCCTTCAGGTACCCGGTTGGCTTCTACCGGCGGCCCAACAGGCTCTTGGCCTTCTGTGCCCACTCAGCGTCCTGCCATTGGACCTCGCGGAAGAACTCAACCAGTTCGGTGCCGCCCTCCCTCTCGGCGTCATCGATGTACTTGGAGTACAACGCAGACCTTGCCGCCGACCGTAGCCTGTTGGCGGAAGTACTTAGTGGCGAGGTTTGGGCTGTCGGCCTTGCCGAGTTACCCAACTTCGCCTAGCATGTTGGGTAACATTAGTGGCTTGAGGGAGTTGCGGTGGCGCGGCACACACCCTACGTTGCGGATGGGGTGCTCCACGTCCAAGAACGGCAGGGCAAGCCGAGGGTCGTGGTCGGCTCTCCTTCCTGGGTCAGGTGGCTGACCGATCCATCGACGCATTCTTTTTCCTTCCGCGGCCCGAGCGCGACGTACACGGCGCGCAAAGAGCGCCGAGCGCGGGGGGGCGAGTACTGGGTGGCCTACCGCAGGCACGGCGGCCGTCTTCGCAAAGCCTACTTGGGCAAGACAGAGGATCTGACCCTCGAGCGGCTCAATGCCGCCGCCGCACTGCTGGGCAACAGCGCCGGGGACGCATCGAAGTCGGCCACGCCCGCGAACAAGGAGGTTCCCAAGCGCGCGGACACCCGGGCGGGCGAGCGCACGCGGCACGGACCGCGCGGAGACACGCTCCTTTCGACCAAGCTCTCCATCCCCCCGGCGCTCCCCTACCTCGTGCGGCGGCCACGCCTGAGCGAGCGGCTACGAAGGGGGATGGGATGCAAGCTGACCCTCGTCTCGGCGCCCGCCGGCTTCGGAAAGACCACCCTGCTCGGCGCGTGGGCCTCCGAGCTGGCCGACGGTAGATCCGTTGCCTGGCTTTCCCTGGATCCCACCGACGACGACCCTGTGCGGTTCTGGCGCTACTTCGTTACGGCGGTAGGCGGGCTTAACCCTGGCACCGGAGACATCGCCCTGGCGTTGCTCGGCTCCCCTCAAGCGCCACCCATCGAGGTGATTTTGACGAACGTACTGAACGAGCTTGAGGACCTCGAGGCAGACGCGGTAATCGTCCTCGACGACTACCACGTCATCGATTCCCATGCGATCCACGAGGCGCTAACCTTCCTCCTCGAGCACCTCCCTTCGCGGATGCACCTGATCGTCTGCACGCGGGCGGACCCTCCCCTGCCGATCCCCAGGCTGCGGGCGCGTGGCGAATTGAACGAACTGCGTGAGGCCGACCTGCGTTTCGCCCCGGAGGAGGCCGCGGAGTTCCTTAACGAAGCTATGGGCCTCGAACTGCATGCGGAAGAGATCGCCGAGCTTGATACCCGCACAGAGGGCTGGATAGCGGGACTGCAGATGGCGGCGATGGCCATGCGGGATCGCGCCGACATCCCAGGCTTCATAGAAGCATTTACCGGCAGCCACCGGCACGTGGTGGACTACCTGGTGGAAGAGGTCCTCGACCGGCAGCCCGAAGGCATTCGGTCCTTTCTGCTGGAGAGCTCCATCCTCGGTCCCATGTGCGCACCGCTTTGCGATGCCGCCACGGGGCGTACCGACAGTCAGGCGATGCTGGAGCGCCTCGAGCACGCCAACCTGTTCGTGGTCCCGCTGGACGACGAGAGGAGATGGTACCGCTACCACCACCTCTTCGCGGACGTGCTGCGACAGCACCTGCGCCGCTCCCAGCCTGAGCTGGTGCCGGAGCTTCACCGACGGGCATCAGGGTGGTACGAGCAAGAGGGGCTGCTCGACGAGGCTATAACGCACGCCCTGGCCGCCCACGACCCCGACGGTGCAGCGCGCCTGATCGAAGGCATCGCGGGGGAGGTGCTGGCCCGGGCCGAGGTGAGCCGGTTGGTGGGCTGGGTGGAGGCCCTGCCCGAAGGGCTATCGCGTTCGCGACCCGAGCTATGCATCGCCCACGCCTGGGCGTTATTCCTTACCGGCCGGCTGGAGGATGCCGAGGGGCGCACGCGTGACGCCGAGCGCGCCGACAACACAGGAGCTCATTCGGGTAGCGTGGCTGCCCTGCGGGCGAACCTCCTGCGCGTCCGGGGAGACGTGCCCGGCGCAATCGAGCTCTCCCGCAAGTCGCTAAAGCTCTTGTCCGAGGACGACTTAGCCGTGCGCGGCGCAGTCGCCTTCAACCTCGGCCTCGCTTACTGGATGACCGGGGACATGGAGGCGGCGAAGGAGGCTTTCGCCGATGCGAGCGCCGCCAGCCGGCGCGTCGGCAACACCTACGTGGCGCTGCTGGCCATGAGGGCACGCGCCGAGATAGAGAAGTTGGGTGGCCACCTCCACCGTGCGGCCGATATCTATCAGGAGGCGTTGCGGATCGCCGAAGCACATCCTTCTCCCGCTGCGGGCCTGGCGCACGTCGGGATGGGCGAGCTGCTCTACGAGTGGAACGACCTCGACGGCGCGGTGCGCCACCTCACGAAAAGCATCAATCTCGGCGAGAGGAGCGGTAGCTTAGATATCCTCTTTCCCGCTCGCGCCGCCATTGCCATGGTCTGGCAAACGATGGGAGACACCCAGGGAGCGCTCGAAGTCATGCAGGAAGGCGAGCGTGCCGCACGCGCCGCCGAGCTTCCGGCCCAGATGCTCGACCGGCTGGCCGCCTTCGGGGCGCGATTGCGACTGGCGCAAGGAGAAGCGGCCACTGCCTCACGCCTCCTGGAGGAGCGCGGGATCGGCGCCGACGATGCCGTGGACCATCAGAACGAGCTCGAGCACCTCGTGCTATCACGGGTGCTCCTAGCCCAAAACGAGGTCGACGCGGCTTCAGATCTCCTAGTGCGGCTACGGGGTGCGGCGGAGTCGGCGGGGCGGATGGACACCACGATCAAGGCACTGGTGCTGCAGGCACTGGCGCGTGAGGTACAAAACGATGAAAGCGGGGCGCTTACCGCACTCGAACGGGCCCTCGAGCTCGCCGAACCGGAGGGTTACGTTCGCACCTTCCTGGACGAAGGAGCACCCATGGCCGCCCTGCTACGCCAGTCGGTGGCGAAGGGCGTCTCGCCGGGATACGCCGGACGCCTGATCGGAGCGTTCGGTAGCCCCTCGGCGGGGCTGCCCGCGAGATCGCCCTCGGAGAACTTGAGCGATCGCGAGCTCGAGGTGCTGCGGCTTGTCGCTTCGGGACTGTCGAACGCGGAGATCTCACATGCCCTCTTCGTCTCATTGGCCACCGTCAAGAAGCACATCAACAACGTCTACCGCAAGCTTGGCACGCACAACCGCACCAGCGCCGTCGCCCGCGCCAGGGAGTTGCACCTCCTCTAGCCACAAGAATTCACCCCCCCAATACTCCTTTCGGATGATGCCGCTTCACCCGAAGCACCCGTAATCTGCTCTCAGTAAGCAGAACCTGGCACGGAAGGAGAAAACACAGGTGGGCGATAGGTACGCAAGGAGGAGCCTTTGGGGACCTCTCAGACCCCCGTGGGCCTCGATGCCCAACCGCAATTGCAACTAGCCAACAGGCAATAGCCAACCCGCAAAACGCAACAGCCACACAAACTGAAAGGAGCAACAACATGACGACCCAGCAGCAAAGGATAAAGGTCTCCTCCGAAGCTCTACCCTCAGACGGGCTCTTCCGATTCGTAAGGGCTGGCGCCTGGGCAGCGATAGTAAGCGGCCTAGCTCTGGCGGCCTCGTTGCTAGTGGAATGGCTCGTTGTCCCCTATGAGCAGTTGGGCCAAACCGAAGCGTACCTGAGTAGCTCTAATCTCGTATCCGCTGGGCTGCGCCTGCTCAGCACCATCCTCTTGCTGTGGGCTCTGATCGGCATCTACGGGCGCCAGTCGAGGAAGGCTGGCACCTTCGGGCTTTGGGCTTTTGTGGTGGCCTTCCTT